>PVMK01115988.1_pt1 | contig 43450 bp, 37 predicted proteins | sample 1853481 | NCBI WGS metagenome assembly PVMK01 (sample SAMN08533507, study PRJNA380276) | Marine sediment metagenome, whole genome shotgun sequencing project.
GAAATTCGACGCGCAGTTCATAGCCCTGACCGGCATAACGCAGTTCACCGAAGCGCCGAAACTCGACATCCGCGATTTCGATTCCATCGGAGCGGAATTGATCAACCAGTTTGGCTTGCAGCGCATTCAAGCGATCATTCAGTTTTGGCAGATCCAAACTGTCGCTGGTCTGAATCTGTGTACCGACAAGATCATATTTCAGGTCCGAAGTGAGCAGACCAACGGCAGAACCAATACCCGGATACTCCGGGACGATGACCTCCGGAATTCCCAGCATCGCGGCAACTTCTACTCCATGAAGTGGCCCCGCACCCCCAAACGCCACCAAAGAGAAGTTTCTGGGATCCATGCCTTTTTGTACCGTCCGTGAGCGAATCGCATTGGCCATATTGCTATTCACGATGGTCAGGATGCCGGAGGCGGCCTGCTCCGGGGACAAGGCGAGTTCTTCGGCCAATCCGTCGATCACTTGCCGGGCAGCTTTCGTATTCAGCCGCATCTCGCCGCCCAGAAAGTTGTCGGGATCGAGCCGTCCCAACACGAGGTGCGCGTCGGTCACTGTTGGTTCGGTGCCGCCGCGATCATAGGCCGCAGGGCCGGGCTGGGCTCCCGAACTTCTTGGTCCTACACGGAACCCGCCCCCTTCATCGACGTAAGCAATGCTGCCACCGCCTGCTCCGATGGTGTGAATGTCGATCATCGGCACCAATACAGGATATCCGGCAATCGATGTCTCACGCGCCGAAGACTCCGAATACTGGCCCGCCTGAATGACAGCAATATCAGCACTGGTGCCGCCAACGTCAAAGGTAATCAGATTCTGCCGGCCCGACGTCCGGGAACAAAGCGTCCCGCAGAGAACACCCGCGGCCGGACCGGAAAGCAGGGTTCTGACGGGTGCATCACATACCATCGGGGCCGTGCCGACGCCACCGTTAGAAAGCATGATGTGCAGCTTAGAAGTCGCGGTCGCTTGGCTTAGGTTGTCCCGCAGATTCCCCACGTAATCTCGGACCAGGGGTCCGACAAATGCGTTGATACTCGCCGTTGTAAATCGCTCGAATTCTCGAAACTGGGGTGAGATTTCAGAAGAAGTCGTGACATAGGCATTGGGATGCTCCTCCAGCACGATTTCTTTGGCGCGGTCTTCATGCCGGGGATTCAGGTATGAAAACAGGAAGCAGATGGCCACGGATTCAATGTCGGCATCTTTCAACTCGCGCGCGACCGTTCGGACCGCGTCTTCATCCAGCGGAACCTCAATGCGCCCGTCCGGCGGCACGATTCTCTCATTGACGACTTTACGGAACCGACGCTGAACTAAGGGGCGATCCTGCCAGGGAATCTCCTGCATGATCGAGTAATGTTGCGGCCGCTGATGGCGCCAATGTGGCAAATGTCACGGAATCCGCTGGTGGTGATCATCCCGCTTCGACAGCCTTTGTGCTCGAGGACTGCATTCGTGGCGATGGTAGTCCCATGAAAAATCTGATCAATTTGCGTAAGCTCGATGGAATTTCTTTCGCACAGCTCCGCAATGCCTCAAGCACACCAACCGAAGGATCGTGCGGTGTGGTGGGCACCTTGTGAATGCACGTCCTACCGCTGACCGTGTTGTGTGCGATCACATCAGTGAAGGTGCCGCCGACGTCCACACCAACCAGCTCTGCCATACCCGTAGTTTTTCCTAAATGTTTAACGGCAATTTATTGTTCGCCGATTAAACCGTTGGCAGTGACGGGAAGCCATTATTATTTCTGCGGGGAAACATTGATATTTTTAGATGTATTGGTTTATCAATTTATAATCTGTTAAGAGTGAACCAACAATTGAGAAGCGTTCCGCCCGGAGCCAACACATCACATGTTCGTTAAACACCGTTTGTTGTTTGGTGTCGCCGCTTCGTCGGGATCGTCGGGCCAGCTGAGCCAGATCACCCTGCCATTGCTTGTGGGGGCAGCCGTCGTAGGTCTGGGCATGGATGAACAGGCCGCCGGCTTGTTAAGTTCCGTCGAACTGGTAACCGTAGCACTGGTCTCGTTCGTGATTGCGCCGCAGATGGGCGTTTGGCCCCGTCGTAACGTGGCGCTCATCGGCGCTGGACTAGCGATCCTCGGACATGCGTGTTCCACCTTCGCGCCGTTAGTCTTGCCACTGGTGGCAGCGCGGATATTGGCCGGGTTTGGCGCGGGCATGATGGTAGCAGCAGGTAATGCATGCATTGCCAACGCTGAGAATCCCGATCGACTGGCCTCCCTGGTCATCGTATCGATGTGCCTGGTACAGCTCGTGACCTTGAATCTAATGCCGGTCTTCGTTGAGCGCTGGTCCTACGCCGGCGCCTACGGCTTCGAAGCCGTGTTTATTCTCTTGATGGTGCCATTAATTTTTATGCTGCCTCAGTACCGGCCCGCTCCGGATGGTCCGGAATCGCATCGTCGTGGCTTTCCCGTCGGTGCGGCGATAGCCATCGCGGTCATTGTCGGACTCTTTTCGGCCCGTGAAGCGGCTCTGTGGGCATTCTCGCAGCCAATCGGTGTGCGGACCGGTCTCAGTAACCAGCAGGTCGGCACCGTGTTGGGAATCACCGGCGCCTTGGGAATTCTAGGCGCAGTCACCGCGGCGGTGCTCGGTACACGATACGGGCGGATGAAACCCATGATCGTTGGGCTGTTCATGAATGCCGTGTTGTCGTTTTGGATCAGTCAAACCAATGATCCGGTAGTCTTCTCGATCGTCGAGATTGTCTATCATGCATTCCTGTTCTTTACCACACCGTATCTATTTGGCATGGCGGCGGAACTCGATGGTCTCGGGCGGCTGGTGGCCGTCGCGGGCGGATCAATTCTGCTGGGCGGGGCGCTCGGTCCGGCAATTGGCGGGTTGCTCATTTCCTGGCAAGGCTATACGGCCATCGGTGGTTTCATTCTACTGGCAATGGCAGTCGTCACGACATTGGCGTGGCGTCTTCAACGACATCTCGATCAGGGAGCTCCGGCAGCGTCATAGGGTTGTGTTCGCAAAACCCGGCAAAGTTAATCTACTAATATAAAGAGCACATTCTTAAGATAAAACCTGCAACATTGGTAAAGGGAGAGGAACGTGAGCGAGACCGTTATTATTGAACCCAAATCAGGTGCAGCCGTAATGGTCAAAAGAGGTCAAATTTTGCGGATCCAGGCCATAGACAGTGGTCAGGTGGCTGACCTGGTTTGCTTTTCGGAAAACGACCACAAAGAACGATTTTCGCAGTCGAAAACCAGGGTCCGGAACTGGAGCACACACATCTCAACCGGCTCTGAACTGATATCAACTCGCGACAACGTCATGTTCACCATCGTGGCGGACACTGTCGGAGTTCATGACATCGTTTTCAGTCCTTGTCACTCATGGGTCTACGAACACATGTTTGAGGTCGGGCCGCGAAATGGTTGCTTCGAGAACCTGGCTGCCGCGGTGGAATCGTTCGGGATCTCCGCGGATGAGTTGCCGGGCCCGTTCAACATCTTCATGAACACCGGAATAAAGGACGACGGTGAGTTGTCGGTCTCCGCGACGACTTCCCGGCAGGGCGATTATCTCGATATGCGCGCGGAAATGGATTGCCTGGTGGCCGTGTCGGCATGCGCCGACGATGTGACCGACTGTAATCTCGGCGAGTGCACGCGCATCGGATTGCATGTCACGTAGCTATCGCGAAATGAAATGAGAGGAATGAAAAATATGCAAATCGTAACCAGGCTCCCGGTACAGTTCGCTCTACTCATCTTGTCTTGTGTTGCATATCAATCCGGTGCGGCAGAGCCCCTGGGTGCTGGCGCCGGCACCAACGAGGCTGATCCGGCAGGCCTGCCGCCCTGGATGTGGTCATTCGAGAAGTTGGCGGGCGTCGTCAACGGACTGACCCCGGGGCAGGATCTGACACCCGAGGAATGGCCGGGCGGAGCGCGGGTCGCGGTGATGTTTTCACTGGATGTGGATAATGAAACGGAGTTTCTCGTTCACCTGCAGGGACCCGCCGAAAGCATGAGCGATATAAATGTGTTTGAGCTGTCTGGCTACCAGTACGGCGCTCGACGCGGTATTCGCAGGTTAACCGACATATTCGATCGACATCAGGTGCCGGCCACGTATTTCATGCCCACCGTGGCCCTGCGGCTCAGTCCGGACATGGCGGATGTTATTGGCCGCTCGGGACGCCACGAAATCGCACTACACGGCGCGGTTCACGAACCTGCCTCGGCCCTGAGCCCGGAGCGGCAGCGAGAGCTATTTGAAGAATCCATTGCGTATCTGGAGCAAGCCACGGGCCAGAAACCAGTCGGCTATCGTGCCCCCACGGCTATCATGACTGAGCACACCATTCCCATCATGAAGGATCTGGGCATGCTTTACAGCAGCAACGTGCTGTCGGATGACCGGCCGTTCGAGATCAATCTGAACGGAAAACCCTCGGGCATGATCGAGCTGCCGCCTTCTATTTATATGTCCGATGGCCCGCTGATGATTTCGGCCGACGCATGGACCCAGGCCCTTGCGCCCCGGGATGTACTGCAGACGTATAAGGATGCTTTCGATACGGCTTACGAGGAGGGCGGGATCTGGATATTTGTCGGTCACCCCCACGTTTCCGGACGGCGCTCACGCGCGGTCATCATTGAAGAGCTGATCGAGTACATGAAGGCGCGCGGGGATGTCTGGTTCGCAACACATCGCGAAGTGGCCGAGTATGTTGATGCGCAGTGGAAGCGCTAGGCCGAGTCGGGATCGGCGACCTCGCAATTCAAGTGGTTCTGCGTGCGGTTGGTCGCCGACCAGAAGAGTGTAATCGCGACGACGGTGCACACGAGAGTGAGCACCGTCAATGCGCCGAAGCCCGCCGCTTCGATGAGTAAGCCGCCAAGATAAGGTCCGACGCCCAGGCTGAGCGCGAAAGCGCCGCCGGCAGCGGCGGCCCACCGACCGCAAGGATCTAGCGATGCCGCGGCGGCAAATTGAAACGTCAGGGTAAATACGAAGGCAACGCCTTCGAGCAGAACTCCTCCGATATAGGCCGGCAGCGTCACGACTTGAAGAGCCAGTATCATCGCTGCCGAATGTGTCAGGACGCCTCCGATCAGCGGCAAGCGAAAGCCAATACGATTTTCCAGCGCTCCAGCTATACCGGCGCCTAGCGCGCCGGCGATGACCACACCTGCGAAAATGTCACCTATTCGTTCGATCGACAGGTCCAGCCTGACCCCGAGGCGCTCGATAAATGCAAAGTAGGCCATCATGCTTGTGCCCATGATGAATATGCCGAGAAGAAGTGCAATTCCTGCACCGTGTCCGGTCAGCGGTCCGGGCGGTTGGTCAGATATCGCGGTTCTTCGATAATCTGGGAACCCAAACAGGACCGGCATTACTATCAACGTAACAAAAGCCAGGAGCCCATAGGCGCCCGTGTGCGCGAACATTCCTACGGCTCTGGACATGGCAAGTGCGATGACGGCAGCAATTAAGGGTGCGACCATAAGTGCGAGTCCGTAAAGCCGAGCTGGATTGGGTGAACCGGCAATGGTCGCGTTTACGGCAGCGAGAACGACGCCGGCTCCAACGCCGGCAATGCATCGCCACAGAATAATGATCTCGAGCCCGCTGCTCACGGCCGCAAAGCCATGGCCGATTAACAAAAGAGTTGCACCCGCGAGGCTTGCGGACCGTGCATCTATGCGGGTCATTCGAGTGGCCAGGATCGTCGCGGCGATACCCATGAGCAACAGCTCGCAAGTGAGAACGAGCCCTGCGCCTGCCTCGCCCAATCCGAGCCCGGCAATGAGTCCGGCGACAATGAGCGGGCTGGTATTACCGGTTACCAGGGCTATCGCGTTGGCCAGGCAGATGGCAAAGGTGCCGACGGCGATAGCCTGCTTAGGCAGGGGCCTTGCTTCCATTTTTCCTCGGCGGCTGTTTCATGGTTTTCGATTGATATACACCGCAGCAGGTATTGCAAACCGGCGTTGGTTCAGCGGCTGTCTGCACCCGAATCACTAGTACGTCGTGCGCTTGTATCGTCGCGGTAACCGGCTCAGTCATTCGGGGCCGGCAAGGGTGGTGAATTGGGCCACAGTGGTGATTCGGCGCGTTCATCGTTGGGGAACCAGACGGTGTAGACCCACGTACTGCGGCTGAAAATTTTCTCGGCTTTGCCCTGGGTCTCCCATTCTATGCCGTAGGACGGTGTGCTATCGATGGCATCCAGGGTCACAAAATCCAATTCGTCCGTCGGGGCACCTTTAACTTTGTTCCAGACCGTTACCACCGCAATATCACGGCTGTCCTCGTTGTACATGAGCCAAAGTGCAGACCGACCTTCTGATTCCGCGCGATCTCGCCAGACCGGCCATATTGCAGCTCGCAAGTGAGAACGAGCCCTGCGCCTGCCTCGCCCAATCCGAGCCCGGCAATGAGTCCGGCGACAATGAGCGGGCTGGTATTACCGGTTACCAGGGCTATCGCGTTGGCGAGGCAGATGGCAAAGGTGCCGACGGCGATAGCCTGCTTAGGCAGGGGCCTTGCTTCCATTTTTCCTCGGCGCCTGTTTCATGGTTTTCGATTGATATACACCGCAGCAGGTATTGCAAACCGGCGTTGGTTCAGCGGCTGTCTGCACCCGAATCACTAGTACGTCGTGCGCTTGTATCGTCGCGCTAACCGGCTCAGTCATTCGGGGCCGGCAAGGGTGGTGAATTGGGCCACAGTGGTGATTCGGCGCGTTCATCGTTGGGGAACCAGACGGTGTAGACCCACGTACTGCGGCTGAAAATTTTCTCGGCTTTGCCCTGGGTCTCCCATTCTATGCCGTAGGACGGTGCGCTATCGATGGCATCCAGGGTCACAAAATCCAATTCGTCCGTCGGGGCACCTTTAACTTTGTTCCAGACCGTTACCACCGCAATATCACGGCTGTCCTCGTTGTACATGAGCCAAAGTGCAGACCGACCTTCTGATTCCGCGCGATCTCGCCAGACCGGCCATATTGCAGGCATTTGCTTCAGGAGTGAGGCGTCTTGGACGTGCCATATCTCGGTGCGAAATGCGGTTTGAGACTCATCAATAGCCGTGAAATCATAAGCGCCAACTACCTGGTATGCTTTGCCCTGCACATCTTCGAAGTCAGGTCGCTCGAGAAACGGTACGCCGTCCATCTCGAATTCGTGTTCAAACCACCTCCCCAGCGCGACCGCCTCTTCATACGTTTTCAGCAGATAACGGCCGCCGCAATAATTGACACCCGATGTCAAATCTACTCGCAGAGGCAGCAATTTCCGAACAAAACCCGGTCGCGCCGTGATGAACGGCCGGTCGCGTTCTATCGCTGCCGGTGCCTGTTCCGGCAGCAGGTAATCGGTCAGAATGAAATCGTCAAGATAAGCCCCTTTAGCATCGATAGGACCGGGTTCATGGCGGTTAACAGGCATATTTCCTCCGTTCGAATTCACGATACACACCGCAAGTTCGGGCTACCCAATATATCGAAATGTTGTTAAATTAAGCACGTTAACATTGAATGATTACAATGCGTATTTAGGATCATGACGTATCAGATTAGCCAGGTCGATCTCCGTCTCCTCCGCGTGTTCATGGCGGTCGTAGACAGCGGTGGATTCATTTATGCGCAGGAAGAACTCAACGTGAGTCAATCCACGCTCAGTTGTCACATGTCCGAATTGGAGGAACGGCTTGGCATGCGACTTTGCGAGCGAGGTCGCTCCGGGTTCAGGGTGACCAATGACGGTCAGATGGTCTACCAGGCAGCGCAGCGGCTGTTTAATCACATCGATGAGTTCAATTCGGACGTGCGGTCCAACAAGGGCAAACTCGTCGGTGAACTGCAGATCGCCTGTATGGATCATATCGTTACGAATCAGCAGCTGAAGCTCAGCGATGCACTGGGACGGTTTAAAGATAGAAATGGGAACGTGAATATCAGTCTGCATATTAAGTCTCCGCCGGAAGTTCAGCATGGGGTTGCGGAGGGTGTCTACCATGTCGGAATTGGCAGCCCGTTGAAGCAATCAGCCGGCGTGGAATACATTCCGCTGTGCACTCAGCGTCATCAGCTGTTTTGCGCGATGACTCATCCATTATTCGGTGAACCTGACAGTGAAATGAAGATGTCTGAATTGTCGCGGTGGGACATGGTGCGGCCAAAATTTCGCCAGGCAGAGGTCATGCCTAAGCGGTTCCGCAAGCTGCCTTCAATGACTGCAACAGGGTTCAACATCGAAGGAATTGCCATGCTGGTACTCTCAGGAAGATTTATTGGCTTTCTGCCGGTGAATTATGCTGAGCAGTGGGTGAGGAAAGGGGAAATGCGCGCGCTATGGGCCGATGAGATTGAGGCTACGGTAGAAATTGCCCTGGTTTGTAAGAAGCAGCGAAGCTACAAACCCCAGGTCGAGGCTTTCATCCGGGACGTTCTGCATTGTCATCACATCGAAGACCGCAGCGCGTGCGCCTGACCGGTTCGCATCGTGGCGGGCCGTAGCCTTCATATTGAAAAAAATAGATATTTTCATTTGGAACTAGGGAATGGTTTGCTGGGCGTGACGCCACTATGGTGAATCGCCTAATGGGCTGCTGTTGAGGTGCTTGTCGAGCGCTTGGGGAAACTCTTAGGAGTCCGCAAGATGACATCAAGTGGAACCGATATGCGCGGCAAAATTATCAATTCTTTGTCTCGTCTCGATAAGGATGTTTTGACCCATTTGACATAAATTCCCATGAGCCGCTATTGTAGGTATTGGGAGCGCACCTTGCCAAAATGCGATATTCAGGGCTGGCCGTCGCCTGCCGACGGAGCCATTTTTCTGCGACCGACAGGGGGATAATCGTGATCAGCAAATTCAACACCAGAATCGTAGGAGTCGCGCTGGCCGTTGCCGCCGCTCTGTTCTCAACTACGCCAAACACTGTCCAGGCGGCAGGGCGCGACCGAACTCGAAGAATTAGTCGTTACGGCAAGACGACGGGAAGAAAATCTGATGGAGACGCCGGTTTCCATTGCGGCGTTCAGTGCTGATGAAATTCGTGCCCGGCAGCTTGAACGCATAAATCAAATTGGCCAGGCAACCCCTAACGTGGAGTTTCGTGAGAACTCCAATGCGGGTAGTTCGAATTACGCCGCCGTGGCGTATATCCGTGGGGTGGGGCAGTCCGACTTCATAGCCAGTGTCGAGCCGGGTGTCGGCATTTATATAGACGAGGCGTACATCGGCGTCATGTCGGGTGCGGTTATGAATTTGCTCGATGTCGAATCTATACAGATTTTGCGCGGGCCGCAGGCAACACTGTTCGGGCGGAATACGATCGGCGGCGCGATCCTGGTGAACAGCGTCAAGCCCAGTAGCGAATTCGGCGGTAAGGCAGAGGTCCTGGCGGGCACTGATGAATGGTTCGAGGCCCGGGGAAGCCTGAACGTGCCGATTACCGACACCCTGTTTACCCGGTGCTCCGCGGTGGCGCGGCAGCGGGATGGATATATCGATTTTCCCAATGTCCCGGGTAGCGACGGTGGCGGCAGCGACGAGACCTATGGAATCCGGGGCGCCTTGCGCTGGGTGCCGACGGATTCACTAACCGTGGACTTCAGCGCTGACTATTCCAGCAGCCAAAACGATGGTAACCCCACCGTTCTGCGTTCACCTATTATTGATTCCCACCCGGCTAACGTGAATCCCGACAACCCGTTGGGTTTAACCAGCGCCGGCGAGTACAACCAGGTCATTGCGCCGTTTCTCACTGGTGCTCCAGGCGAATACACGACGGAAAACTACTTGCTCGGTGATGAACCCTATACGAGTCTCGGATCGCAGCATGAAAAAGGCGAACTGGACCTCTGGGGTATTAATTTGACGGTGAACTGGGACTTTGGCTGGGCGGCGCTGAAGTCCATTACCTATTACCGTGACATGGAGAGCAGCGACGGGCGCGATGAAGACAATAGTGACCTGCAGCCGATCAGCTTTATTCGCGACAGGATGGATTCTGACCAGTTTAGCCAGGAATTTCAGCTTTCCGGGCAGGCCTTTAATGAAAAATTGGACTGGACGACCGGCATTTATTACTTCGAAGACGATACGTTCAATCCGAATCCGGTAGATTTTCCGTTCTTCGACCTGGTGTCAGGTTCCATTGTCGAAAAGACCAGCGCAGCGGTATTCGGCCAGGCCACCTTTGCCTTTACCGAAAAGCTGAGTGGCACGTTGGGATTGCGGTACACGGATGAAGATAAAGATTTCATCGTCGATGATCGGATTCAATACATCACTCGTGTCTGGAGTGAAGTCCTTGGTATACCCGGCCCCGGTTTTGAGCTGTTCCTTCCGCCGCCGCCCGCCGAGGGGTCGTTCCACATTGTCCCCGTCGGCAAAACTGAAGCCGATGCCGAAGAAACCGACGTCTATTTGAACCTGGCTTATCAGTGGACCGACGGCCTGCTGGTGTACGGCTCGTACTCGACGGGCTTCAAAGGTGGCGGTTTCGTGCAACGCGTCGTCCCGGGCGCAGTTGTCACGGCTTTCAAGCCGGAATTCGCCGATGTTTACGAATTAGGCTTCAAGTGGCAGGGGCTGGATGAGACCCTGCGCCTGACCGGCGCTGCCTTCTTCAATGATTACACGGATCTGCAGGTCACCGTAGAACGCGGCATCGCGCCGGTGACCGAAAACGCCGGTGATGCCGAGATCAAGGGATTTGAGCTGGAATTCTCATGGTTGCCGACCGAGGGCCTGCTGTTTTCGGGCGGCGTCGGTTACCTCGACGCCGAGTACACCAAGCTGGATCCCACTGCCACGATTCCCATAACGAACGAACTGGCCAGTACGCCGGAGTGGCAGTACGCCCTGTCGGGCGCCTATACGTTACCAGTGACGGTGTTTGCCGGGTCATTGAATTTTCGTCTCGATTACTCATGGACTGATGAATACTTCATGGAGGCGGCAAACGATCGTTTCCTGCAGCAGGACAGTTTTAACGTGCTGAACGGGGCAATCACCTGGACGAGTCAATCGGAGCAGTGGGAACTGGCACTGCAGGGCCTCAATATCACCGATGAGTGGTATATGACGTCCCCGCAGTCCAGCTTCATTAACAGTGGCTATGTAGCGCCCACAGTAGCGCGGCCCGCGCAATACAACGTGCGGGCCACGTTCCGTTTCTAGCGGATCGCAGCGGAACCTCGGCGACTAGCGGCAGCCGGCTCGACGGGCCGCCCCTCGTAAGAGAGGCGGCCGCGCTTTTACATGGACAAACATCAATACTTCCAGGAAAACTACTAATGGTTCACAAAGTGTCGAACCGCGCGTAGTTCAGCAGAGCGAGGTCATGTATGTCACGTCAATCGATACAACCGGAAAAACTTTTCGATAGCTCTGCGTATGGGTTCTCCCAGGTTGTTGCCTGTAGCGGGCAGCGACTGGTGTATTGCGCCGGGCAGACAGCCAATGACAAGGACATGAACTTTCTGGGTGCCGGCGACCTTAAAGTGCAACTCGAAGCGTCTCTGGAAAACGTGCGCATTGCGCTGGCAGCAGCCGGCGCCGGGCCCAGGGATGTCGTCTCAATACGTATCTACATAGTGGACTACACGCCGGAGTATCTGGAAATCATCAGCCCCGTAATGAGCGAGTTCTTCGCGGACAGCCTGCCGGCCAGCACCTTGATAGGCGTAAAGGCCTTGGCTCTGCCCCACTTCATGTGCGAGATCGAAACCACCGCGGTATTGGATTAATTCCTGACAGGAACTGGTGCCCATAGTCGGCGCGCCCCGTAACGTCTGCCTTGAGGAGCTGTAATGGTTGCGGCCCGGCCCGAAAATGCCGGTATCCATATTTCGCGGCGGACCGCGGATAGCGAGGCGGTGGATATTCTGGTGTCATTACCGATACGAGGCGCTATCCTCGCAAACAAATATTAACCAGGGTTGAAGCCGGGGTGATCTATGGATTTGGCGAAGCGTGGTTTAGACGATTTGCAGGCCTGTGTGCGGTTCCTGGAGGAACACAATCACCTGGTTCGGGTCAAGAGTGCCGTGGATCAGGACAAAGTCCTGGCAGGAATCGCCAGGAAATTCGAGGGCGACAAGGCGGTCCTGTTCGAGAACGTAAAAGGCCAGGACTACCCGGTGCTGGTCGGGTTGTACTGGAATCGTCCGATGCTGGCGAAGTTGTTTGGCACCACCAGCGAGCAATTGCCGTTCGTGCTGAGTGAAGAGATCGGCGCGTGGCGAAAGAATCCCATGGACCCGGTGATCGTGGATTCCGGTCCCGCCAACGAGGTTATCGAAGCGCAGCCGGACCTGGCGCGCCTGCCTATTCCCCATCACGCAGAGAAAGATGGCGGGCGTTATCTCACCTCGAGCGTCGCCGTCGCTAAAGATCCGGATACCGGTGTACGCAATTTGTCTATTCATCGCATGATGGTGACCGGGCGAGCGGCGTTTTCACGCTGCTGCTCGAAGAGCTGGGGCACGTCATGGATTATTTCAAGCGCGCCGAGGCCAGGGGCCAGCCCCTGGAGATGACGATCAATAACGGTGTTGATCTGGGCGCCCACATGGCGGCGGCCTCGCCGGCTGCTGCTGCGCCTATTGAGATGGACGAAGTCGGTATCGCCTCACAGATCCTGGGTGAGTCGGTGCAATTAATGAGGGCTCAGACTGTTGACGTCGAAGCGTTTGCCAATGCCCAGTTCGTGATCGAGGGCCGGATCCTGCCAAATGTGCGGGAGCTGGAAGGTCCCTATGCCGAAGTCACCGGCTATTACGCTTCCCCGGAGCAGCGCTGGGTGTTCGAGGTGACCGCGATTACCCGGCGGAAAAATCCAATTTTTCACACCATTCTCTCCGGACTGGAGGTGCGTCATGCTTATGCGTCCGTTGCAGAGGCCGGAGTTTTCGCGCGCATCCGCTCGGCCGTCGCGGACGTGACTGCCGTGCATTTTTCCGATGGCAGCGTGCCGTATGACCTGGTGGTGCAACTGGAGCAAGAAGTCCAACGATACCCCCGGCGCTGTCATAGCGGCGGCGTTTGATTCCCTGGCTTTCCTCAAGACCGTCACCGTGGTGGACACCGATGTGGATGTTTTCACAATGGCGGATGTGGAATGGGCCGTCGCCACGCGCTGCCGGGTCGAGCAGGACTTCACTCTGATTCCCGATGCCATTGGTCATCGCTTGAATCCCATGGTAGAGAATGACCGGTGGACGCGTTTGGGCATCGACGCCACGGTGCCGCTGCCCCGGGAGACGAAATATGAGCGTGCCGCCATGCGCGATGTGAATTTGAGCGACTACGAGATTGTCGGCCTGTAGCGGCCGGTCGATTTGTTGACAGGGAGAATTGAAATGATCGGCGTTGTCAGTAAATTCGCAGGACTCGGTCTGATCCTGTCGCTTGCGATTCATTTCTGATCAGGACATGACGGACTCGGTAACGGTTAAGACGGGGACGGTGGCGGACAATAATCGCCCGTCCCGGACTGTTGCCTGGTACACGGTCACGCTCTGCATGATCGCCTACGTGCTGTCCTTCGTGGACCGGCAGATCATTGCTTTGCTGGTCGAACCCATCCGCGCGGATCTGCAGATTTCCGATACGCAGTTCAGCCTGTTGACCGGGTTCGCGTTCGCACTGTTCTACGCCATCATGGGTTTGCCCATTGCCCGCTGGGCCGATGTGGGGCCACGTCCGATGATTATTTCGGCGGGTATCGTCATCTGGAGTTTCGCCACCGCGGTCTGCGGCATGGCGACCACGTTCGTGCAGTTGTTTCTCGCGCGCATGGGCGTCGGCGTCGGCGAGGCGGCGTTATCGCCCACGGCTTATTCCATCATTACCGACTCTTTTCCAAAATCCACGCTGGGCCTGGCCCTCGGGGTCTACTCCCTCGGCGCCTTCCTCGGCTCCGGGCTCGCTTTCATGGTCGGTGGCGCGGTGATCGATATTGTCGGCCAGATGGGCGTCCTGGAGTTGCCGCTGGTGGGCGTGATCAAGCCCTGGCAGTCAGCCTTCTTTATCGTCGGTGCGCCGGGCTTGGTGGTGGGCGCCCTGTTCTATCTGACCGTGCGGGATCCGGTGCGTACGGGCGCCACCCAGGCCTTTACCATCCGCCAGGTACTCTCTTATATAGGCACCCACAAGCCCACTTTCACGGCCCATTACCTGGGTTTCGGGCTGCTGGCCCTGTCCATGTACGCTTTACTGTCCTGGGCGCCGGCCTACCTGATGCGGGTGTTCGAGCTGTCGGCCCGGGATGCCGGTCTTTACCTCGGGCTGATCGTGCTGTTTGCGAATACCGCCGGGGCGTTGACCAGCGGCTGGCTGGCGGATTTTTTCACGCGCCGGGGCTATGACGACGGACCCCTGCGGGCGGGAGTGGTGGGTGGTCTGGGTGTCATTCTCCCTGGAGCCCTGTTTTCATCCATGCCCGGATTGACGAGCACGCTGCTGGTGCTGGCGGTGGCGTTTTACTTCGCCAGCTTTCCCGTGGCCACCTCGGCGGCAGGCCTGCAACTTATGGCGCCGAACCGGATGCGTGCCCAGGTCACGGCGCTGTTTTTCCTCGCCATGAACCTGTTTGGCATCACCGGCGGCGCGACCTCGGTTGCATTGCTGACCGATTATGTTTTCGCTGACGAGCTGGCGGTGGGGTATTCCATGTCTATTACCTGCGCAATATCCGGGATCGCCGGAGCCGCTCTGCTGGCATGGGGGTTCAAGCATTTCAGCGCGACAGCGCGAGCAGTAGCGCAACCGGCGACATTGTCGGTAGAGTGACCCCTATGTTTTCGCGACGTGGATTTCTCGGCCGGCTGTCGGCATTGCTGGGCACGGCCGTGACGGGCGTGTTGCAAGCACCTCGGACAATGGCTCAGAACCTGGGCGCGCAACTGAGTCGTATCGGCGGGCGCATCATTCGGCGCGGCGATTCCAATTACGAACTCTGGCGCGCCAGCATGGTCTGGTACATTTTTAAACCGGATCGTTACCCCGACACGATCGTTCGCGCCGAGTCCGAGCAGGACGTGATCGAAGCAGTCAATTACGCGCGTGACACCGGCAAGAAGATTGCAACCCGGGCCACGGGACACAATCCGGCCCGGGGCTGTCTGCGCGATGGTGGCGTATTGCTGGATACTTCCCGCTTGCGGGCCGTGGAAATCGATGCAGTCGCCGGCACCGCCTGGATTCAGCCCGGCATCCGCAGCGCCGACTTTATCGAGATGACCCGGCCGCTGGGTTGGTCATTCCCGGCTGCGCACACCGGCATCGTCGGGTTGGGTGGCTACCTGATTGGCGGGGGCCTTGGCTGGAACATGCCTGAATGGGATATCGCCTGCCGGTCCATTATCGGTGCGGAAATCGTGCTTGCCGATGGGCGCAAGGTCCGGGCGACGTCCGAAGAAAATGCTGATCTGCTCTGGGCGGTCAGGGGCGTGGGTCCAGGATTTTTCGGCGTGGTCCTGCGTTACAAGCTGCGTCTGTTCCCGGTTCCCCGGGCGATCATCAAGAGCAAGTACATTGTGCCCATGGACCGGACGGCTGAATTGATGGACGCCCTCGGCCGGATTACGGCAGCTAAGAAGAAGCAGCTCGAACTCCTGGTGGTGGCCGGCCACTTTGTGCCAGCCGGCGAACCCCCGGAGAAGCGGGACCTGGTATGGGCAGTCAGCGCGGTCGCGTTCGGTCAGTCAGGCGCAGACGGTCTTTCACTACTCGAGCCGGTACGGCAAAGTTCTCTGCCGGCCCTGAGTATCCTGAAGAAGGAAGACGCGCCTCTGACCTACCCGCAACTCTATGCTGCTCAGGAAACCGATCATTCCAGTCCGAACCGCACGGCGATTCATAATATCTGGACCAATAATCCGGCCGAGACCATGACGGCTCTGGCAGAGCGAATGCAGCAGACGCCGCCCCGGTCCCCGCGCTCCTTTATCCTTTCCGCCTGGGGCGTGAACCCGTCTCCGGATGACGCGGATTCCAGTTTTACCCATACCGGTGACCATTACGTTTCCTGGTACCTGATGGCCGAGCAGGCGGGTGATGTCGAACCGAATTTCCGTTGGATGGATGAGTCGGTGAAACTCGTGAAGCCTTACACTCGGGGCCACTATCCCAATGAGATCAACCCGCAGCGGTATCCGGACGCCATGCGCGCCTGTTTCTCCGCGGAAAAATGGCAGCGGCTGGCGGAACTGCGCGAGAAGCACGATCCTCAGGGGGTATTTCATTCCTACCTGGGATTCTCCTGATTCGAATCGATATGGCCAAGCGTATATCCAACATTGCAATCGCCGGCGCGGGCCGCATGGGCCGGGGAATCGCCGTGAGTTTCGCCTGGGCCGGATATCCGGTGGCGCTGGTGGACAGCGAGCAACGAGCGCCGGAAGCATTCGCTGAACTGGCCGCGACCACCCACGCCGAACTGCTGGCGGAGTGCCATTTGCTGGCCGCCGCGGGAATCGTTCCACCGGCGGTGGCGGACGAGATCGCGGCACGAGTAGACGTGGTAGCGCGAGTCGAAAGTTCCGAATGCTTGCAGGCAGCGGAGGTGGTTTTCGAAGCGGTCGCCGAGGTGCTGGAAATCAAGCAGAGCACCTATGCCTGGCTGAGTGAGGCAGTGAGCGAGACAGCCATTCTTGCCTCCACGACATCGACCATGCTGGCCGATACCCTGGCCGGTTTCGTCACTCACGCCGAGCGATTCACCAATGCGCACTGGCTGAACCCGGCCTACCTGATGCCATTGGTAGAGATTTCACCCGCCGGGGTAACCCGGCCAGACGTCGTGGCTGAACTGCGCGCGTTGCTGGAGGCTGTCGGCAAGGTACCGGTCGAATGCCGGACGTCACCGGGATATATCGTTTCCCGAATGCAGGCGCTGGTCCTGAACGAGGCGGCGCGCCTGGTAGAAGAAGGCGTGGCCAGTGCGGAAGATATCGATCGCGCGATGCGCACCGGATTCGGGACCACGATACACGGTGTTCGGCCCTCTCGAGTTCATCGACTGGGGTGGCGGCGATATCCTGTACTACGCATCCAGTTACCTGGCGGACACCATCGACGCGGCCAGGTTTACTCCACCCGGTATTGTCCGGCGCAATATGGAGGAAGGCCGCAACGGCATGCGGGAAGGGTGTGGGTTTCTATGACTGGCGAACGCGTGATCTGGACGCGTATCGCGCGGAGCGCCTGACGGCATTCGCGCAACTGCTCGGGCACCTCGACTTACTGCCGAATGCAGCGGGCACCGCCGATGGTGATTGAACTGGTGAGTCGGCGATTACTCGCGAAGGCGACTGCCATGCTGGCATGCATGGCGTGCGTCGTCGCGCTGTCGTCCTGTTCCGGCGACGAGGCGAGCGTAGGCGATCGGGCGGACGCCGGGAGCGATGATAAGGTCGACATGAATGCGGCGGGCCGCGACAAGTCGATTCCCTGTGTTGCCTGCCACGGTGCCGAGGGAATCAGCGACTACGATGTCTGGCCGAATCTCGCCGGTCAGAATACAGAGTATCTCGCCAAGCAGATGCGCGACTTTCGCGCCGGGCACCGCCATGATCCATGGATGAGCCCGATGGCTGATCCACTCAGCGATCAGGACATCGACGATCTTGCTTCTTACTTCAACAGCGTCACCGGCTTGACCGGCGGGCCGAATTCAGCCCCGCCGCCGGCGATGATTTGTGTGGCCTGTCATTCCGCTGACGCCGGTGAGACAAATCCCCTTTGGCCATCCCTGGCTGGCCAGAACCAGCGGTACCTGGTCAAGCAACTTCGGGATTTTCGTGATGGGCGGCGCACGGACCCGGTCATGGCCCCGTTGGCCGTCGCGTTGTCGGACCAGGACATCGAAGCGCTCGCGGCCTTTTACGCGAGTCCATAACGAACAACACCTAGGAGAACAATATGTCCACGCCAACAGAGAAGCTCGATCAGGTCAGGACCTGGGAGCACTGGATTAACGGTCAGCCGACACCATCGGATTCAGACCGGTACATGGACGACCTGAATCCTGATGACGATTCCGTTTATGCACGGCTTGCGGCCGGCACCGAGAGCGACGTCGACAAAGCGGTGCAGGCTGCGCAGGCGGCGTTTCAGACCTACTCGAAGACACTGGCTTCCGAGCGCGAGGCGATCCTGTCGCGGACCGCGGGGCTGGTGGAAAAACACCGGCAGGAGTTTGTCGATATCCTCATCGATGAGGTTGGATCACCGGTGGGTAAGGCACAGTTCGAGGTCCAGTACGGCATTGCCTGCTTGCGTGCTGCGGCGGGTGTCGCGCGCCAGGTACGCGGCGAAACTATCCCGCCGGACAGCCCGGGTCGGCTGAGCTTCAGCCTGCGGCAACCCCTCGGCGTGATTGCGAGCATCACGCCCTTTAACGTGCCTTTCCTCAAGCACACCAAGCTCAGTTCGACGCCGCTGGCGACGGGCAACACGGTAGTGATGCTCGCATCCGAGTTCGCATCCGTTACCGCGCTGCGGCTCGCAGAGCTCTACCAGGAGGCCGGCCTGCCCGATGGTGCGTTCAACGTGGTCACCGGACTTGGCGCCGATATCGGTGACAGCCTGACGACGCATCCGTTGGCTCGTGTCGTCATGTTCACCGGCTCCGGCAGGGTCGGTCAGCATATCGCCGAACTTTGTGCGCCGCGTATGAAACGCGTCGTACTGGAGCTGGGCGGCAAGAATCCGCTGGTGGTGTTGAAGGATGCTGATATCGACGCGGCAGTACAGGCGGCGGCTTTCGGTGCGTTCTTTTTCCAGGGTCAGGCTTGCATGGCGTCCAGTCGTATCTACGTGGAACGGCCGGTGCTGGACGAGTTCATGGGCAAATTCAAGGCTGCGGCCGAAAGTCTGGGCATCGGAGATCTCCGGGATCCGGATACCTGGCTCGGTCCGATTATCAGTGATCGGCAGCGTAGTCGGGTGCGGGCGCACATCGAAGACGCCCGCGACAAGGGCGCCACTGTCGTGACCGGTGGTGATTGGACGGGTAATCGCTGTCGACCGACTATCCTGACCGGCGTCGGCGAGGGTATGACGGTGTGTCGGGAGGAGACCTTCGGGCCGGTGACCTCGGTATATCCGGTCGACAGTGCTGAGGAGGCTCTGGAAAAGGCCAATGACACGAATTTCGGTCTCAGCGCCGCCGTGTTCACGCGCGACATTGACAAGGCGTTGACGCTGGCGCTATCCATCAATGCCGGCATGGTGCATATCAACGCACCGACGATTGCAGACGAGCCGCACGTGCCTTTCGGGGGCGTCGGCGACAGTGGTTTTGGTCGCGAAGGGACGGACATCGATATCGATACCCTGACCGAATGGAAGTGGATTACGGTGCAGCTACCAACAGGCTGACAACAGCCTGATTGGCTACGGCGAATATCTTAGGCAAACGGTTTTGAGTATGACAATAACGGACTTCCTGCTAGGCCGGTTGAAGGCCATCGGTATTGATCACCTGTTTGGCATTCCGGGCGACTATATTCTGCCGTTCTTCGAGGCTCTGGATGCCAGCGACATCCAGCACGTCGCACCCTGTAACGAACTGAACGGTGGCTATGCGGCCGATGGATATGCTCGCCTGCGTGGCGCAGGCGCCATCGCAGTGACCTATGGCCCGGGTGCTTTCAGCCTGGTCAATGCAGTGGCCGGTGCCTACGCCGAGCGGGTGCCGTTGGTGGTGATTTCTGGCGGTCCGCCGCGGCAGGCCTATCGCGATCAACCCTTGAAACACCATATCCTGCCGGGCCGGTACGCAGCGTCACTCAGTATATTTGAACAGGTGACTGTCGGTGCCCGGGTATTGAACGATCCCGGAACGCGCCGTTGAGGATATCGACGAATTGTTGCGTCTTTGCCTGCAGGAGAGCCGACCCATTTATCTCGAGTTCCCTCAGGATCTCCAGATGCAGCCCTGTGGTCCGGCGCCCGTCTGGAGTTGTCCGCCGGCTACGGGTGATAGTGAGGCAACGGCAGCGGCGTTGGACATGCTGACCACGCGCCTGGTCGACTCCCGGCGTTGTGTGTTGCTGGTGGGTCATGAGGTACAGGCCGCCGGTCTGCAGGAAAAAGTGCGGGCACTGGTCGATCGAACCGGCGCAGCCGTTGCATCGGTATTCTCCGGTCGGCCGGATTTCCTCGAGGACCATCCGCGCTGTATTGGCATTTATCACGGTATGGGCAGCACAGAGGCGGTCCGCGCGTTCGTCGAAGACGCTGACACCGTTATCTGGTTCGGCGCGGTTGCCTCAGACTTCAACAAGGGCGGTTCCACCGCGAATATATCCGCCAGCCAGGAAATCCGGATCTTCAATGACGGCGTGGAAGCGGTGGAGGGTAGTTTTGCGTCCGTGCGGCTGCGCGATCTGGTGACGGGCTTGCTCGAACGTCTGCCCGTTGGTCACTGGGCCGATGTAGATGTGCCGACGCGAGGTTATTCCTACTTGCCTGACCCGGACTTCGAAGCGGATCCGCAGGCGCCAATTACCAACGAACGATTCTTTCAACGGATCGCGGGTTTCCTCCACAGTGACGACGTGATTCTCGCGGACGCCGGCCCTTCGATCAGCATGTCGTATGTACAACTGCCGTCTGGTGCAAAATACATCGCGTCGGGCTACTGGGCATCGATCGGCGCGGGCTTCGGCATGACCCTGGGCGCCTGTTTCGCTGCGGACCCGGCCCGCCGAATTCTGGCATTTGAAGGCGATGGCTCGTTTCAGATGACGGCCCAGGAACTGTCGACCATGGTTCGTTTCGGCAAGACACCGATCATCTTTTTGATGAACAACAAGGGTTACACCGCAGAGCGCCTGATTCATGACGGTGAATTCAACGACATACAGGATTGGCAGTACTGGCGTCTCCCGGAGGTCTTCGGCGGTATCGCCGGCTGCGAGGTACGAACGGAGGCTGACCTGGAAGAGGCATTGCAACGAGCAACGAGACACGCCGGCCCCGGTCCGCTGATGATCGAGGTTCACCTGGATCCGCTGGACGTGTCCGAGGCTTTTGCGCGCATGAGCGCCGGCTTGCGCAGCCGCTAGCTATCGTCCGATCGCTTTGGACGCGCGCGGATTGGCGTAGAATTCTATATGTTCACTCGGATCAGGCATGTTTGAAGTTGGCACTAACGGCGCCGGCGCGGGTGTGACCCAGAATTAGAAAATTGCACGGGAGGATGAACAAATGACCCTGGACCTGCGAAATGACCTTTTCCTGACGCTAAGAGTGTTGGTCATCACCTCAGCGTTCATCTCGGCATCTATCGTTGCCGGCTGCGGCACGCCGAGTGAAGAGAGTAAGTCGCCGGCGTCTGTGGATGAGTCAGGGTCCGTAAAGAGCGCTGAAGAGCTTGTCGAGCAGCATTGCGTCAGTTGCCATCTGGCGCCTGAACCCACCGATTTATCGAAGGAGTACTGGTTATTTGCGCTCCATTACATGGGTAACTACGTCGGAATGAAAGGCGATGAATTCGCCGACATGCGAACGGAGCCCGTTCCACCGGAGATGGAGCCCGTGCAGGATTATACGAAGCGCTATTTCCTGTACGACAGCAAAGGTTATTTCCGCGACCTCTACCCGTTCAAGCAATACATACCGCCCGAGCCGCTGATGAGCAAGGAGGAGTGGCTGCGGATGAGGGAGTATTACGTCGGCAACGCCAAGTCCTGGACTGAGATGGAGATGCAGGAGCCCAAGGCGCCGCTCGCAAAAACATTCAAACCGGTCTTCCCGAACCTGGACCTGGAGCCGAACGGACTGATCCTCGCCACCCTGGTCGATGAAAAGCGTCGGCGTATTTACGTCGGGCGCACGGTGGTTGACGACTGGGTCGGGGGCGGTGAACGCCGCGAGGGCTTCGAAGGATGGGATGACATGGTCGTGTTCGATCTGGATTCGGGCAAGCGCATCGGCTACACGAGGTTGGCCAGTGACCCCATCGATATGGCCCTGACGGAGACCGGGATGCGCCTGGTTGAGCACGGCCGCTTTCCGATGAGTAAGGTAGGTATCGCGCGAATCTCCGATTGGGAGTTTGAAGGGGAAGATTCGCGGGTTCGCATGCTAGTAAACGGCAAGCAGCGTTTCGTACAGCACCATACTGTCGATATGAATGGCGATGGGCTCGCGGATATCGTAGCGAATGCCTTCGGTGACGGAATTTTCCAGGATGCCAACAGCGAGCTTTCTATTTATTACCAGACACCTGAGTACAGCAAACTATGGCAGGATGCCCCGGCTGAAATCCCTCCCGGCATGTTGCCGGGGGCGTTGCGCGAAGTGGTGATTGCAACGGACGCCGGTCTGATCGGCAGTACGATTGCCGATTTCAATAACGATGGCAAGCCGGATATCGCGGCAGTGGTGGCGCAGGGCAAGCAGGAGTTGCTGCTTTTTATTAATAATGGCGACGAAACTTTTACCCGCCATGTGCTTGACGAAAACACGCCGTCCTGGGGTGGTAACAGCCTGCGAGCTGCAGACTTCGATGGTGATGGCAATATGGATCTCGTCGTCCTGAACGGCGATAACGTGGCCGGTAACCACATCATCAACGTCGTGCCGGCGCCGCGCCCGCAGCACGGCATACGCGTATGGAAGAACAACGGTGATTTAAACTTCTCGAAAGAATATTACCATCGCATGCACGGGGCGATTCGATCGGTCGTGCACGATTTTGACGATGACGGTGATCCGGATATCGTGGCTATTGCCTTGTTTCCCCAGTGGAGTTATGACGAGCCGGAGAGTTTCATCTATCTCGAGAACCAGGGTAATTTCCAGTTCACGCCGCAGTCGTTCGCCAGGGAATATTTTGGCGTCTGGACTTCTATCGAGGCCGCGGATGTGAATGGCGATCAGAAAACCGACATCATCCTGGGATTGGGTAATTTCCCCGAGCTGGTACCGCCCGACTGGTTAACCGACCACAAGGCAATGGAAGGACGCAATGGTGAAGCGGCGAGTGTCATCTACCTGTTAAACCAGAGTTGATCAGAATCCGTGCTGTGAATAGCTGTCTGGCGCTAATGCGCCAGACAGCCTCCACATTTTCAATCTTTCACGAAAAACCTGGGCTCGTCTGAGGGGAGCATCGCAAAGTGATCGATCTTTAGAAGGGATCCAGTTATGCAATCGAGTATTCATGTAAAAGACAAGGTGGCGCTGGTCACCGGCGCGGCGAAGGGTATTGGGGCGGCCTGTGCTTCGATGCTGGCCCAACACGGCGCCAGCGTTATCGTCACGGATATATCGGAACAGGAAGCCAGGGCGGTCGTCGACGATATTGTCAAAGAAGGCGGAGTCGCCGAGTTCATGGCTCTCGATGTTACCCAGGAAGCTCGGTGGCAGAAGACTATCAGTACCGTCGTAGACAAGCATGGCGGACTGGATGTCCTGGTAAACAACGCGGGTATAGCCGTGGTTCATTCGCTATTGGAAACTTCTTTGGAAGAATGGCGCCGCGTGCATGCAGTTAATCTGGACAGTGTCTTTCTTGGCACCAAGTACGCCGTGGAAGTCATGCGGCCAGAGGCAAAGAGCGGCCGCGGAGGCTCTATCATCAATATGTCATCAGTCGGTGGTCTTATCGGTGCGGAAGGATTGTCGTCCTATTGTTCGGCCAAGGGCGGGGTGCGGCTGTTTACTAAAAGCGTGGCCGTCGAGTGCGGTCGGGCGGGGTACGGAATCCGTGTGAATTCAGTACATCCGGGTAATACGGATACTCCCATGTTTCAGCAGGAACTTAAGGACATGCGCGACAAGGGCATGGTCAGCAGTATCGAGGAGGCCATGCAGTTCTACATGGATATGCAGGTGTTACCGGAAATCGGTCAACCGCAGGATATTGCCTCGATGGTGTTGTTTCTGGCCTCCGATGCGGCCAGATTTATTACCGGCGCAGAGTTTGTCGTCGATGGCGGGTTAACAGCACAATAATCCGGCCGGGGTGGTTTCGATGTAACCACTTTGAGCACTCGGAGTGTCCACAGGAAAATAATATGCGTGCGAATAACAGTTTTGATCACAAGTTGTCTACGACACTTGTTATTTGCATCGTGTATCCACTCGGTCCCGCTGCCATCATCCTGATGCCGATGATCGTTGGTGGGTTAATCGATAGCTATGGATTCACTGAACAGCAGGCAGCCAATATAGCGTCGCTGGAAGGGTTGGGTTTGGTTTTCGCCTCGGTTTTCGCTGCCTTCTGGATACGTAAGTTTTCGTGGATCAGGGCGCTTTCTTTCGCGTTCCTTCTATACGCTGTTCTAAATGTTGTCAGCGCAAACTTTGATGAATATACACCGCTGCTTGTTACGCGTTTCCTGACTGGATTGGCCGGGGGTAACCTGTTTGCCGTCACTGTTGCGGCACTGGGCGATAATCGGGAGCCGGATCGGGCATTCGGTCTTGCTCAAGCGGTCCAGGGCGCAATGATGCTCGCGGCCTTTGCAGCCGCTCCGTACCTGATACAGGCGTGGAGCGTGAGCGCGCTGTATTACATGCTTGCTGCAGCATCTATTCTGGTGATGCTGACTTTATTCCGGTTTCCCGCTCAGGGTAGGAATCGTGCTGCGTCGGCCGCGAGCAACGGGCAGGGGAGGAATAACACTCCATTGATCTGGCTTGGCCTGATAGCGAGTATTGTTTTTTTCGTTAACGTGTTCGGTTTCTGGGCATTTGTCGAACGCATTGGTCAGGCTGCCGAGTTGCCGGCGAACACCATTGGGCTTGCCTTGGGTATTTCGCAGATTATGACGATTGTTGGCGCGTTAGCCGCCGCGCTGGCAAGTGACAGGTATGGGCGATATTGGCCACTACTGATCGTTCTCATCGGCCAATCCATGGCGCTATTCGCATTGATCGGAAAATTTGGCGCGGTGACCTTTTTCGTCAGTATGGGTGCATTTCAGGCGCTCTTTGTAGTCGCGGTTTCCTATCAAATGGGCGCCATTGCCAAGTTAGACATCAAGGGTCGGTACCTGGTGATGATGACGGCCGCACAAGGGCTCGGTGCTGCGATCGGGCCTGCCGTTGCCGCAGCAATGATTCGCGAAGGTAATGACTATGGCGGGATCATGCTGATGGCGGCCCTGCTTTGTTTAATCAGCACGCTGCTGTTTTTATTCGTTGTTTACCGCAGTCGAAATGTCGGGGTCAACGTGGTTGCACAATAGCATCCCGGTTTCTGCAGATCGGTATGCAGCTTCTACGAAGCTTGAACCGTTGGTCCGGTGACCTATACTTTGTCAGTCGATCGAGCGAACTAGGTGAGCCCCAATGCCTGATCAGAAAACACCGAAGCCCGTAGCCCCGTACCTGGCCGTGGGGCTTTCCACCGTGATCTACGGTATCTCGGAACGAAAACAGATCCGCCATAACCTGGAGAACATCGAAGAAGTTATCCATGCGAGCGTCTCAATGGTCAATCTCAACATGCCGGTCAAAATCATCAGCCTGGCGGAAGGGGCGCTCACCGGCTTCACCGACGAAATCTTCGATCTGCCCCATGTCATGGCGGCCAGGGACCTGTTCATCGACATTCCCGGGGAAGAAACCGAGTGCCTGGGACGGCTAGCGAAACTTTACGACACCTACATCATCGGACAGTGCAAGGCTCGCTGGCCGGAGGTCATGGCGGACCGTTATTTCAATACCCTGTTCGTCATCGCGCCCAACGGCGAGGTAGTGCACAAGGCTGCCAAGAACCACATCTGGTCTCGGGAGCGGTCCTGTGTGCCACACGACGTCTATGACCGCTGGGTCGAGCTTTTCGGCGATGGTATCGATGCGTTTTATCCGGTACTCAAGACCGAAGACATTGGCAACATCGGTACCATTTGCTGCAGTGATGGTGAGTATCCGGAAGCGGTCCGGGCCCTGGCATTTAACGGCGCCGAGGTGGTTTACCGACCCAGCGAGGCCACGCCCATGACCACTACCGGTTATCCCGGTGGCGGTACCTGGATGATTCAAAACCAGGGCCACGCGGAGTTCAATTCGGTCTACATGTTGTGCCCCAATGCGGGGCCCGTATACCTGGGTGCGGCGTCAAAGCACCCCGTGGATATTGCCGGCGGCAGCGCTCATATCGTCGATTATCGTGGGCAAATCGTTTCCTACAGTGCTTCTACCAACAACACCATCGTCGCGGCAACCGTCGACATCGAAGCGCTGCGAAATTTCCGCACGATGAATCTGAACAGCAACTGGCTGAAGGATCTGCGTACGGAACTTTTCAAACGCATGTACGAGGAACCCATCCACCCGAAGAACCTATGGCTCGAAGACGAACCGAAGCATCATGCCGAAGTGGACGATATCTACCGGGCTAATATTCAGCGCCTGATCGATCGCGGCACCTGGACGAAGCCGGCGTTCGAGCACCCGGGTTGCCGGTTCCAGCCGGCGGGCGATGACGAGGCGTCCTGGGAAGAAATCAAGCAGAAACTATGGGGACCGTGGCTGGAAGATTAGAGGGTCGCGCAGTTTTTTTGACGCAACCCGCGTCGATAGCAACATGGTCGGCGCGCCTGATCTCAGTATGAACGCACTTGTTGGCTACGAGTGGCCCGCACTGGGAGGCACGATGGCGCTGGGAAAATAATGAAAGTTTTGGACTACCTTTTTGTGGCTATGCTCGTGGTAACCACGGCTTTGCAATTTAACGATCCGGACCCGGTTTACTGGGTGGCGGTTTACGGTCTCGGCGCGGTGGTGCCGTTACTGAACTCCTTCGGGCAGCATTCACAGTTCCTTGCCGCGCTGACAATCGGCATGATCCTAAGCGGGATGATTTACGCAGCCCCGGGTTTTTTCTCTTACCTTCAGTCAGGCGACTTCGGTTCGATCACGGGTTCCATGGACGGGCCCGCTCGGTACGTCGAACCGGCCCGGGAATTTCTGGGTTTGTTGATTGCGCTCGCTATCGTTGGTTTTTACGCACTGCGCTGGCGCACGAACTAGAAGCAGCAAACTAGCGATTATCGATTGACCTGCTGTTTGCTTCGACAAGCAACTGGTCGTATTTCTTCAGGGCCGTTATCGCACGTGCCTTTAATTCTGCCAGTTGCTCTTGCCATAAAGGCAGGATTAACTTGCCAGTATCCCATTGTTCATTATCTTCAGCCAGTATTGGTTCCGTAGCGACCAAATCTTTGACATGATTTTTATACTTTTTCACCAGCGACGGAATTTTCGAACGGCTCGAGAAATTTTTGTCTCCATCGACATAGATATAGACGGGTGCCGTATGGGCAACGGCATAATCTTTTCCATAGACACGAATCGCAAGCCAACTGCTTTCCTTTGCCGGAAACTCGTGATGAAGCGTTAATGTATCTTCACCATCCCGCAAATTTACTATTTTTACAACCTCGCCCTGTACTACGAGTTCCATTCGATCCAGTTTATCGAAATCTGGATTTATTCGTGCATTTGCCGACAAAATAATATTTTCGCCCTGCCTGACAGCCAGTTCGGCTCCCATTGGCAAGCTATTTACTCGCAAGTCGACGACAGGTGCGTTGGTAACAAAAACGCTGCCCTTGCGTAATCCAGAAAACCAGGCTTGAGGTGTAAAAGCATTAGCAAGATAAACGTACATGCGCTCTGTGCCGGGTAGGTTCAGATAAGGAAAATCAGAACCAGCAGTTGGATTGAGTTTAAAGCCCAGGTTTAAAAAGTCGTACCATAGTTCAACGTCAAGGTGATTCCGTTGCAGTACTTCGACAAAATCGACGATACCCACGGGCACGTCGATGGCGAGGCCGCGAGCGGCATGGAAGGCCTTGTCAGAAACATGGGCATAGCCGAACAGACCGCCATCTTCCCGAATGGCCTCGGCTGTTTGGTGATATAGAAAATAGTTCTCAGGATGGTGATATTGGGAGCCGTTTAAACCAATCGTGTGGCCCCGATGTCCGCTGCGGGGGGATTCCTGTCCGGAGACCAAAGCGTGTTGATCGGCTACAAAATAACCCTGCTTGCCAAATGCATATTGTGAAAAATAATACTGTACTAGGTTGCTCATCTGCAAAAGGCTTGCAACATGAATATCCTCAGCAGCCATTAGCCTGGAAATCGATAGGTTATCTTTCGGCATTCGTTCAATGTGAATATGACTGTCTCCTGAATACCATCCCTTCGCGGGCATATCGATCCAGCGTTGCAGTCGAATTGATTTATTTGTCAATGAACCGGCCTTAATGGTGATTTGCTGCTTGTATATTTTGTACTCAGGCCCTTTAGTAACGATTAACTCGTATGTGCCCGCAGGTATGGTGGCCTGATACGTGCCATCGACATAAAAAACGTAACTGCCAGAACCGGGCCATGCGGCCATGCTTTTCACAATGGGGAGTTGTTGGACAATATCGTTGTATTGCCTGACTGTTAGGGCATCATCACCGGGTAACGGCATGCGGCCACTGTGATCATAAAGACCAACCCTTGCACTGCCTGGGTTGCCACTTGATGCGTCTGTTAATTCAAGCCGAATTGCTCCCGAAGGGTTCGCGGCATGTTCCCGGTATTCCCTTTTGATTTCCAGACCACACAAGGCAAGCTCCAAATCGTTATCAGGGTTGTAAGGAAATATGGCGCCCAGAGCGGCTATCGAAAAGTCTGTAGCTACATGTTTGCGATTGGCAAAACGGGCACGCTCAAGGGTGATGCGTTCTTTATGCCAGCGCTCGCCCGTGCTGTTCTTAAACTTAATCGTTTTGGCCACGGGCGCTACGGAATGATCATAGGAATAGATAAATCCATCCGTTTGTGCTCTGTCAAACAGCAGCTCAATCTCTATGGACTCATCAATATCAAACGCAAACTGATCATCAACGTCAAAAAGAAAATGTGGTCCAACAAGACAGGAACGGTCATCAATCTGTTCGATACGACCCAAGTCTGACCACACGATTATCGGGGCGCCACTCTGAACATCCCTGTCAATAGAAACCACCCGTTTTATGTGCGGTGCTCGCCAGTCGAGCTCACGTTTGCCGAGGGGGTGTGTCTCATGAGCTGTAATGATGCTGGTGGTTGCCAGTATTGAAATGAACAATACTGGTATTGCAATTACATACTGGTTAAGCATTTAAGCCGCCAAGTTGAATTAGCCAAAAGTTATATCTAATTATTCCACAAAAACGGCATGTGATATTAATGCTTCCTGTTAAAGTATTGATATAAAATAAAGTCAATTATCTCCGGCTCTTCATCTTGGTATCAAGATATAGATTGAGGAATCTATATTGCTTTGATAACGAAATTAACTATGTGATATTTGTCAGGAGATCGGGTTGTCTTCCATGTCAGGCTCAACAGGCTTTAAAGAGAGTGGAGTTCTCCGCCCACTGGCGGCGGGAGCTCTGCTTTATACCGTCGGGCCTGCTGCGATTCTGTTAATGCCAATGATTGTCGGTGTTTATATTGACGATATTGGATTCAGTAATCAGGAGGCCGGATTTCTGGCATCAGCCGAAGCAGCAGGTATAAGTATTGCATCGGTAGTGGGGGTGTTCTGGGTAAGAAGGCTGAATTGGCAATACGTAACTCTTTTTGGTTTAGCCATATCCATGCTGGCAAACGTAGTGGCGACCGGCATCGAGAGTTTCATTCCGATGTTATTTTGCCGTATCTGTGCCAGCCTGGGTGCCGGTACAGCGTTTGCAGTTGCCGTCGCCAGCCTGGGGGAGCAGCGAAATCCGGAGAGAGCTTATGGGGTCGGGCTGGCAGTGCAAACCGGGGTGATGATACTGGTGCTTGCTTTATCATCGGAAATTATTGAGCGATGGGGTATCGATGGCCTATTTTTGATGTTGGCCTTACTCAGTATTGTGGTTGTATTGCCGGTTGCGTGGCTGCCAGAGCAAAGTAAAAAAAATCAACAAATAAAACAAACAAAGACACCTGATGTTGTGTCCAATATCGGTCCGGTTACGGCAGCGCTGTTAGCTACACTGATTCATTTTATCGGTACTGTAGGGTTTTGGACCTACCTGGAACGGATCGGTGCTAATGCCGGGCATTCAACTGCGTTTATCGGTACCGTGCTCGCCTTTGCCTTGGGGACTGGGGCGCTCGGTGCTGCAATGGCTGCGTGGCTAAGCGATCGCTTCGGTTTTGCCTGGCCATTTATTATCTCTACTATAGTGTTGGTGACCTCAATGGTACTGGCTGTTGGCAATATCAATGCTTTATTACTTGTCTTCTGCGCCATTTCATTTGGTTTCATGTGGCCTTTTGCCAATACCTATCAAATAGCTTTGGTAGCCAGGTTAGATGCAGGAGGGAGGTTTGTGGTTTTAGTACCGGCTGCGCAGGGGATTGGTGCGATGGCAGGTCCAGCACTTGCTGGTGTATTGATACAGGGGAGCAATTATATGCCTGTGAATATCCTGTCGGGAGTCTGTTTCATTGTCAGTCTATTCCTGTTCCTGATAGTTTTGTCACAAGTCAGGAATTAGAAATGACATAAACAAGTAGATCGGTCTGTAGATCAATGCGGAGAGGCATATGACAAAAATAAGCGAAACCAAAATTGCGAAATATCAGAAGCTGGGTTTACGCTCGGCTTTGAAGTTGAAGAACAAGCAATTAGGTGATTTCTTTCAGCGTGCTGAAGCAGAAGGCTGCAGGATGTTTCAATTCCCTTTCAATCTACAGGGTAAGGAGTGGGGGTTTTTCCGCGCACCTTACTCTAAGGAATTAGAAGGAGTGGACATCGCCTGTATTGGTATTCCACTTGACAGTAGCGCTCCTAACTTTGCCGGCACGCGTCACGGCCCGGAAGCGGTAAGGCGCTGGTCACACCTGCAAGGCCCGATGCATCATCTGACTAAACTGATCCCATTTGAGAATTGCAATATTGTCGAATATGGCGATGTGGATTTCACTGGTTTGAATCATGCAGATCGGATCAATGATATCTATGAGACATATATGAAAATTAAGGACGCTGGCGTTATTCCACTAAGTATCGGAGGGGAACATACCATGAGTTATCCGATTCTGAAGGCAATAGCCCGGGATGAACCACTGGGGCTAATTCATATCGATGCTCATGGTGATACAACGGGTTTTCTAAGTGATGATGACCCAGGCGAGGTCCATGATGGTAACTGCTTCAGTCGTGCGGCCATCGACGGATTGATTGACCCGGAACGGACCATACAGGTTGGCATACGTGGAGCCAGTTCCTGGTGTTGGGAGTTTTCGGAAGATTCAGGCATGCGCGTCGTTTATGCAGAGGAGATTCAAGAGCGTGGTGTCAAAGCGATTGTTCAAGAAGCCAGGGAGCTGATTGGCGATGGACCCTGTTATTTAACGATTGATGTCGATGCCCTTGACCCGGCCTATATGCCGGGCACGGGTGTGCCGGAACCATTTGGCTTGACGCCTCTGGAAGTCAGGGATTTCATCCGCGGGCTTCGTGGCCTTGATCTGCATGGTGCGGATATCGCTGAGATATGCCCTGCCCGGGATTCGCAGGAAATCTCTGCAACACTGGGTGCTGCATTAGCTTTCGAAATGTTATGTCTTTTGACAGAAGCACAGCTTACACGGACTGGAAATGTTCGAAGAACTCATTGGCATAAAAATGACTTATCGTAAATTATCTTACTCAATAGGTGATGTAGATGGGGGCTCCTGAACTAAATAGTAAGAGGCGTACGCTACCTTTATTGCCAGCATTTCAGCGTTTGTCGGACAATACACGTGATAACACGATTGTGATGACTAATGGCAAAGGGATATTTGTCTATGACGACCAGGGTAATGAATATCTGGAAGCGACTTCATCATTTTATGGTGCGATTTTAGGTTATGGAGATGAAGAGTTAATAGCGGCGATTGAGGAGCAGTTGCATAGATTACCGTTTTATCCTCCTGGCGTTTACCGGGGTAACGATATGGCCCTGCAACTCGCCGAAAAACTAGTGTCGATGGTTCCAATAAAAGAGGCACGTGTTGCGTTCGGTACCTCCGGCTCGGAAGCCAATGAATATGCACTGAAACTGATTTTGTTCCGGAATATTGCCCTTGGTGAATCACAGCGTAAAAAAGTAATCAGTCGCATTGGTTGTTATCACGGTAGCACCATTGTTGCTGCAAGTATGACTTCAGGCGCAGTGGAAAACCGGGAATTTGGCCTACCTTTGCCAGGATATTTAAGCACGATACAGCCGGATTATTTTAATTTACATTATGAAGGTGAAGATGAGGAGCAGTTTGTTCAACGGAATGTAGAGACTATTGAACAACTAATAATAAAAGAAGACCCTGAAACAATTGCGGCATTTATAGCAGAGCCATTATCTTACAGTGCAGGTTTGGTGATACCCCCGCAAAATTATTTTCCAGAAATAAAGTCCATGTTGCAGAGTTATGGGGTTGAACTGATAGTTGATGAGGTGGTGACGGGTTTTGGCCGAACAGGAAATATGTTCGGCAGTCAAACGTTCAGCATTGAACCGAGTTGCATGACCTTTGCAAAAGGGTTTTCGTCTGCATATATCCCCATTTCTGCTGCCGTAATCCCGGGTTATATCTACGATGAGATCGAAAAAGAAGTCGACAGGCTGGGGTTTTTTGGTCACGGTGCAACTTATCAGGGGCATGCCGTGGCGTCTGCTGCCGCGCTTAAGACAATAGAAATTGTTGAAAAACGTGAACTGCCCGTACACGCGGCAAAAGTTGGTGAATATTTACTGGAGAAAGTAAGGCAGTACGATAGTCATCCTCTGGTTGTCGATACGCGTGGGATTGGCCTGGGTGCTGCAATTGAATTCCGGCATGATGACGACAGCGGTTACCCTGGACATTATCCTTGTCAGTTTGCCGAATTGGTATATAAGAAAGCTCCCAGGCATGGCTTGATAGTTCGTCAGCAAGGAGCGGCGATTCTGTTTACCCCACCACTTGTCATTACCTCAGATGAAATTGACGAAATATTTTGTCGTTTTGATCTTGCCCTGCAATCAGCAGAGGCGGAGCAATCCAGCTAAATCACTGTCTGAAGACGTAGGAGCGGCCTCTTGCCGCGATCAGCAGTGGGCGAAATGCCTTTGGCCAGGGTCATGCAAACGGGATCGCGGCAAGATGCCGCTCCTACCGGAAACGATACCTGGCGCCGACTCGGCCACGAATTCCGGCCGCAGGGAAAACCGACCGCTTCCTGATACTCCTTGTCGAACAAGTTGTCGATGGCGAGCCCGACGCTGAGCGCCTCAGTGGCTTGCCAGGTGAGAGATGTATCGACCCTGAAATACCCATCGAGCCACACGCCACCGGTCGGAACCGACGATTCGTAGAATTCGTCCAGCGCAAGTGCGCTGGTGACCCAGCGCCAGTTCGGGCGTAACTCCCAGTCAATCACTGCGCCTCCGCGCCACTTCGGCCTGCCTCGCAGGATGGTGTCGTCATCTTTAACTTCGGTGTCGAGATAAGTCAGGTGGGCCCTGATGTTTAGCTGGTCAAGCGGCGCATACTCCACAGCCGCCTCGGCGCCTTTGGTGACCACGGTGTCACGATTGACGCTGACAAAGAGGTCAGGATCGAAATCAATCAGATCCTTGTATTCGTTTCTGAAAACGACGAACTCGAATGAGCCATTACTGTGTTGAAACCGCCGCTTGATGCCGATATCAACGCTATCACCTGTTTCGGATACAAGATCCGGGTTGCCGACTATCGGATGACCCAGCGCGAAAAAACTGGGCGCCTTGAATCCTTCGCCCCAATTTGCCCGCAACTCGGTAAGATCGTCGGAAAATCGGTACAACAGGCCCAGGCGTCCCGTCACGACACTACTGATTGCATCCGGGTCATCCCACCTGATCCCTCCTTGCAGAACGAAGCTGCTTAACTCCATGCTGGCTTCGGCGAAAGCGCTGATGGTATCTCTGTCCAGCTCGAAATCGGTTGGCACGGGAAATCCGAAATCGATAAAACCAGCGCTCTTTCCGTTCTCATTCTGCCACTCGGCACCTATCAGTGCGGAAATGTTACCGGGGAATTCGGTTCCAACCGAAGCGCGCAATTGCTTGCGATCAAAATCTGTATCAGCCGCATTAGGCGGGACGCCATCGAACACTCCGGGTGCGATACCGGGAGAGGCGTAATCCTCTTCCCGACTGTAGATACTCGCCCAGAAATTGGTCTTCCAGCGACCGGCAAAAACGTAGCCCACGTTCAGACCCGCGCGCGCCTCGTGAACGTCACGAGTATCCAGTTCGCGAATGACGGCAAGCTCCGGGCCGCCGCTGTCTTCGGGAAAACTGGTACTGTCGGTCTGCTGATATCCCAGGGACAGCCCGGCAGTTCCGGCGCCGGCAAACTTCGTGGAGAACTTGCCGTTCAGACCGCTGCCCTGGTAACTGGCCCCGTCAACAGCGCCGTCGTCATCGGTCACATAGGCGCCCAGTCCGACGTCGATGTTTGCCAGCGAACCGCCGTAGAAACCACTGGCGGACCCATAGCCTTGAGTTCCGGCCGCGACGCTGACATCCGACCCGGAATCGGCACCCCGGGTTATGAAGTGCACGACACCGGACAAGGCATCGGACCCGTAAACCGGTGACATTGCACCGAATATTGTTTCTACGCGACCGATCTGCGCCTGTTCCAGGCCGCCAATATCGTAGGAGCCACCTCTTGTATTAGTCGGGTCGTTGACCTGAACCCCGTCGATGAGCACAACCGTGAAATTTGGTTCGCCGCCACGCAATAGGATGCTGCTGACCCCGCCACGGCCGCCTTGCTGAATAACATTAGTACCAGGGAATCTGGCGGAGTACTTCGGCCGCGCTCGCGGCCCAGAGACGCTCTATCTCCTCGCGCGTAATTATCTCGATGGTTTGGCTAAGCTTGTCGGCGGGTTGTTCCAGCCGTGATGCAGTAACGACGACGGAGTCGAGCGTCTTATTGTCGGCATTGGCCGAAGACAGCACGAGAAACAGGACGATTCCGCTAAGAATCGACGAAGATGGTTTGCAAGGGTCGATAATAGATTTCCCGTCTAGGCCTGCTTGCCGCGGGCGGCAGTGAGTCCTTCGTCGCAAAAGTGAAAGATTCTACAGCCCGACGGCGAGGCAGGCTATCTCACCACAAGCCTTACGTGTGAAAACTCAGATCTCATCGGACAAACAGTGTCCGACAACGCGGAAAACAGACTTCGCAAAGCCCACTGTTGGAGGCAGTTCGCCGGAGACTCTATCCGCGGGAATAAAGCGGACCGCAGGGAGCCATCCCAAGGAAAGAGTCTCCGGCGAACTGCCGCGAGCTCTGGCACATTCCCGAAATAGCCAATGTCCACCAGCCGAAATCCTCTGCCAGCGTTACTCGCTTTACAGTGCCTGTAAGACTAAGCCTGAGTTATTACACTTACGCTAGCAGTAGCAGGTCTCGTCGGTGACGCCAAGCTGTTGGCAGGCTTTCGCTACCGTCTTGATCTGGCCGAGCAGGACGTCCGCCGCCCTCAACTTGTGCATGATCTCTTCTCCGTTGTATCGTTTCTTCGGCATGGATCAGGTCTTCTGAACGGTTGTTTTATCACTTTCGATCTGGACCAGGAATTTCAGGCCAAATTATTGCGAGGAAAAGACAAGTGACCAGAAAATACGACATGACCATCGCCAACGACTCCGTCGCGGCCGGCGAATATCGAGAGATCTTCAATCCGGCGACCGGCGATGTGGTTGGGCTTGCCGCGGTGGCGACAGCGGCCGATCTGGACGCGGCTGTTGCCGCGGCTAGCGAGGCGTTCGCGACCTGGTCCACGACTGACGACGACACGCGTAAGGCCGCCTGCCATGCCATCGCCGACGTGCTGGAAAAAAATGCGGGGGAGCTTGCCGAACTGGTGACCCGGGAGCAGGGCAAACCGCTCAAAGGCATGGGTTCGGAATTCGAGCTCGGTGGCTGTATCGGTTGGACCCGCTATACGGCCGAGCAGCAGCTGCCGGTCAAAGTATTACAGGATGATGAGAACGGCCGCATCGAGCAGCATCGGGTACCGATTGGCGTGGTGGGTTCCATCACCCCGTGGAACTGGCCATTGCTGATTGCGATCTGGCACATCGTTCCTGCAGTGCGCACCGGCAATACGGTGGTGATCAAACCGTCGCCGTATACGCCGCTCGGCACCTTGCGCCTGGTTGAACTCATCAGTCAGGTGCTGCCGCCGGGCGTGTTGAACGTCGTTGCCGGTGACGACCGTCTTGGCGCGGTGCTCAGCGAACATGCCGGTATCGGCAAGCTGGTGTTTACCGGCTCGATCGCGACGGGGAAAAAAGTCATGGCCAGTTCCGCGCCGACCCTGAAGCGGCTGACGCTGGAGTTGGGCGGCAATGATCCGGCGATCGTTCTTCCCGACGTCAATCCGTCCGAGGTGGCGCCCGGCATATTCTGGGGGGCGTTCATCAACGCCGGTCAGACCTGCGGCGCCATCAAACGCCTGTATGTTCACGAAGATATTTACGAGGATATGTGCACGGCGCTGGTCGATTTCAGCCGAACGATAACCGTTGGAAATGGCCTGAACGAAGGCACTATGCTGGGCCCGTTGCAGAACGAAGCTCAGTATCAAAAGGTCAACGGCCTGATCGACGACGCAAGAAATGCGGGTGCGCGTATCCTGACCGGCGGTGCACCGATCGAAGGTCCCGGTTATTTCATTCCGATCACCCTGGTCGCCGATATCGAGGACGGTACCCCGCTGGTGGATCAGGAGCAGTTCGGCCCGGCTCTGCCGATAATTCGCTACTCATCTTTGGATGATGCTGTAGCTGCTGCCAATGACACGGAATTCGGATTGGACGCGTCCGTATGGACGGCTGACAAGGAGAAAGGCAGAGAAATTGCGAAGCGCCTGCAGGCCGGAACCGTATGGGTGAACAAGCATGCCGACATTGCACCCCATGTACCCATGGGAGGCCTGAAATGTTCCGGGATGGGCGTCGAGTTCGGCGAGGAAGGGCTGGCTGCTTACACTGAGATCAAGATAATCAGTACGCCGGCGTAGTTAGTCTCGCACTCAGTGGACAGGGCATTGTTCGAGCACTAAAGACGGAACTTGACCTCGGTCCTGGCAGGCGTCCGGTATGACGCATGGATGTAGCAGGTCTGTTCGCCCATCCTGACCAACTGTAGAGAGTTGTCCGGGGATTCCTCGGTATCCAGGCACACCAGCGTCTCCACGGCATCCGCGTCGGGCTCGCAATTTTGCGCCAGACGAAACCCTGTATCCTGAATGATGCGATAGCCGTTTAATTTCTGCTTGGTGATGTGGGCATAACGGCCAATTTGAGTCATGAAACAAAACGCCACACCAGCGGAGAGGTATGCCAGGCCACTGGGCGCTCGTTCCAGGCCGCCCGCCGCCCGGGAATTATCGCTAAGAAACTCGAACCGGCTGCCCGCCGGCTGAATGCATTGCACGTGGATGGATTTCAAACCATCCTCCCGGATTGTGCATTCAGTGTGCACGTGCACGACGCGTTTATGTTCCGCTTGCAAGCCCACAGCGTCTGAGTTCGTTTTTTCGGGGCTGGTGCATTTACGAATGATGGTCAAGTCTTCTGTAGAGACGGGACAAACCTGCTCAAACAGGGTGGCAGGATCAGCCAGCGCCGCAACTCTGTTCGCAGACTCTCCGGGCCATGGTAGTTGTTCGTTATTCGCGCGGAGAGAAAAGCCGCTGGCAAGAGCTTGTCTCAGGCAACACTCCGCCGGTGAACGAATGCGTACGGCGGTCTCTGCAATTTCTTTGAAATCCGCTGCGGAAACATTTCCACGGGCCGAAAAAGTGACCTGCACCGGTTGTGCAGCCGCGGCCATCGTACCGCGAAGAGCGGACCCTTCCATAGTAAAAAAATTATCCTGTTCAATGGTTGCGGAATCGACGCGTATTTTGCGGTCGGCGGCTTCTTCAAGAAATCCCGACATGAATGAGGCGGCAAGTCCTGCCGTAAAGAAGGCCAGCGGAAACGGCGCCAGGTCGGTTCCATTCAGCCACGGACCTTCGTCGCAGACGATACGCCAAACACTGCCGGTCGGTCCGTAATGAATAAGCGCCTCTTTCTGCATTCCTGCCAGGGGCCGAACCAGGGCCCGAATACCGACATTTCCGTCCGGGAGCGGATTCGTTTTTAAGCTTAGTCTGTCTCGGTCGGCCCGAAACACCAGGGGATAACCGCTGGTTTCAATGCTGGCTTCACCAAATCCCATCTTTGCGGTCCGGGTTAAGGGTTGCAAAAAGTGTTATGCAATCTTTTCAAAATGACACGTGAAATGGCGTAAAAACTTTGGTTGATACGTGATTCGATATCCGCAGATAGCGTCCCGGTTTCTCCAAACGTCGCCCAGCACTTCAAGCAGGTAATCAAAGTGACTTTGCGTGTAAACCCGTCGGGGAAAAGCCAGGCGAACCAGTTCGAGAGCAGCGGGCGTCTCGTTGCCATCCTCGTCCCGCTTGCCAAACATTACGCTCCCCAGTTCGACACATCGCACACCGCCGTCAATATATATCTCATTGACGAGCCCGACACCCGGATATTGTGCGGGTGGAATGTTGGGCAAAAAGCCTTTGGCATCGAGAAAAACCGCATGTCCACCCACCGGCTTGACGAATGGAATGCCAAGTGACTCGAGCTTCTTTCCCAGGTACATGACTGTGGCATGACGGTAAACCTGGTAGTCGTATTCAAGTGCTTCCATTAATCCAACGGCAATGATTTCAAGGTCACGTCCGGCCAAACCGCCATAAGTTGGAAAACCTTCTCGCAGAATCAATAAATTTTTGAAATCCTCAGCCCAGTCATCGTCATTGCAGATCAAAAAACCACCGATGTTGGCGAGCCCGTCTTTCTTGCAACTCATGGTTGCGGCATCTGCATATGAGAACATTTCTTGTGCGATTTCGAGCAGCGTTTTGTCCTGATAGCCGGCTTCAAGTTCATGAATAAAATATGCGTTCTCCGCAAAACGACAAGCATCGATAATCAGCGGAATACCATGCTTCTTGAGTACTGTTTTTACCGCGCGAATGTTCTCCATCGAAACCGGTTGCCCGCCACCCGTGTTGTTGGTCACGGTAATCATGCAAAACGGGATTTTTTCGCGGCCGTTCATCTCGATGCAACGAGTCAGTTTCTCAAGATCCATATTTCCTTTAAATGAAGCTTCCAAGTTGGTATTCAGACCTTCCTGACAGAGTAAATCGATTGCATCTGCGCCGACGAATTCGATGTTGGCGCGAGTCGTGTCAAAGTGGCTGTTGTTGGGAACGATATCGCCTTCTTTCAGGCGTGTCTGAGCCAGGATACCTTCAGCGGCTCGACCTTGGTGAGTGGGGAAAACATGTTTAGTGCCAGTGATGTCTTTGATCACTGATTCGAACTTTTTCCAGGATTTACTGCCGGCGTAACTCTCGTCGCCAAGCATCATTGCGGCCCACTGCGCGGTTGACATGGCGCCGGTACCGCTGTCGGTCAGCAGGTCGATGCAGCAATCCTCCGCGTCGAGGAGGAAAACATTATTATGTGCCTTCGCCAGGGCCTGCTCCCGCTCCTCCCTGGAAGTGAGCCGAATCGGCTCGGTCATTTTAATGCGAAACGGTTCGATGATAGTTTTCATACGGTTCACTCAATCTTGTTCGAGCTCGTTCGGCTTGCGCGATCGCAATGATGTGTATTTATGTGTATCGCTTGCAAAGCATTTCGGTACGTTTCGAGGCTTCGCACTACAGTGCATTTCCTCACGGCGCGTGATGGCAATTATGCGGGATAGAACGATCTCTGGCGATCTTTGTCCGTAGGTTCGGTCTCCCGGTCGCTTTCGTGTAATGATCGTGATGTCTTAACGGTCTGGGGTCATTCGTTAACCGGCTCGCTTTGTGCTTTGCTGACATCGATGCATATCATAAGCTCGCTCGTAGTATTCGTGATAAGCTGACTCTGCCTTGCAATACGGGCCCACGGTCCTGCGCAAAACGCGTGTCAGTCTCAAGGCGCAGCTGTTTCGGGCGTTAAGGGTTACTTTTCAGTGTTGTACGCTTTGCTCAAGCTTGCCCACGTCGTAGGGGCCGTATTGATCGGCGGAGGGTTAATTGGTGTTTGGTTGTCCGACCTTCGATCACGCCAGATTCGCGATCTACCCCGGTTTTCGGAAGCAGTCCGGAATATCGCTGTCTTCTACGATGGGATTGTGGTTCCGGGTGCGATTTTGCTTTTGGTTTCTGGGACCTGGCTAATTCTTCAGTTCTATAATGGTTGGGCGTTTCTTAGTGTTCCCTGGCTTGCGGGAATGGTATTTCTGTTTGCCTTTGAGTTTATTGAAGGTAATACCATCACGCGCGTCTATTTCATGAAACTGCGGCGGATTACGGGGCGTGCGCTCGAAGCTGGCCACATCACGCCTGAATTGGAAGCGGCACGGCATGCGCAGGTACCGACCTTTACACACTTTCTGGATTTACCTCTTTTTTTGGTGATTGTATCGTCGGGAGTTGTCAGGCTAGTTTCCTGGACGTTATTTTTTTCTGGAACGGTGGTCTCGCTTCTTATTGCCGCGGTACCTTTCTATAGTCGTGCCCCGGATGTACGCATGGGAGGCTTAGCTGGGGTGAGTGGCCCCGAATGGCCGCGAGTCGACCCTGGCTGAGGGGTGATCCTTGGGATTCGAGCGACTGCTTACCACTCGGAAGCGAACCTCGGTGGTAGCCAATACTAACAGGCGGCTGGCAACCCTTAGCGGACATCTGGCAGAAGTCGAAAATATGCGAACATAGAGCTGAAAATATGCGCGTTGGCGCGTGATTAAGCTGTTAGCTGACAAGGAGAAACTAATGGCTGGCGTTTTTCTAACATTCGTTTTCCTATACGCATTGCTGTGGCTGATTGAGCGAAAAAAGGGAGATATTGATGGCTTTCTTGTCGCGGTCGTCGCGATTGTTCCCGCCATTTTATCATTCTTGATCGGATTAACTGGGTTTCTTGGGTATCCAATGTTGAGCGCGTTCGCAGCCCTTGGAGCGCTGGTCGTCGCGACGTACCTATGTCTTTGGAAAATTCTGGGTCTTAGCGGCAGGCGATCAGCCGCTTATACAGCAGCCGTACTTGCTTTCAACGTTGTGTTACAAATGGGTACGCTTGCGCTCACGGATTCATAAGGCGAGTTGGCTACGGGCGTACATGATGTCGCCTACCCAGCAAAAGCAGCCGTAATATCTGACAAATCGAAAATCGCAGAATTAACGGTTGGTTCGGAGCGGAAAGCGGACCCACCATTTGTTGCACCGCATGATTCCGCTGTCGACCCTTAGGGGAAGTTCAAGGCTCGCACTATATATTCGGGTTTACGAGAGAGTAAAATCGAATCGTCTGATTGTTGCTTGTGCTGACTCGAAAACTAAAAGACGGTACCTATGATGGAAGTGATTGCAGAACAATTACGCGACCGCTATATCTCATTGGAAACAGAGGAGCTTGCCGAGCTATATCACGCGGGCGGGTTGACCGATCTAGGGATTGCCGTTCTATAAAGAGGTTATCGAGTCGCGCGGCATAGCTTGGAGTGATCTCGCAAAGCCCGGCTCGGATATTGGTGAGCCTGCCGAGCAAGCTAGTTCTGGGCTGTTGCAAAATCTGGTTCAGCCTGAATGGGGGCAGCTTGCAACTGAGGTTGAGACTCGTCAATCGGTCACCCGCACAAACAAAAGCATCTTATGGCGCCTTTGGAATGGCCAGATCCATTTGCTTTATGTGTATTGGGCCGTATGGGTAGCTGGTGGAGGATTTGTATTTTACCTAGGGCAAGCCGTGTCGCTGGAGTCTGGCAATCAACTTATCGGTAACAGCATCTACTACGCCTATGTGTTATTCGCAGCCGTCGCGGTTCTCAGAAGTGCCAAGCATTACACCGGCAAAGTCATTTGGCGTATTTTTGCGCAATATAGTGTCAGTTTGTCGTTAGGCTTTCTCGTGCTATTGGTTTTGGCCGACATTAGTCAGTTGATTGAATGAACGCTAGTGGCCGCTTTCTACCTAACGCCACCGCTATATTCGATGAATTTTTTCGTCTGCTACTGGCGCAAAAGCAGCCGTAATATCTGACAAATCGAGAATCGCAGAATTAACGGCTGGTTCGGAGCGGAAAGCGGACCAACCATTTGTTGCACCGCATGATTCCGCTGTCGACCCAAAGTGGTCGTACGTTAACAGTTACTATGCAGATAGCCGCATAATATTTCCCAAGAAGTGCGCACGCTGGGGGAATGATGAACTGGGAAGCAATCGGTGCAGTTGGGGAGATCGTTGGAGCGATCACGGTTGTCGCGACCCTCATCTACCTTGCGAGACAAATCAAAGATAGCGCCCGGGCTGTGAGGTCCCAATCAATCACGGATGCTACAACGGGTATACAGGCTTTCTATCAAGAGCTAGGCAGCAACGCGCAGGCTTGTGAGTTATTCCTAGAAGGATTCACGAACCCTGAGGCGTTGTCGAAGCAAGCCCAGTATCAGTACGTCATGATGCTGCACTCTTTTTTCATAGGATATCAGAGGAGTTTTTTCCTCGCTCAGGAAGGCACCCTGGATGTCGGGCTGCGAGACTCGATAGGCACAGCAATTGTGGCTGTGAATCATTTGCCCGGTACGCACCTCTACTGGAGGCAGCGAAAGGCTTATTTTCAGCCAGAGTTTGTTGACTGGGTCGAAGGCCTGCTAAATCGGGAATCGCTTACCGATATGGATGCCTACCACGGACGTAGCGGCCCCCCAGCGGAGTAGTAGCTTATGACCGCAGTTGGCCGCGTGCTGCTGTTTATCTGCGCATAAAAAGTAGACTGCGGTGGTCTGCTTCACCCGCGAAAGCAGTCGCTCAATTTGAGAAATCAGAAATCCTGAACTAAGCGGCTGGTAAGGAGCGGGAAGCAGCCGCACACCTTATTGCATTGCGTTAGGCAGAAACCGACCCTAAGCGGTAATTAATATTTTATAGTGCAAGCCAGAATCTAGCATTAACAAAGTCTAAAGCAGGAATGGTAACGAGTATGAAGAATAAAACCCTTGTAGCTTGCTCATTTGCGATATATGCACTATTCGCAATAACAGTTACCGCCCAGGAGCCAACGCCCGGCTACAACAACAAGATCCCCGAGTCGATCCTGTCTCCCGATGAAGTGGAGACGCGGATCGGCACCTTAGAGTTCTTTGACGGGATTCCCGACGAGGATTCCGCCGCCTTGCTCTTTGACAACCTGGACCTCAATCGCGGCATTGAAACCTTCCTGAATGGAATGCCGGCATCCAATTTCGAGGCCGGTCGGGCTGGTCACATTGCTCTGGGCCAGAAGCAGGCCAATCAGGTTGTGATCTTCGATGGGCT
>PVMK01174678.1_pt1 | contig 43443 bp, 38 predicted proteins | sample 1853481 | NCBI WGS metagenome assembly PVMK01 (sample SAMN08533507, study PRJNA380276) | Marine sediment metagenome, whole genome shotgun sequencing project.
ACTCCAGGTACCATATGTTTAAGTATCCCATGGAATTCGAAAAGAAATTTGGAGATGAACTTGAACCTACCGAATACAGGGACAGGCATGTGAACAGACTCTTGCGTGAGGATTCTATACATCATGTGGAAAAAAAGGTGATAACCATGAAGGATATTGCCAACAACAGCCTGGTGCACGATGGAGATACCATCTCACTTCAAAAATTCAAGATTGACATAAACAATTACATCTTTGAAAGAGAGAAGTTGAACTACTACAATACCCAGCTTCGAAGCATGAATCTGAACCTGGTCCTCGACTCTGTCCAGGAGAAAAGAATGATGTATATTGACTACTCCACAGCCTTCTACCCCAATCAACTGGTAAATCAAATTGATTTTAGCTTTTTGAATGCCTCATACCAGGCTTTTACCGGTGGTGCTTACTATTTTAACCCTGGGCTTAACCTGCTGTTTAAGGTAGGGGCCAACGATCTTTTTGAAGATTACCGCCTGATTGGAGGTGTCAGGTTTGCCATTGATTTTGACAGCAATGAGTACCTCCTCAGTTTCGAGAACCTGAAATACCGGCTTGATAAACAACTTCTATTTCACAGGCAGGTATTTAAACAATATATTACAGATGCGAACGGCTACTTTGAAAGTGAAATAAAAACCTACAGTCGGGAAGTCCTGGGGTCACTGAAGTATCCTATTAATCAGACCCTCGCAGTAAAGGGAACCGCATCCTTTCGTCATGACAATACCATATACCTGTCCACAGATCTTGAAAACCTGAATAAGCCGAATATAGCCAAAGTATGGGGTGGGCTTAAGGCCGAACTGATTTTTGATAATACCAGGGTGCTGGGGACTAACCTCTACTCCGGTTTGCGTTGGAAAGTCTTCGGAGAAGCTTACCGTCAGATCAACGCGTCCAAATCGGATCTGTTTGTTCTGGGTGCTGATTTCCGGTACTACATCCGGATACACCGCACCCTGATCTGGGCAAACCGCTTTGCTGCCAGTACCTCCTTTGGCAGGAGCCCTTTGATCTATTATATGGGAGGTGTAGACAACTGGATAAACCTCAACCAGTCAAAAAATCCCACTTTTAATGAATCAGTGGCCATTGATTATACACAAAACTATGCTTACCAGGCACTGGCCACCAATATGCGGGGCTTTTCACAGAACATCAGAAACGGCAGCAATTTTGCTGTTTTCAATACCGAGCTGAGATGGCCCATATTTAGATACCTGGCCGGACATCCCCTTAGTTCAGGTTTCCTTAATAACTTCCAGGTGGTTGGATTCGCTGATGTGGGAACTGCCTGGACCGGTCCTCACCCCTATTCAAATGATAATGCCTGGGATACGGAGGTAATAGTCAATGGACCCATGACAATTACCCTGGATGCAAACAGGGATCCAATTGTAGCCGGGTATGGTTTTGGTGTACGGGCGCAGTTGCTGGGTTACTTCATTCGTCTTGATTGGGCGTGGGGTGTCGAAAATATGGAGGTACAACCCCGAATGTTCTATCTCTCATTAAGTCTCGATTTTTAATCTGATATGAATCTAAAAGAGCAAATAAGACTACTACTTACAGATGAATTGTTGAATGAGATGGTCTTAATACGACGTCACTTACATCAATTTCCCGAACTCTCTTTCGAAGAACATAAGACTTCAGCCTATATTCGGAAAATTCTGGATAGCTGGGGTATTGAATATACATTCCCCATTGTAAAAACGGGAATGCTGGCCCGAATCAAAGGGGATAAACCTGGAAAACGAATAGCCCTTCGTACCGATATGGATGCCCTGCCCATTATTGAGAATTCGGGCCTTGATTTTCAATCTTCCCATCCGGGTGTGATGCATGCCTGTGGACATGATGTGCATATGACTTCTCTTTTAGGTTCTATCCGGCTTCTGAATCAAATGAAGCACCTGATTGAAGGTGAAGTATTATTTGTTTTCCAGCCTGGGGAAGAGAAGATTCCCGGGGGTGCCAAATTAATGCTTGAGGAGGGACTGTTTAAAGACCAACCACCTGACTTGATTATTGCACAGCATGTTTTGCCCGATATGGAAGCGGGCCATGTGGGGTTTAAGCCTGGAATTTATATGGCCTCCTCAGACGAAATCTATATCACAGTGAATGGAAAGGGAGGACATGGTGCACTGCCCAGGCACATCAATGATCCGGTGTTGATGGCTTCACATGTCCTTATTACACTTCAACAGGAGATTAAGCGGAAATCCCCGGGCAATGTACCCACAGTGATCTCTTTTGGTAAGGTAGAGGCCAATGGAGCGGTCAATGTAATTCCCGACCAGGTACACCTGGAAGGTACCTTTCGCACCATGAATGAACCCTGGAGAAAAGAGGCCCATTTACTGATTAATCAGATCGCATCAGGCATTGCTTCAAGCATGGGAGGATTCTGTGATGTGGAGATTCGAAGTGGGTATCCCGTTTTGCATAATGATGAAAAGATTACCCTTGAATCGAAATTAAAGGCCATTGAAATGTTGGGACCCGATCAGGTGGAGGACATGGAGATTAGAATGACCGCCGAAGATTTTGCATGGTTTGCTCAGACCATTCCTGGAATGATGTACCGCCTTGGAGTGAAAGAACCCGGAACGGACCAGGTATTCCCTCTTCACACACCCGGATTCAGGGTGGATGAATCTGCATTAAAGACCGGCATCACTATGCTGACCTCTCTTTCCATTGAATTGCTTAAATCAACAGCTTTTAAAAAATAAATTCTGACATAAAATTGGTTTAAAGAAATTTGCCACTAAATTTGCCTGCTTGAACTAATAAACTTGAAGATATGGCTTACGTAATTTCTGATGATTGCACTGCATGTGGAACTTGTATTGATGAATGTCCGGTAGAGGCTATTGCCGAAGGAGATATCTATATAATTGATCCTGAGCTATGTACTGACTGCGGCGCATGTGCTGATGTATGTCCCGTTGAAGCAATCAGCCCTGAATAGGGTCAGAATCAACTGACGAAATTTAAGACCGCTCAAATTGGGCGGTCTTTTTTTTTGATATCCCCAAAAGTCCTAACTTTGGATATGATGAAGTTGAGGAAAAAAATATTTGTGACCATCTTTGGAACGGATACTCCGTCAGGAAGGACATTCGATGTTATCTTGCTCTGGATGATCATACTGAGCGTTACGGTGGTCATTCTGGAAAGCGTTTCCTCCATGCGGCTGGCATACCACGATATTTTTATGGCCACCGAGTGGGTTTTTACCATTGTCTTTACCCTCGAATACCTGGTGCGGATCTACTCCTCTCCAAATCCAATGAAATACATCACCAGTTTTTATGGAGTGATCGACTTGCTGGCCATTCTACCTACTTTCCTGGGTATTTTCTTTGATCAATACACCTTTCTCCTTACCATAAGGGCATTGAGGCTGCTGCGCATGTTCAGGGTATTGAAACTGGCCAGGTACGTGAAAGAGGCTGCCATTCTTGCCCAGGCCCTTCGTTTAAGCAAACATAAAATTATTGTTTTCTTCGGAGCTGTGCTTACCTTGGTTCTGATCCTTGGATCCTTGCTGTATCTTATTGAGGGAGAAGAAAATGGGTTTACTTCCATACCACAAAGTATGTACTGGGCCATTGTGACCATCACCACAGTGGGTTATGGCGATATTGCTCCTGTAACTGTACTGGGAAAGGTCCTGGCATCTGTAGCTATGCTTACAGGTTACTCCATCATAGCTGTCCCCACAGGAATTATTTCTGTGGAAATCGGAAAAGCTGTAAAAGCAGAGAGGAAAACAAAGTCAAAAGTCTGTGAGAACTGCAATCACGGATCACATGATCCCGATGCCAGCTTTTGCAAGGCTTGCGGGAATAAATTATAAGCCATGAAACGAATCATTTTTGCATCCATTTTTATTTCAATGTCTATATCCATTTTGGCTCAGTCCGATTCTTTACAAATATATCCACAAACGCCCTCGGCAATTGTCAGATTAAGTTTTATTGCTCCAAAGCTGGTGATTGAGTTTGCCCCCACCGAATTTTTCACCCTTACGACGGGATTCTGGTTATATACATCCTTCTGGACAACAAATGAATATGATCAAACCATCTACGATCCCACCTTTTCACCCAGCTTTACCTTTCAACCCAAATACTACTTTAACCTGGAAGCTAGGCAGGCAAAGGGAAAAAGAACGGATTACTATTCAGGATGGTTTGTGGGCATGCCTTTTGCCCTACAGTTTTCTGATCTGAGTTATTCACTGGGAGCTACCATCGGTTTCCAGTGCACCTTCGGCAAACGCTGGTTCTGGAATTTTGATGTTGGTCCCGGATTCAGCTTCTATGACTCCCGGTTTCACTTTGCCGGAGTTGGTACAGTTGGGTTCGGCGTTATACTTAATAAGATTTAAACTCTACGTTCTTCTATGAAATCATTCAATACCTTCATTTTTCTGTTTATAGGAACTGTAATGTTCCTGCTCACCGGATGTGATCCAAAATACACCATGGACGAACAGGAAACCTTCACCCTTGTATTAAATAAAGGCGGCCATACCCTTGGCTATGCACCCGCTTCAGGAGTCACCCTTATTGAACAAAACGGGCATGCTTTTAAGGATCTCAACAAGAACGGCGAGCTGGACCTTTACGAAGACTGGCGCTTGCCCGTGGAGGAACGGATTAACGACCTGCTCGGACAGATGTCGGTGGAACAGATGGCCGGACTGATGCTTTACAGTGCACACCAGTCTATCCCTTCGGGAAGTCGGGGCTTTTTTGGTGCAAGCACCTATGGTGATAAACCTTTTGAGGAGAGCGGTGCTGCTCCCCCTGATCTGTCGGATCAGCAGAAAAATTTTCTTTCGGATGACCATCTTCGCCATGTACTGATCACCTCTGTATCCAGTCCTGCAGATGCCGCTCTCTGGAACAATAACGCGCAACTACTGGTGGAAAGCCTGGGTTTGGGTATTCCGGTAAATACCAGTTCAGACCCTCGGCACAGGACCATAGCCAATACAGAATACAATGCTGGTTCCGGTGGAGATATCTCTATGTGGCCGGCCTCCCTGGGGATCGCCGCCTCCTTTAATCCGGAGCTGATGAAACAGTTTGGAGAAATTGCTTCCATGGAATACAGGGCCCTGGGTATCGCCACTGCCCTTTCACCACAGATTGATCTTGCCAGTGAGCCACGGTGGAGTCGCTTCAGCGGTACCATGGGAGGAGATCCCGATCTGGCCACCGAATTGGCCCGCGCCTATGTGGATGGTTTTCAGACCTCTGCCGGCGATCATGAGATTCTTAATGGTTGGGGATACCACAGTGTGAATGCCATGGTCAAGCACTGGCCCGGAGGCGGCCCTGAAGAGGGCGGTCGGGATGGTCATTTCGGATACGGAGCCTATGCGGTTTACCCGGGTAACAATCTGGAAGACCATCTGCAGCCCTTCACCGAAGGAGCCTTTAAACTGGATGGAACCACCGGGATGGCTTCAGCAGTCATGCCCTGCTACACCATTTCGACGGGTATCGATACCAAATACGGTGAGAATGTGGGAAACGCCTACAGCAAGTATATTATTACCGACCTGTTACGCGACAAGTACGGATACGATGGAGTAGTCTGCACCGATTGGGGCATTACACGTGACCCGGCGTCTGTGAGCCAGATCTCGGGGATGCCCTGGGGAGTGGAAGATATGAGTGAGGCAGAACGTCACTTCAAAGCCATAGATGCTGGTATCGACCAATTTGGAGGTAACAATGATATGGGGCCAGTATTGGAGGCCTATGAAATGGGGGTGGCCGAATATGGCGAAGCTTATATGAAAGAGCGTTTTGAAAAGTCTGCTGAAAGGCTGCTGCGCAATATTTTCAGGGTGGGCCTTTTTGAGAATCCCTACCTCGATCCAGGTAAAACAGCTGAAATCGTCGGAAACCCTGAATATATGAAGGCCGGTTTTGAGGCGCAATTACGCACAGTCGTTATGTTAAAGAACCAGCAGCAAACCCTTCCCCTGGAGAAGCAGTTAAAGGCATATATCCCACAACGCCATATTCCGGCAAGCTCCAACTGGTTTGGCAGGCCAAGCCCGGAAAGATGGGTGGATGCATTCAGCAAGGACATCGTTTCTAAATATTTCGAAGTGGTGGATACTCCCGAAGAGGCTGATTTTGCCCTGCTGGGAATCCAGAGTCCCAATGGCGGAGTAGGATACGATGGTGCCGACTTGGAGAAGGGAGCCAATGGATATGTTCCCATTTCGCTTCAGTATGGCCCATATAAGGCAGAATATGCACGTGAAACCAGTATTGCAGGGGGGAGTCCCTTCGAGGATTTTACCAACCGGAGCTACAAAGATAAAAGCACCACGGCCACGAATATCCCTGATATGAAACTGGTGCTTAAAACCCGCAATAAAATGGGTGATAAGCCAGTAGTCGTCATAGTCAATGTATCCAAACCCATGGTATTTGCTGAGATTGAACCAGCAGCCAATGCCATCCTGGTCCATATGGGTGTCCAGGACCAGGCACTAATGGAATTGATCTCTGGCGCAGTGGAGCCCTCCGCATTGCTGCCCTTCCAGATGCCGGCTTCCATGAAGACCGTTGAAGAGCAGTTCGAGGATGTTCCAAGGGATATGGAGTGCTACACAGATGCTGACGGCAATGTTTATGACTTTGCCTATGGACTGAACTGGAGCGGTGTGATCTATGATAAACGCGTAGAAAGGTACAAGTAGAAGCATGAGAGAGCAAAGTCCGGCTTCCAGGAAACTGATCCTGTTTCTTATCGTTATTACTTCATTTATCAATCCTTTTCTGGGTGCTGCTATCAACATCGCTTTGCCTACAATCGGCAATGAGTTCGGTTTAGGTGCAGTTGGGATGAGCTGGATTGCCATGGCTTTTCTTCTCTCATCGGCCGTTTTCCTGGTGCCCCTGGGAAAGCTTGCAGATATCAGGGGACGGAAACTGGTATTCCTTCTGGGAAATCTGATCATTGCCTTCAGTTCTATCTTTTGTGCTCTTTCCAGCTCGGGAGGAATGCTTATTACATTCAGAGCTATACAGGGCATCGGTAGCGCCATGGTCTTTGGAACCGGGGTGGCCATAATCACCTCTGTTTATCCTCCCAATCAGAGAGGGAAAGCCATTGGAATCACAGTTACCTCAGTATATATAGGACTCTCACTGGCTCCTTTCCTGGGGGGAATGCTTACGCAATACCTGGGATGGCGGAGTATCTTTTATATCACCATTCCATTTGAACTATTGGTGGTATGGTTGACCTGGAGGTATGTTAAGGAAGAGTGGGCCGATGCTCGGGGCGAAAAATTTGATCTGACCGGGTCTGTCATTTATGTGCTGGCCATGTCGGCATTTATGTTTGGCTTATCCAAATTGCCTGCCACACCGGCCATTTTATTGGCTGCAACAGGATTTATGGGCCTGATTTTTTTCGTTATAAAGGAACAAAAAACAAGGTCCCCTGTATTTAACATAGATCTGTTCAGATCGAACCGGCTCTTTGCATTCTCAAACCTGGCTGCACTCATCAACTATGCAACGACATTTGCCATTACCTTTCTGCTAAGTCTCTATCTGCAATATATCCTGCAGTTCTCACCCCGCGATGCAGGGTTGATCCTGATCACCCAGCCCGTGCTCATGGCCCTGGTGGCATCCATATCCGGGAAGCTATCTGACCGCTATGATCCCCGGATCCTATCCTCTGTTGGAATGGCTGTTATTGTAGGAGGATTGGTGATGTTAACCCTGCTCACAGCGCAGACCCACATTTCATATCTGGTGGTGAATCTTGCCATTGTGGGATTTGGTTTTGGAATGTTCTCTTCGCCCAATACCAATGCCATTATGGGATCGGTGGATAAAAAATACCTTGGCATTGCTTCAGCCACAGTGGGTACCATGCGATTGACAGGGCAGATGATCAGCATGGGCGTGGCCACCCTGATCCTGCAACTCTACATTGGGAACGTAGCAATTTCAACGCATCACTCCGCCGGATTTATGGCGAGCATGAAAACCACATTTCTGATCTTTTTGGTTCTCAGTATCCTGGGTGTATTTGCATCCTTGGCTCGGGGAAAAACTGGTCCTGAGCTTTAAGGATTGTATTGCGATATCCTGAGAACCTCCTGGTAATCTCTTTGAGACATCACCTGGTGAAGGGAAATATTTGGATTTCTGTGTGCAAAATCCCGCACGATCTGCCAGCCTTGCCAAACGGCAGCCCTTCCCGGCGACTCGGTGGTAAAATAACTTGTATGGGGTGCATCTTCTATCAGCTTCCGTATATCCAAGGGGTCGCTTGAGAAGAGTAGTTTTTCCTCAACCAGGTGGGTCCACATCTGCTCCTCATTGTTCCGGCACCATTTCATCTGCTCGACATTAAAACCTGCCTTCAAACCCTCCCCATAACCGGGGAGCATGGCATCCACAAAGTGGAGCATCTGTCCATGGTGAATCATTCTGGATAGAACATTGTCCAGTGAATCGTTATAGGGATAGAGCCTGGTGGCAAATGCATGCATCACATCCACCGGAATCCTCTCTCTTCGTTTATTATTCAAGAGGTACCTGGGGGTACCCATCTGATCGTAGTACTTGCAATCGGCCCCAAGGTACTGGTCCAAACCTACCCCCACAAAATTTCCCACAGTTAATAATCCCTGGTTGAACCTGCTCACATATCCAATCACCCTGGGTGCTGTGGAATCGGGATAGTGGTACAGATAGTGCTTAAATCCTTCCGTCAGCTCTTGGTCTATGGCCTCGGTTGAAGAAAACAGCTGGTTGGTATAATCATAGACCTCTCTGTTGGTGGGATCGTTAATAAACATGGATAGATAAGATGCATAATGCCTGGAAGATGCCTGTCCAATTTGAACTACATGCACGTTAAAAACATCAAAAAAATCTCCATAGGTCGAATAAAAGCCTCCAATGGCCTGGTTTATGGTATCAGGATCCATTTCGAAAAGTGAACGATCGAATCGTTCCAACTTCACATTTATCTCAATATTCGAAATATCCACATTCAAGCGATTGTTTTGACATCCGGCAAACATTAGCGAAATGCATATCAGAAAAACGATCTTCCGTTGAATAGATATCATCATAATAGTTAAATTTGAACCCTGATCTGGATAGACAAATGTAAAAAATATGACGCGAATATTAGCTTCTATCTTATTGTTGGGCGCAACCATTGCTCTGAGTGGACAGGGGGTCACCAAATTTAGTGTACATGTGGATCCTCAATTTGCCTGGTTTGGTTCTGATGAGAATCATATACAAAACAGCGGATCTGTTTTTCAGTCTCAGTACGGACTTCAAATGGATCGCTACTTTGAAAAGAACTATGCCTTTATTCTGGGTTTTGGAGTAAATAACCTGGGGGGCAATCTATTCTATGCCGACTCCACAAGTTTTGTTTCCAAAGGGGATACCCTGTGGTTCGAACCCGGGCAAACAGTGAAACAGAGGCTTCAATACCTTGATATACCCCTGGGACTCAAGTTAAAAACTGAGGAGCTGGGATATGTAACCTTTTTTTTACAATTGGGATTTAATCCCATGATCAATATTGGGGCTCTGGCTACATCAGATGATGGAGTATACGACAAGGAGAACATCCGTGAAAGTGTTCATGTCTTCAACCTGGGTTATCATGCGGGAATAGGTCTTGAGTATCGATTGGGGGGCAGCACAGCCCTTATTGGTGGAGTTCGATGGACCTCCGGGCTGACCGATGTAACCAGCAACGACGATGCCACAATCACGGTTAAAGCCATATCTATTCACCTGGGAGTTCTTTTCTGAGAATCATGAAAATTGCATTAGCACAACTTAACTATCACATTGGAGATTTTCAGGGCAACCTGTCAAAAATGGAGGAGGCTGTTCAGAAAGCATCCTCAGGAAGTGCCGATCTTGTGGTCTTTTCTGAGCTCTCCATATGCGGGTATCCGCCTCTTGACCTTCTCGAGAGAAAAAATTTTATTACCTCCTGCAAACTCTATATTGAAAAGCTGGCCAGAATTGCAGGTCCCGAAATAGGCATTCTTGTTGGAGGACCCGAATTCAATCCTCGCAATGAGGGAAAACTATTATTTAACTCAGTCTATTTTTTAAATGATGGACGTATAAAGCAGGTATTTCGCAAAACCCTGTTGCCCACTTACGACATATTTGATGAATACAGATATTTTGAGCCGAACAGTGAATTCAAGGTATTGGAATTCAAAGGCAAAAGACTGGCGGTTACCATTTGCGAAGATTTATGGGATGAGCAATCCTTTGAAAATGAATTTTCCCGTAGCAGGCTCTACACCACGAATCCACTGGAGTGTCTGATTGAATCAAAACCCGATGTGATCATTAACCTGGCTGCTTCACCGTTTTCCCACAGAAAAATGGAGGTGAAGCAATCTGTATTTACTGGGAAAGCAATCCGCTATGGACTTCCTGTACTCTATTGCAACCAGGTGGGGGGGCAGACTGAACTTTTATTTGAAGGGGGCTCACTGGCAGTATGCCCTTCAGGGAAAGTGGCCAGACGATTAAAATTTTTCCAGGAAGATTTTGAGTTCATTGATTTAAATGAACTACGTTCAGAAAAAACAGTCCTTGAGCAGTTTCATATTCCAGACCGCATTGAATCAATGGCTCTTGCGCTTGTATGCGGGATCAGGGACTACTTTGGAAAGCTGAATTTTAAAAGTGCTACCCTGGGTCTGTCGGGAGGAATAGACTCGGCAGTAACCCTTGCACTGGCCTCAGAGGCCCTTGGACCTGAAAATCTTCATGTCCTTTTACTTCCCTCCCAATACTCATCAGCTCACAGTGTGGATGATTCATTGGAACTTGTGAAAAACCTGGGAGTCAAATCGGATATTCTACCTATCGAATCTGTATTTAACCAGTTCAAAGAATCACTGCATCCCCTTTTTAGGAATCTGCCAGAAGATGTTACTGAAGAGAATATCCAGGCCAGGATCAGAGGAACCCTGCTTATGGCACTCTCAAATAAATTTGGAAATATCTTGCTTAATACCAGTAATAAGAGTGAAACAGCGGTGGGTTATGGAACCCTATATGGTGATATGAGTGGAGGACTATCGGTACTAGGGGATGTTTATAAGACTGATGTCTATTTACTGGCTCACTTCTTTAACCGCGAAAAAGAGATCATTCCCGATCACATTATTACCAAACCTCCTTCTGCCGAATTGCGGCCCGATCAGAAAGATACGGACTCTCTACCACCCTATGACAAGTTGGATCAGATCCTTGAATCCTATATTGAAAAGCAGTTGTCTGTTGAAAAAGTAGCTGAAATGGGATTTGAGCCGGATTTAATAAGAAAAATCATAGGCATGGTCAATCAGAATGAATATAAACGTTACCAGACACCGCCCATATTAAGGATTTCCTCCAAAGCATTCGGTGTGGGAAGGCGCCTTCCACTGGTGGCTAAATATTGATCATAAATTGATAATTTTTTCTACTTTTGTGTGTTATTAAACACACTACGACTAAATAACTAGAAATACAATGCAGGAAAGGAACTACAATGCAGATGACTGTATCGACAATCCGAAATCTGTATTTACAGTACTTACTCCCAAAGAAAAAGAATTCCTGAAGCAAAATTATACTTGTGCATTCTATAAAAAAGGTGAGATTATATTCAAGGAGGGTGATAAACCCCTGGGATTGATGATCCTCGCTGAAGGAAAAGTAAAAATCTTTAAAGAAGGTGTAGGCGGAAGGGAACAAATTGTAAGAATGGCCAAACCAGTTGGATTTATTGGTTACCGGGCACTTTTTGCAGAAGAGAACCATACTGCAACAGCAGTGGCCATTGAAGATTGCGTATCATGCATCGTGGATAAAGAGAGTGTATTCAGAGTTATGCGCTACAATGCCGATTTAAGCATGAGTGTGATTCAATCTTTTGCTTCGGAGCTTGGCTTTTCTCACGACCGCACAGTTACCCTAACCCAGAAACACATAAGGGGCCGGCTTGCTGAATCTCTTATTTTTCTGAAAGACACCTATGGGTATGAGGACGATAACAAAACTATCAAAATATACCTGTCGAGAGAAGATGTGGCCAACCTATCCAACATGACCACCTCAAATGCCATCCGTACCTTGTCTACTTTTGCGCAAGAGGGAGTAATTGCCATCGATGGCAGAAAAATAAGAGTCCTCGACCTTCCCAAACTGGAACGCATCAGTGAGCTGGGTTAGGGAATGAACTATCTGTTATATATTTTTCTCTACAGCCTGGTTTGGCTGCTTCACCTGCTGCCTGAATGGTTCCTGTTCCGAATCTCCGATCTGCTCTATTTCCTGATGTACCACGTGGTCGGGTACAGAAAAAAAGTAGTGGTCGATAACATTCGAAAGGCATTCCCCGAACTTGACAAAGTCCAAATCAGGTCCATAACAAGGAAATTTTACCACCATTTTTCCGATTTGATCCTGGAGTCTGGTATATGCCACTTCTACACTCAATCAAAAGCTTTAAAGAGAATTACTTATCGAAATCCAGAATTGCTTAATGAACTCTATACCAGTGGTAAGCTGGTGATGGCTGTTACCGGGCATTATGGAAACTGGGAGTACCTGAATACATTGGCTCTGGCCAGTGACTACCCGGTTGCTGCAATATATAAGCCATTAAATATTGAGCAGATTGATCGAATGATCAAAAGAAACAGAACCCGTTTTGGTGTGATGGTCTCACCCATGGAAAAGATCGCCAAAAAACTGATTAAACATCATAAAGAAAAAGATCCGGTGATGACCATTTTTCTTGCAGATCAACGCCCATTGATTAAGAATATTCAGTACTGGACCAAGTTTATGGATCTTGACACCCCCCTCTATCTGGGCACAGAGAAACTGGCCAGGAAATTGGATGCCGCTGTTGTATTCTTAAAAATATTGAAGGTAAAAAGGGGCAGGTATGAGGTGGAGATAGAATTGATTTGCAAGAATCCTAACGAGCTTGCCCCATATGAGATAACCAACAGGCATGTGCAGATACTCGAGAACCTGATTAAAGAACAACCAGCGTATTGGCTCTGGTCACACAAAAGGTGGAAACACGACCTGAAGCAATTTAATGACCGAAAGGTGCAGAAGAATTAGTACCCGTTGGATCCTGTTAAAAGGGCCAGGATCTCATTCTGGTTCTTCTCAAATGAAAATAACTCTTCTACACGCTTCTTCCCTCTTGCACCCATGTTGGCGCGCAGATTATTGTCTGTGGCCAGTTCAACAATCCTGTCTGCCATCTCTTTGGTTTTGCCATGTCCCGTAATAAAACCTGTTTCTCCATCCAGGATAATCTCTGATGTGGATTTAATATCAAATGCAACCACAGGTTTACTGCTGGCCATGGCTTCCGTAATCACATATCCAAATCCTTCATATTCTGAGGAGAGCAGGAAAATGTCAAGCGAATTGAAAAAAGCCGGCATATTCTCCACAAAACCTAAAAACTCAACCCTCTGATCCACTCCAAGCTTTTCTGCATGCTTCTGTAAGGTTCTCAGTAGCTTCCCCTCCCCTGCAATTAAAAGCTTAAAACGTAACTCTCTGCTATCGAGATCTTTTAGCATCTCGAGAAGATGAATATGGCCCTTTTCTTCTGACAAACGTCCGGCCGCACCCAGTACAATCTCACCTTCTTCAGCTATATACAGGGGTTCGGTAAGTGGATTGTACTTTTCCAAATGAATCCCATTATAGACTACACTAATCTTCCCTTCAGGTACAAGATCTTTATTTACTGCGAGAATGGTTCGTTTGGTCTCCAATGAGTTAGCAATGATACCGGTTACCACCCTCCTGTACAAATACCGATTCATGGGTGAATCCCTAATGGGGATGGCACTCCCTCTTCTGAAAATAATCCTGGGTACTCCTGCCCATCTCGCTGCAATGCTGGCAATCTTCATATCTTCCGACAAATTGCTCACCAATACACCAACCTTCTCCTTTCTTAGGATCCCAATGATTTTAATCATCTTTATTGGATTCAGAAAGCTCATGTTTCTTACATGGAGCTGGTATCCGGGGATCCCCAATGATTTTAATCTTTCCGAAAGGGGACTTTCTCGAGAGGAAACATAAATGACTCTTATCTTTTGGTCCACCAAATAAGAGGCGACATCATGGTGCCACCTCTCACCTCCACCCCAAGAGTCCTGGGTATTAAAGAGACAGATGGCTGTATTCGTAAGTTGAGCTTCTTCTTTATATATATTCTTGAGCTTTACATACTTCAGAAAGACCTCGTAGGCAGAATTCACACTCACCACAAAACCATAATAGCCATCCAAGAAACCAGCCCGCAACAAGAAATCATTTATAAATCTCCAAAATGGATGGATTGTAATTGAAAATATGTTGGCACGTCGTCCTCTCTCGCGGTACGATTGCGCCAGAATGGAAGAGAAAGAGTCTATCTGGGCCAAATGCTCGCTAACCGAATAGTATGAAAAATGAAGCAAATCCCCTTTCAGATGGCTATGTGATGCGCCCGGTTTCAAAGAAAACCTGTCATGGGGATTGTATCCGCCCCAGCTTCCCTCTCTGGCATCCCATAGTCTGAGTTTTCTTGACGGATACCAGGTTGTATGCTTGATCCATTTGCCACAATAGTTGGTTAAACGGTTAAAGTCATATCCATCATGGGTCCATTGCTCCTTTACTTTTAGAATGGATGCTTTTAGCTCATCTGAAAGGACCTCATCGGCATCAAGAGAAAGAATATAGGGAGAAGCGGTCTGTAAAATGGCCCAGTTTTTCTGCTGAATATGTCCATCAAACCTATGTTTGATAAAGCGTGCATGAAAGGATTTGCAAATCTCCTCAGTGCGATCCGTAGAATAACTATCCACCACCACAATCTCATCAGCCACTCCCACAAGAGATTTCAGGCAACGTTCAATGTTACGCTCCTCATTAAATGTGATAATAACAGCTGAAATCTGTACCTTCATAGCTACTCCTGCAAATATACTCTTTTCACCCGCTCCGGAATCGACGTCAGAATTTCATAAGGAATTGTTCCTGAAGCACTGGCGATCTCCTTTACCTTCTGTTGACTTCCGAATATCTCAACCGTATCCCCTTCAGCGACTTTAAGCCCTGTTACATCAATCATGGTCATATCCATGCAAATATTCCCAAAGGTGGGTGCAGGCATTCCATTGATCCAGACGCTTCCAATCCCATTGCCCAGTCTCCGGTTCAGTCCGTCGGCATATCCTACCGGAATAGTGGCAATCTGACTGATGTGCTTTACCACTCCACTCCTTGCGTAGCCAACAGAATCACCTGCAGGAACTGTCCGGATCTGAGATATGGTGGTTTTAAATGAACTCACCGGCTTCAATTGAGGTGATAAGCCAATTCCATGCAGGCCAATTCCCAGTCTGATCATATCAAATTGTGCTTCAGGGAAGCGTTCAATTCCAGCCGAATTAAGAATGTGGAGGTCAAATGTTTCCCCGATAGAATTGCTAATCACCCTGGCACAATTCCTGAATGTAGCGATCTGTTCAATGGTAAAGTCATCATGTTCGGGCTGATCGCTGGCAACCAGGTGACTGAATACGCTGGCCACACGAAACTCGGCGTGGAGTAACCAGGGGATAAGTTCTTCCAGCTCGGGTTCTTGAAAACCAAGTCTGTGCATCCCGGTATCCAGTTTAACATGAATTGGATACTCCTTTATACCCCTGTAGTGAGCCAGACTAAAAAAGGCCTTCACAACTCCAAAACTATATATTTCGGGTTCAAGCTGATAATCCACCATGGTACCAAATCCAGATGGATCGGGGTTAAGAACCATAATGGGTGTATGCACTCCAGCTTTCCGTAACTCCACTCCTTCATCAATGAATGCCACAGCCATATAATCCACCTTGTGGAATTGTAAAAGGTTGGCAATCTCCACACTTCCACTGCCATACGAAAGTGCTTTTACCATCACCATGGTCTTGACATCGCTTTTTAAAATCGATCTGAAATAGTTCAGGTTGTGAACCATGGCATTCAGGTCTATTTCTAAACGGGTCTTGTGAGTTTTAAGTTGTAATTCAGCTGTAATGCGTTCAAATCCAAATCGCCTGGAGCCCTTAATCAGGATAATTCTATCCACAAACAGTGTCCTGTCCATCCTCTTGATAAAATCATCCGTTTCCTTAAAAAACAGTGAATTCTCCTTAAATAAGGCCCGATGCTGCATCAATGCAGGACCAATTCCAATGAAGAGGGTGATCTCTTTCTGCAACAGCAATCCGGCTATTTCTGCATAGAGCGCTTGCTCCTCCCGGCCGCTTTGCAACAGATCAGATAAAATGACCACCTTGCCATTCCTCCTTTCCTGCTGCCCTACAAGATCTAGTGCAGCCTGTAAGCCTCCTGTATCGGAATTATAAGTATCATTAATAAGCATACTTCCCTGAATGCCCTGAAGCATTTCTAGTCGCATGGATACTGGTTCAAGATGCTCGATACTTTGAACTGCTGAATGGACCGGACGTCCAAAATCAATTGAAAATGTGAGTGCATGCAAAGCATTCTCAATGGATGCATCATCTGCAAAAGGCAATTTGAAGCTTATTTCATTATTCTCAATGGAAAGTGACATCCTGGTCCCAACTGCGCTTCTTTCCACTATTTTATATGAATAGCTAGCTTCCCCTTTCACACTCCAGTCCACAATCGGTACGCCGAGCTCCTGCAAATAGGTGCGCAAAGGAATTGTTCCCGCCATGGCATCAGCCCTGCAAATAATTTTTTCACAATCCCTGAAGAGTTTCAGCTTCTCTTTTATTTTTTCCTCAAAACTGGAGAAGTTTTCCTGGTGGGCTCCTCCAAGGTTTGTAAAGATTCCCACATCAGGTTTAATGATCATTTGTAGTTTATCCATCTCGCCGGGTTGAGATATCCCAGCCTCAATCACCGCCAAATCATGATGATCTCCAATCATCCAAACCGATAGTGGGACACCCACCTGACTGTTGTAACTCTTGGGGCTTCGGTGTACATTCAGTGTATCGCCCATACACTGGTATATCCACTCCTTCACTATGGTCTTCCCATTGCTGCCTGTGATTGCAACGACCTTGCCTTCATACTTACTGCGCCATTCCATGGCTAAGCTCTGCAAACCAGAGAGAGAATCGTCCACCACGCAAAATCCGGCTCCTGGAAAGGCCGTGATATCCTGTGGTTTTGATACCAGGAAGGCCCTGATTCCCCGATTGTAAAGATCATTGAGGTAGTCATGGCCATCGTGTTGATCGCCAGTAAGTGCAACAAAAAGGGTGGATGCGGAGAGTGCTATTGTTCTACTATCAATGGCCAGGGTGGAAATAGTAATATCTCCGTTCCCATAGATTTTTCCATTCAGCCGGGTTCCGATATCGCTTAATTTCCAGTGAGTTCTCATCCGGGCTATTTCTTGTGATTGGCTTTTGAGAAGCATGACCGGCAAAGAGGTTCATAGATATCTATTTCACCCAGAACAATCAACTTGTCATCTTCAGATAAACGGTGTGTATAATGTGCCAGCGTTCCACACCTTACGCAAATGGCGTGAACTTTGGTTACATACTCGGCAATGGCCATTAATTGAGGCATGGGCCCGAATGGAGCACCTCTGTAATCCATATCCAGCCCAGCTACGATAACTCTTATTCCATTGTATGCCAATTGATTACAAATATCAACAAGGCCGTTATCAAAAAATTGAGCCTCATCAATTCCTACGACCTCAACCTCATTGGCAAGAAGGATTATATTTGCTGCAGAATCCACAGGGGTACTTTGTATGGTATTGTCGTCATGCGAAACCACCTCATCCACCGAGTACCTGACTTCAATACGCGGTTTAAAGATCTCGACCTTCTGCTTTGCAAATCTCGCCCTTTTCAAGCGCCGGATCAATTCTTCTGTCTTCCCTGAAAACATGGAACCGGCTATCACTTCAATCCAACCCTGTCCACTGGCTCTATCTACCGTGTTTTCAAGAAACATCTTATAAGATTATATGAAGAATATCGTTAGTTTTGTATGAACCCCATAGGGAAAATGTAGAAACATGATGGAAATAAAACACACCATAGAAATCCTGACTAAAGATATACAAGATATAGAAAAATTGGTCGGGAATCTCCAAAATTATAAGGATGGTTCAGCCATTGAGCTTGATCTCGCTTTGTCCAAAATGAGAAATGTGTACGAGATACTCACCATGATCAGGGCAGATCGTCTGAATGAATTTCTCCATCCAGAAAGAGATCACATTCCAGAGCCTGAAACGGAACCCATTCCGGAAGCCATTCCGGAGCCAGAGCCGGAACCTATACCAGAGCCTGAGCCTGAGCCTGAGCCTGAACCAGAACCAGAACCAGAACCTATGCCAGAGCCAGAACCAGCTCCTCACCCCCCCAAATCAAGGGATGCTCGCATCATTGCCGATAAATTTGCAACCGAATCCAGCATCAATGAGAACATGGCCGGACAAAGGGAAACTGATATGGAATCAAAGGTCATTGGGCAATCCATTGACAGCATTATCCGAAACGTTGGGATCAATGATCGTTTTTTAATTATAAGGGAGTTATTTTCAGGGAATTCGGAGGAGTTTGGCAATTTGGTCAGTAAGCTGGATGGTGCTGATAATTACCAGATCGCAATTGGGATCTTAAACGATCAATTTGCAGACAGTATGGATCACGATGGTGTGGGGATACTCGCGGGATTGGTTAAACGAAAATACTTACACACATAACATGTCCAAACTGTACCTTGTTCCGACACCCATAGGAAACCTGGGAGATATCACCTTAAGAGCGATCGAAACATTGAAAGAGGTTGATCTTGTGATAGCTGAGGATACACGTAAATCAGGAAACCTTCTTAAACACCTAAACATCAGTAAACCACTTCAATCTCACCACAAATTTAATGAGCATCGCACCCTTGAATCACTGATTCAAAGGTTGCAATCCGGAATATCCATGGCATTGGTTACCGATGCAGGTACACCAGGGATTTCTGACCCTGGTTTTCTATTGGTTAGAGCCTGTATCGAATCCCAGATTGAAGTGGAATCCTTACCAGGTCCCACTGCGTTTATTCCTGCACTTGTAAACTCTGGATTACCGTCAGATCGATTTGTTTTTGAAGGATTCCTACCACCCAAAAAAGGCCGCCAGAAGCGATTAACCGAGCTCTCTTTAGAGAAACGAACCATGGTCTTTTATGAATCCCCTCACAGAATTGCCAAAACACTTTTGCAACTCTCCGAGCATTTCGGGACCGATAGAAAGGCATCTGTCTCCAGGGAACTTACTAAAATTCATGAGGAGAACATCAGGGGCACCCTTTTGGAACTTAATCATCACTACAGCAAGGGTGCCGTAAAGGGTGAAATTGTTATTGTTGTTGGAGGATCAGATCACTCTAATAAGGCCTGATGCTTCCCGAACCAGTAACCCTGAAGCTGGTTTGGGGTTCGCCCCGATACAAAATATCTCCGGAACCAGATACGGTGGCCTCCAGGTATTCTGTAGCCCAGACAAAAATAGTTCCTGATCCTGAACTTGTAGTCCTGGCATCATAAGACATTAAATCGAGGGCTTCAATTCGACCCGATGCATTGAGGGTATAGTCCACTTTTTGAACATCTCCAGAAAGGTCAATCCTTCCCGATCCACTGAGTATGGCATTAACATTCAATCCGCCAACTACTATCGATCTTATATTTCCCGAAGAACTATGTTTGATAGTTACCTCTTCCGGCTCTGATACCTCGCCCGTATCAATGGTTCCTGAACCAGACTGAACCAAACTAACTTCATCCGAATAGATTCTTTCTACTTCAATGCTGCCTGATCCTGAATTCGATAGGTAAAAGTAATCCATATATACCGTATCCACGGACAGATAACCTGATCCATTGTTCCCGCATTCCAGATATTCGCCTTCAGAAACTCCGGCAATTAACTTTCCCGATCCATTGAGCTCGAGCAATTCCAATTCGGGAAGGGACACATACACCTTTATGGGCTGACCCGATTTGTAGCAGGAATTGTTTTTTGTTTCAATAATCAGGGAGTTTCCTGATATATAGGTCTCAATAATGGGCAACAGATTCTCATATGCAACTACCTCCACACTGTAATCATCAGCCTGGCTAACATATACTTCAAAATCCCCACCGCTTATTACTTCTGAAAACCCGGCTATATCCCTTGTCTCTGTAATTATCTGTCCTGATCCACTCATGCATGGTCCGTAATAACATCCCGTTATCAAAACCATGGAAATGAGTACGCCAAAAGCCACCAGTTTCTTCATTATTTCTTTCATTTAATTAAACCAAACTGAACTTCCTTAATCAAATAGACAAATTCCTTAAAAAAAAGATGCACCAATCCATGCAAAATATTAACTGATGTCGCTATTTAGAAAACTTCATCTTAACATTTGTGTACGCAAGCGAACATACCTGTCATACTTTCGTTCATAATTATTCATTTTTAACATTTGTAATAAACCAGCTTATATATCTGTCTATCTACCACTTACAAAGCTCGGCACGTATTGTGAGCAGGTAATGTCAGAGAGCAGGAAACTTAATAAGTTAGTATCATGAAAGCAATAAAAATAATTTTCAGCATTTTGGGTGTTACACTGGCCACCATCTCATTTGGTCAGTTGATTTCCCACCATGAATCCTTTAATGAAACTGATCTCAATCTGAGTAAGTTTATCGATAACAATACCGAATTGTTTTTCTATTCAAGTGAATACAATGAGGAGAGCGGGAAAGTTACACACAGGGTAAGTCATCTACCGGATAGAAAGCTTAGAGATGCAGCTCATAAAGAATATAAGCCCAGCATTGTTTCAAGAACTTATTTTGCAAAAGAGATGGAGGTAAGCTATGAAAGTGTGCCAGTTATAGAAGAGTGGATGACCGTCCCTTTTAAAGATGGCTTTATGGAACCTGATATGCACATGGAATCCTGGATGAGTACACCCTTCGAAAGTGTACTGGATGAGAAAGAATTAGAAATCGAATTGTGGATGACTGCTGCCTGGATTTAGAATGGAGCCGGTCCGTCAAAACCGTTGTTCATTCCAATATCATTATTGGTAGCCATGCCAGCTTCATCCTTATTCATTTTTGAAGGGATTGTAAATCCATTATCATCATCCTCGCCCATGGCCAGGGTATCATCCAGGTCCACAAATTTTGCAAACTCTCTGACAAACTTCAGGTGAACTTCTCCCGTAGCCCCGTTACGATGCTTGGCTATAATAATTTCTGCGATTCCTTTCAAGGAATTCCCTTCTTCGTCCACATCAATGCCATAATACTCAGGTCGGTGTATGAAAAGAACCAGGTCAGCATCCTGCTCAATGGCACCAGACTCCCGAAGGTCGGAGAGTTGCGGCCTCTTATTTCCCGAGCGCAATTCCACGCTTCGGTTTAGCTGTGAAAGGGCAATAATAGGGACATCCAACTCTTTGGCCACACTCTTTAAGGAGCGGGAAATATTACTTACTTCCTGTTCGCGGCTGCCCGAATCCTTGGATCCGGTCATGAGCTGCAGATAGTCAATGACTATTGCCTGGATATCATATTTTTGTTTTAATCTTCGAGCTTTGGCCCGAAATTCGAAAATAGAGAGTGCAGGTGTATCATCCACATAAATGGGAGCCTGTTCCAGGTTCTTCATCTTATACTCCAATTGCTCCCATTCATAGTTTTCCAACCTACCCGTCCTGATCTTGTCAGATGGCAATTGTGTCTCACCAATGATTAAACGATTCACCAGCTGGATGGATGACATCTCCAGAGAAAAGAATGCCACCGGCCTGCTGTGATCCACAGCCATGTTGCGCGCCATTGAGAGGACAAACGCGGTTTTCCCCATAGAGGGCCTTGCTGCCAGAATCACCAGGTCAGATCTCTGCCAGCCCGAGGTGAGCTTGTCAAGCCTGGTAAATCCGGAAGGGACACCACTCAGGCTGTCCTTTCTTTTCCCCGCTTCTTCAATCTGCTCGATGGCGGTCTTAAGCAGGTTACTTAGCTTAATGGTCTCCTTCTTTATATGTCCTTCAGCAATATTTAGTAACTCTCTTTCAGAATAATCAAGGAGGTCATCCACATCAGTCCCCTCATCAAAAGCCCTCTCCTGAATATTTGAAGATACCCGAATCAATTCCCGCTGGATATATTTTTGCGCCACAATGCGCGCATGATACTCCAGGTGAGCTGCGGAACCTACCCTTGAAGTAAGCTGGGCGATATATACCACACCACCAACTGCTTCAAGCTTATCCAGCTTTCTCAGTTCCTCTGTTATGGTAAGAAGGTCGATGGGTTTCTCATCCTGTGACAAAGACTGAGCCACCTCATAGATCTGCTGGTTTGCCTCCTTATAAAAACTTCCTGGCTCAAGAATATCCAGAACAGAAAGGATTGCATCCTTTTCCAGCATGATTGCTCCCAGTACTGCCTCTTCCAGATCTAGAGCCTGTGGAGGAATCTTTCCATAATCGAGTGCAATTCCCGAACTCTTTTTAGGGGTATTAAATTGTTGTTTGGCCATTTAATTCTAATTTGGAGCATAAAGGTAATCATACAGTTCCTATGGAGATTTTTCTTAATCTTAACTTTTGCACACCTACTCTAAAGTTTTAATTAACAAATGTTGAAAAATGAAATATATTTGTAATTCATGATATGTTTTTCTCCTGCCAAGATCAATATTGGCTTACAAATCCTAAATAAAAGGAAAGATGGATATCACAATATTCAATCGGTCATGCATCCGGTTGGGCTCTGTGATATACTCGAAATTAATATTTTACCAACTGCCGACAAAAGTTTCCTTTTTAGTCAGAGCGGGATCCGCTTTGAAGGCGATCAGGAGGATAACCTATGCCTCCAAGCCATGGAACTTTTCAGGAAGGAGACCCAGATTCCTCCGGTTCAGATGCACTTGCATAAGCAGATACCGGTGGGGGCGGGACTTGGAGGTGGATCATCAAATGCATCAACTACCCTGCTTGGCTTGAATGCATTAGCTGACAATCCGCTGTCTGTGAAACAGCTGGGAGAGCTGGCCGCAATCCTTGGAAGTGATTGTCCCTTCTTTTTAGATCCCCAGTCCATGTTGATGGAAGGCCGGGGTGAGATCCTAACCCCTCTCTTTCTGAGTATGGAGGAGATCTATCTGGTTCTGCTCTTTCCGGAAATCCATGTTTCCACTCAGGATGCCTATGCCGGAGTAATTCCGGCCATACCGCCTTTGCAATTGAAGGAGCTTATTAAAGAACCCTTGAGTCGTTGGGAAGAGCTCATTGAGAATGACTTTGAAAAATCTGTATTTAAGCGCTACCCACAGCTGGTTTCTCTAAAACGGGAGTTATACAGCAGTGGCGCTACCTATTCATCACTAAGTGGTAGTGGCTCGTCGCTCTATGGCTTATTTAAAGAACGACCCTCTCTGCCTGATGGTTTACAGAAGCATGTAATCTGGGAAGGGCCTACTCAAACTCGATCATAAGATGAGATTTAGGAACCATATCCCCTTCTGAAACATAGATCTTTTTAATAATCCCCTGCAATGGGGATAAAATCTCATTCCTCATCTTCATGGCTTCGAGAATCAGCATGGGAGTACCTGGTGATACTTCATCGCCTTCTTTCACCATGATGCGCTGTATGTTTCCCGGAATGATTGAATTCACTTTTCGCACATCCGGCCTTTGCCAGATAGGTCTGTTCCTGAATTTTGAGGTAAGTCTGGTTTCATAAATGACATTGCCTATCTCAAGTTGCTCCATGGGAGGTTCCGGGATACTCTTCTTCTTTTGGGACTTAGCTGTTCTGCTCATGATCGCTTCTTAAAATGGGGGAATCCCATGTTTCTTGGCAGGCATGCCTACACTTTTTTCTCCGGACACTTCTAAAGCATGCAACAATGACTTCCTGGTCTCTGAGGGTTCAATAACAGAATCGATGTACCCTTTGGCTGCTGCCACATAAGGATTGGCAAATTTCTCCTTATACTCCAGGACTTTCTGGGCCCTCATCTTATCGGGATCCTTAGCACCGGCAATTTCCTTTCTGAATATGATATTTGCAGCTCCCTCCGGTCCCATAACTGCCACTTCAGCATCTGGCCAGGCGAATACAAAATCAGCCCTCAGGTGCCTAGAATTCATTGCTATATAGCCTCCTCCATACGCTTTCCTGAGAATAACTGTAATTTTAGGAACAGTGGCTTCACTGTAAGCATACAAGACCTTTGCTCCATGCCTGATCACCCCGGCATGCTCCTGATCCACACCAGGAAGGTATCCCGGTAGATCTACAAGGGTGACGATTGGAATATTGAAGGCATCGCAGTAGCGGATGAACCTACCTGCTTTGGAAGAAGAATCCACATCAAGCACTCCAGCCAAGACAAGGGGTTGGTTGGCCACAAAGCCCACCGTTTTCCCATTCATGGTTCCAAACCCAATCACAATGTTTGCGGCCCAGTTCTCCTGAACTTCAATAAAATCTGATCCGTCTGTAACCGCCCTGATTACATTCCTTACGTCATAAGGTTGCCTCTTCTCGGAAGGAACAATATTCGATATGTTAAATTTCTTAAGGGGTTCCTTTACCTCTTTTTGTGCAGGGATATCCGTATTGGACCTGGGCAGGTAGCTGAGTAAGGATTTAATCTGTCCGAAGCACTCATCTTCTGTTTCAGCAAAAAAATGCGCATTTCCGGTAATCTCACTATGTACGCGTGCCCCACCAAGTTCCTCCATGGTAATATCCTCACCCAAAACGGTTTTAATAACTTCGGGCCCTGTTATAAACATCTTGGAAATATTGTCTACTACAAATACGAAGTCGGTCAGAGCTGGAGAATAAACGGCTCCACCAGCACATGGTCCCAGGATCACCGAAATCTGTGGAATCACTCCGGAGGCCAGTGTGTTCCTGAAAAAAATCTCACCATAACCTGCAAGTGAGTTAACTCCTTCCTGGATTCGGGCACCCCCCCGAATCATTGATTCCGATCAAGGGCAGTCTCATTTTCAGCGAATGGTCCATGATCTTGGTGATCTTCCTGGCGTGCATAGAGCCAAGCGAGCCTCCAGCCACTGTAAAGTCCTGGGCAAATATACACACAGGTCTTCCTCCAATGGTTCCGGTACCGGTAATCACTCCATCTCCATGCAATATCTTAGTCTCCATCCCAAAATCCCTGGCTTCATGCTCAACAAACATATCATACTCATTGAAAGAACCTTCATCCAGAATCTTAATGATCCGCTCCCTGGCGGTCATTTTCCCCATGGCAACCTGTTTCTGAATGGCTTTCTCTCCCCCACCCTGTTGCACTTCTTCTCTTCGCTTCTTTAATTCCTGAACCTTTTTTGTAGAGGCCATTGTGTCTGTTTTTGTTTTGAGGTACAATCTTACGAAAAACTATGCTGATTGTAAAGCTGTTTCAAAATATAATCATAGATGTGAAGCCCCCATTTTACTTGGGAGACAAACGCATCAGGAATATTGCAATTATCCCAAAGAATACATTGGGCAACCATACCGCTGCTACTACCGGGAGCAACCCTCCGATGGCAAACTGCTTCGAAAACTGACTGAAAAGTATATAAATAAAACTGATAACCACCCCGATGGCGATCTGCATACCGATACCACCTCTCATCTTTTTTGATGAGACAGCTATGCCAATCAGGGTTAAAATAAAGGTGGAGAATGGAAATGCAATCCGGTTATGCCTCTCAATCTGGTATGAGGCTACATTGGTCTCCCCCTGCATAAGCTGCTTTGCTATAAATTCGTCCAGTTCCTTTATACTCATGGTTTCCACTATACTTAATCGCATTTTAAAATCATCCGGATGAATGGCGAGAGTTGTGTCAATGAATTTTCCCTCCTCCAATGTTTCATTCAATCCATCGATGGTCCGTATGTAGTATCTTCTGGCCCTCCATTTGTTACTGGTAGTGTCCCACCTGATCTGATCGGCAAACATCTTGGAGACCAGCTTCCCCTCCTCAAATCTCTCGATGGTAAACTGATACCCTACCTTTGAAACATTGCTGTAGCTCTGAAGATACATGTATATTCCTGGTTCAATCTGACGATGAAAGTCTTTGGTTGCAAAGCGAACGGGTCTTTTTCTTATATACTGTTCCTCAAAATCAAGCTTGACCTTATTGGCTCCCGGTATCACCTGGTCACTTAAATAAAAAGATAACCCGGCGATGAATGTAGCAGAAAGCATATAAGGCACCATCAAGCGCCTGAAACTCATACCACTACTCAGGATGGCTATAATCTCAGTATTATAGGCCATTCTGCTTGTGAAATAGATGACTGCAATAAATGCAAATAAGGAACTGAACAGCACTGCAAAATAGGGTACGAAATTCATGTAATAATCGAATACGATCACACCCAATGTCGCACCACTCTCAATAAAATCATCTATTTTTTCAGTGAGATCAAATATTACTACTATACAAAGGATCAGGACTATAGACAGAAAGAAGGCGCTCAGGAATTTCCTGATTACATATATATCCAGAATCTTCAGGCCAAAGAACCTTACAATCTTGAACCCAAGGCCGGTATAATCTTTTCTTTCCATGCAGTGAATGTTCCACTTTTGATTTCCTCAAATGCGTTTCTAACCAGCCAGAGGTAAAATGCCAGGTTATGCAGAGTGGCAATCTGGGCTCCCAGCATCTCTCCTGATATAATTAAATGACGAAGATAGGCTTTGGAATATTGCCTGTCCACAAAACTGTTTCCACCTTCATCGATCGGTGAAAAATCGTTCATCCATTTTCGATTCTTAATATTTATAATCCCTTCCCGGGTAAAGAGCATTCCATTTCTACCATTCCTTGTGGGCATCACACAATCGAACATATCCACTCCCAGGGCAATGGCTTCAAGTATATTCACAGGGGTTCCCACACCCATCAGGTACCTGGGTCTATCAACCGGTAATACAGAATTTACCACTTCCAGCATGGCATACATCTCTTCGGCAGGTTCCCCAACCGAGAGACCGCCAATTGCATTTCCGACAGCATCTTTGCTGGCTATAAACTCAGCGGAGGCTCTCCTTAAATCTTTGAAAACACTACCCTGGACGATGGGGAAAAAGGCTTGATTGTGACCATATAAGGGCTCAGTGGAATGAAACTGTTTCAATCCACGATCCAGCCAACTATGTGTCAATTCAAGGGAGTCCCTGGCATATTTCAGGTCGCAGGGCCAGGGAGTACATTCGTCAAAAGCCATGATAATATCAGCTCCTATGATTCGCTGGGTATCTACAATATTTTCGGGTGTAAATATATGTTTGGATCCATCAATGTGAGAACTGAACCAGGCACCTTCAGGTTTTAGTTTCCGGTTAGCTGCCAGTGAAAACACCTGATAGCCGCCGCTATCGGTAAGAATCGAACGGTTCCAATTCATAAATCCATGCAACCCACCAGCTCCCCTGATGGTATCCAGTCCGGGCCTCAAATAGAGATGGTACGTATTTCCCAGAATGATGGGGGCATCAATGTCCACCTCCAGCTCTCGCTGGTGAACGCCCTTTACCGTGCCGGCTGTCCCAACTGGCATAAACACAGGCGTTTGAATTTCTGAATGGTCGGTGGTTATAATACCTGCCCGTGCATTACTTGCACTATCCTTATGTAAAAGTTCAAATTTCATGGAGGTCTGAGATCAGCCAAAGATAAGCAATTGTTGAAAACCTACTTTTTCTTTTCTCCATCAGGAGCTTAAATTTGCATCTTATGGAACTAAGAGAAATAACTGAAGATATATTACTCCTTGACTGGATCTTGTTTGGACTGTTCATGTCCCTTATTATTATTCAGCTGGGCTACTATTTAACAGTCTTCCTGAAACTTCCGCGGTACGAGCCCGAGAAGAAGAGAAAATCCATTAAACCCGTTTCTGTAATCGTCTGTGCGAAAAACGAGGAAGATAACCTGAAACATTTTCTACCCAAGCTCCTTGAGCAGGATTATCCCGATTTTGAGGTCATTGTTGTGAATGACAGTTCCACCGATGAAACAGAGATGCTCCTTTCCGAGTTCTCTTCCAGATATGAGCGATTGCGGTTCACCACCATACCATCCAATGAAAAATTCCTTCATGGCAAAAAACTGGCTGTGACCATCGGGATCAAAGCCGCAAAATATGATTTTGTACTGCTTACAGATGCAGATTGTTATCCTTCAAGCGATCAGTGGCTCCAGAAAATGGCTTCACATTTTACAGGGAAGAAACAGATTGTATTAGGTTATGGCAAATATGAAAGGCAGAAGGGATTTCTGAACAGTCTGATCAGGTATGAAACTGTATTCACTGCCATGCAATATCTCTCTTTTGCCATTAAAGGTTCACCTTACATGGGTGTGGGAAGAAACCTGGCCTATGAAAAAGAGCTTTTCTTTAAGAATAAGGGATTCGCAAAGCACTATCATATTGCATCGGGCGATGACGATCTTTTTGTTAATGAAACAGCTACAAAGGAGAATACGGCTGTGGAATTCAGTCCCGAAAGCCATACCCTCTCCATTCCTGAAACTACCTTTCGAAGATGGATCAAACAAAAGAAAAGACACTTGTCGGCCGGAAAGTATTACACACCCTCTTCAAAAATCAGAATTGCCGGGGAGCTATTAAGCCGCATGTTTCTTTATGCTGCATTTATTACCATATGCATTTTATCAACCTGGTACCTGGTAGCCGCCATAATTATGGCCATATTATTTTTGGTTAAACTGGTCGTTTTTAAATTGAATATGCGGCGTTTGGACGAGAAGTTATTATTGTTACTTTTGCTGCTGTTTGATCCAATCCTGCCCCTGATTTTGGGAGCCATTTGGTTTAGCACATTTTTTGAAACAAAGTATCAATCATGGAATTGAATTCTAATCTTTCACTTAAGGCACAAAAGGACATTGAACTGGTTGAGAAAGCCAAGAAAGGTGACCAGCTGGCCTATGGTGAATTATTGGGCAGGTACCGTGATGCCATTTACTTTATGCTCCTGAAAATGGTTAACAGTCCGGTGGATGCAGAAGACCTTACCATCGAAGCTTTTGGCAAAGCATTTAAGAATATAGATCAGTACACGCCAAACTTTGCATTCTCGACCTGGCTGTTTAAAATTGCCACCAACAACTGTATCGACTTTATCCGAAAAAAACGCGCCAGTCATGTCTCCCTTGATCAAACCATTGATGGAGAAGATTCGCTTTCCCCTTCCTCTCTGATTCAATCGGATACCCTTGATCCTGAATCTACCATGATTAATAAGCAAAAGATCAAGCATATGCGTAAGGTTGTTGAGCGGCTGAAGCCAAGATACAGGCAACTGGTTGAACTCAGATATTTCAAAGAGTATTCTTACGACGAAATCGCCGTCGAATTGGATATACCCATTGGAACGGTTAAGGCACAGCTTTTCAGAGCCCGTGAATTACTTCTAAATATCCTCAACCGGTCCCCGGAGAAACCCTAAAACCGGGACTGATCCATGCCATGGACCTGATCCAGAAATACTTCCCCGACCTTAGTCAGTTGCAGAAAGCCAGTTTTCAGAAGCTATTGGAGATTATGCCACTACTTAATGAAAAGGTCAATGTCATTTCCAGGAAAGATATCGGATCCCTGGAGGAGAAGCATATCCTACATTCCCTCTCTATCGCAAAACAATTCCAGTTTAAAAACAATCACAGGATTATCGACGTTGGAACCGGGGGTGGATTTCCGGGAATACCACTTGCGATTCTATTCCCTGGTACACATTTTACCCTGGTGGATTCGATTGAGAAAAAAATTAGCCTTGTAAATGAAGTCCTGGCACATCTGGAACTAAAGAATGTAAGGGCCATCAGGGGCAGAATGGAAAATCTGGATCTCAAAGCCGACTATGTGGTCTCCAGAGCTGTCACCTCTTTCCCCCAATTATTCCAGTGGACCAGGAAATTTATTCTTCCCGGTGGCTCTCCCACTTTGCCCAATGGATTGATATCCCTTAAGGGAGGAGATCTTACCGAAGAGTTAAAACCGTTTAAGAACAGGGTGGAGCAATTCCCCATCTCCACATGGTTTGAAGAGTCGTTTTTTTCCACAAAAATGATTGTATATTTAAAAAAATAACTACTTTTGCACCCTCAAAACATAGTTTATTATGAAGCGAACATTTCAGCCATCCAACAGGAAAAGAAAGAATAAGCACGGTTTCAGGGAGCGGATGTCCACTGCCAGCGGACGCGGTATTATTTCCAAGAGAAGGAAAAAAGGGCGCAAGAAATTAACTGTTTCTGACGAACCACGGCACAAGGCTTAAGCTAATCAAAGCTTACACTCTATGTCCTGAATAACTGACCTTTATAGGTTGGTTATTTTTTTGCCCTGATTTTGCCGAATATTTGTAATTTCACACGGTCTTCATCCAGGCATCATGGCTAAAAACATATCTCAAAAAAAAGGCAGGCAAAAGGATCAGCACACCCAGAAAGAGAGGAATGAGTTACATTTCATCTTCACTGGTTATGGAGAAAACAAGCCCGCCCCCGAATATATAGATGAATTCGCCAGCAAGGTTAACAGCGAAAACTCATCAACAACAACAGTTTATTGCCTGCACAAAAAGGCTGTTGAAGAAGACAAAGAAAAGCTGGCTGAAATCACACAGAAGGGCGGGTATGCCGTACTGATGGCAAACAGTTCACTTTCCAGACAATTTAATCCCAATGAATTTTCCCGTTTACCACTCTCGGGAGAATCCGATCCTAAAGTTTACTATGAATTCTCATTTAAGGGAAAAGAGACTGTCCGACATGCAGGATTGATTGTTCCGGTTCAGGCTCTGAACTACCTGGTCACACTTTTGCAAAATAAGAGCCATCTGGACGCTGGGCTGATAGACGTGATCTTACAAAAACTGGGATTTCACCGTGAGGTGATCACCCTGCATCAGGACGCCCCTTTTGATCAGGCTCCGTCCAGGTCAAGACTCTTCTGGGAAAAAGTGAGACTAAACCTGGCCTGGAACACAACACTACCTTTTAAAGAAGTCCGGGAGCATTCCTTTCGGAACTTATTCCCTATTAGAGAGAATCCCCTGTTTCGCGTAGCCTTTTTTGCTACTGCACTGGCCATCTTTGTTATTCTGCCCATGCTGAGTCTTGACGCCGGACTTTCGGGTGATGATTCCAAACACTATAACCATGCGGCTAAAGTATTTCGATATTTTACGGAGGACGATCCATCGGCTTTAACTGATTCCAAGTACAAACTCAACTACTACGGACAATCATTCGACTTCTTTACCTACTTGATTATCAGGATTTTTAATCTAGAGGAGAATGCATATGAAGCCCGGCATGTGATGGTAGCCCTCACCGGAGCCGCATGCATTCTCTTTACCGGGCTATTGGTTAAACTCTTTGCAGGGTATTCGGGGGGGTGGATAGCGCTCTTGCTTATGTTTCTCTCTCCAAGATTCCTGGGTCATGCATTTAACAATCCCATGGATGTGCCCTTTGCCCTTGGAAATATTTTCACACTCTATCACCTCATTCTATTTCTGAAAAAGCTGCCCCGCATTAGCACCCGGTCTGCCTTATGGATTGCCGTTGGGATTGGATGGTCCAATGGAATAAGGATCGGGGGATTGCTACTGATCCCCTATCTATTTCTATTTGTGGGATTGTACTTTTTAATTCACAAGTGGCCATGGAAATTTTTGTCGCCAGGATGGTGGCGATTTGCCTTCCGGGGATTGCTTACACTGGTCCTGATCTCAATTGCAGGTTATTTACTTAGCTTGCTTACCTGGCCCTATGCCTTGCAGGATATAATAAATCACCCCATCCAGGCATTTAAGATGATGACCAACATCCAGGTCTCTATAAGGGTACTGTATGACGGCCTTATTCACTGGTCCGACAACCTACCCTGGCATTATATTCCTCAAAACATATGGATCAGCGTACCAGTTCTTATCCTTATTAGCTCTCTGGCCTCGGTACTTGTATGGTATCTGGATCGCAAAAGAAAAGAGGGATACTTCTATTTTATGCTATGGTTTACAATATTATTCCCGCTGATCTTTATTATCTACAGGGAATCGAATGTTTATGGAGGTTGGAGGCACATGATGTTTGTATACCCCTCCATGCTTGCTCTCGCAGCCATGACTATTTCATATTTCCTGCGAGCAGCAAAACCAGCTTGGGTCACTTATGTGATTATTGCTGTGATGGCTGCTGGACTCTACCATCCTGTCAGTCACATTGTTCGAAATCATCCCAATGAATACATCTATTTTAACGAATGGTCTGGAGGAATTAATAAAACCTATGGGGCTTTCGAAACAGACTATTATGCCAATAGCCTGAGCCCGGCTTCGGACTATTTTATTAAAGAAATTCTCCCTGGCATAAAGACCGATTCTGATAAAAAGGTCCGGATAGTTAGCAATTCGGCAATTGGATACTATTTCAGAAACCACCGCGACCAGGTGGATGCTTTCTACAGCCGATATTACGACCGCGGAAAATATGACTGGGATTATGCCATTTTGTATTGCAACTACTTGCATCCTTACCAGTTGAACAATGGATTGTGGCCACCTAAAAACACCATTAAAGAGATCAGGGTGGATGACGTGGTGGTGGCAGCAATCATTGAACGAAAAAACAGGGAAGATTATAGAGGTAGCACCCTGCTTATTGAAGGCATCAATGAACAGAATAGCAACAAGATATCAGATGCTATACTGTTGCTGAAAGGTGCCATCGCCTATGATTCCAACAACGAAATAGCCTACCTTCAATTGGGTACAGGCTACAATGCATTTTTGAGGTTTAATGAATCAAGAGCTGCCATGGACAGTTTATTAAAGCTATACCCCAACTACGACAAAGCGCTTAATCTAAAAGGATATTCATACATTATCGAATCCGAAGTAAGCAAAGATCATACCCACCTGGATGAGGCCATCATGTATATCAACATGGCCATTAATTCCAACTACAAATTTTACTCGGGTTACTATAACCTGGGTATCTGTTACGGACTCAAAAATGATATGGATAATGCCATTTATAATTTTAAGCAGGCCATCCGCTACAATGGGAAGTTTGCAGCTGCCTATCAGAAGCTGGCCGAAATATATGATTCTAATGGCAATAAAGAACAAGCCGATCGGGTGAGGGCACAATTAAATAGGATCCAATGACGTTTTTTAAAAAATAATTAAATGAGGATTGCCGTAATAGGAGCCGGACCAGCGGGTATGACAGCTGCGTATGAACTCTCTAAACAACTGGGAAACAAAGTAACAGTCCTTGATCTATATGAAAAAAGCAATCGGGTGGGCGGATTATCAAAATCCATTGACCTTTGGGATCAGAGGGTGGACCTGGGTCCGCACCGTTTCTTTAGCCAGGACAGAAGTATTAACGAACTCTGGCTTGAGGTTGTAGGAGAGAACTACGACATTGTAAACCGGCAAACCAGGATTTACTATAAGAACCGTTTCTTCGATTATCCAATCAAGGCTTTTAATGCACTTCGTGGCCTGGGTATTTTTGAAGCCATGCGTTGTGTGCTTAGTTACATGGTTGAGCGCCTGTTTCCAACACGTGACACCTCAACTTTTGAAGGATGGGTGACCAGCAGATTCGGTAAGAGGTTGTATACCATTTTCTTTAAAACATATTCTGAAAAGCTCTGGGGCATTTCATGCAGCGATCTGGATGCAGACTTTGCAGCCCAGCGGATTAAAAAACTTTCCTTATTTGAAGCCATAAAAAATGCACTCTTTCAGGGCAGGGGTAACAAGCATGCGACCCTGGTGGATCAGTTTGCATATCCTGCACGGGGAACAGGGGCTGTATATGAAGCCATGCAGAAGCAGATTGAATCCCGGGGTGCTACTGTTTATGTCAACACGGGGGTAGAAAAAGTGATCACTTCGGCTGGGAAAGCGAAATCTATTCAACTTGAGAATGGAGAAATTCTACCCTATGATCATGTGATCTCCACCATGCCTATCTCCCTACTGGTAGAACGCTTGCCCGAAGTACCCCAAAGGGTGATGGAACTATCAAAGAAACTTACTTTCAGGAATACCATCCTGGTCTATCTCAAAATAGACAGGACAGATCTTTTTACCGATCAGTGGCTCTATGTGCATGACTCTTCTGTGGAAGTTGGCCGGGTAACAAACTTCAGAAACTGGCTACCCAGCCTATATGGAGATTCGGACTCATCCATACTCTGTCTGGAATACTGGTGCTACTTCGACGATCCCATCTGGAGCCAGGATCCGGGAGAGCTCGTGAAATCAGCCACCCATGAGATTGTTCGCACCGGACTCGTCCGGGAAGGGGATGTAAAAGAGGGAGAGGTGGTCAGATTGCCACGTTGCTACCCGGTTTATTTCAGAGGATACAGTGAGGTGATGAAACCTGTTGAAGAGTATCTGAGTTCGGTAGAGGGTTTACATGTGATTGGCAGATATGGGGCCTATAAATACAACAACCAGGATCACAGCATTCTGATGGGGATGCGAGTGTCTGAAAACATCCTGGATGGGGCTGGCTTTAACCTTTGGGCTATTAATACAGACTATGAAGTATACCAGGAGTCGTCTGTCATCACAAAAACGGGTCTTACCACCCAGGGCTCATAGAAATGATTGAATAAACCTTACCTTTAAACAAAGTTTTTGAAATGGATTTTCTTAGGTTTCTCCTCTCAAAGAAGTTTTTCAGTCACCTGGGTATTGCTTTTGCCGTGGGAATCATATTGATTCTTGCCGTTCTGTTGTGGCTCAGGATATACACGCATCATGGTCAGGCCATTACTGTTCCCGACCTGACCGCTCTTACGACAGACGAAGTTGGGGATGTAACCACCTCAAGACAACTAAGGTACGAAGTGATTGATTCAGTATTCTCCAATGAATTACCCAGGGGAACTGTATTGAAACAAAATCCAAAAGCTAACTCAAGGGTAAAGAAAGACAGGAAGATCTTCCTGACCATGAATGCAATAAATCCGGAAATGGTCTCCATGCCAGCATTGGTGGGTTTGTCTAATCGTCAGTCCAGATTGGCGCTGCAGAATGCAGGTTTAATTCTTGGGGATATCAGTTACCAACCCGATTATGCAAGGAACAATGTGTTACAACAAATGCACAATGGCTCCGTTATTAATGAAGGAACAGAAATTTCCAAAGGAACCGTAATCGACCTGGTTCTGGGTATGGGCCCTAGCAGCGAAACAACCCGGATACCTGATCTGATTGGAGTGGGACTTGAGGCGGCTACAGATATGATTGCAGACTACTATTTGAATATAGGAGCCATTACCTATGATGAAAGCATGGAGAATGCTGAAGATACTTCAGCTGCATTTATATGGAGGCAATATCCCGAATTTGAAGAGTTCAGCAGATTGAACATGGGGATGGAGGTGGATATCTGGTTGTCCATTGACTCCACCTTACTGCCGCAACCCGATTCTATCCTCCTTGGTGATGACACAGATATTATTCATGAGGAATCCCTGTAGGTTTATAGCAGCTCTTTTATTGGGTTTAACCTGGCTTTCGGTGCTTGAAGCCCAGGAAGTGATTATACCTCTTTTCAATAATCCCAGGGCACCAGGAGGACATCCATCCCATGTGGCTGCAAAAAAATCAGCACTGGAAATCCTTCTGGAACTCCCCCTGTTTGACGACTTTTCTGACTCAGATCTAGTACCCAATAGTGAATTATGGAGCGATGCAGATGCATTTGTGAATAACAACTTCTGCCTCAACCCTGTCTCCAATGGGGTGGCAACCCTGGATGCCCTGGACTCTGCCGGCAACATTTATAGCCATGCGCTTATCTCTCCCAATACCTTTGTTGCAGATCATCTGACCAGCCATCCCATCAAATTAGATTATCCTGCCTCTGACAGCATCTATCTCAGTTTTCTTTATCAGCCTGGTGGCCTGTGTGACCTTCCCGAGGAAGGGGACTCGTTAATGGTCGACTTCTACGCCACAGACTCTGCCAAGTGGATCAACGTCTGGCATGTTCCAGGAAGCAAGCTTCAATCCTTCCAGCATGCCATGATACCCATTAGGTCAAGTCGGTTCCTGGTGGAGGGCTTTAAATTCAGGTTTCGGAACAGAGCCAGTCTGCCGAAAAATAACGATTATCCCGATATGAGGAGCAATGTGGATTACTGGCATGTGGATTACATCAGGTTGCATGGCAACCGGGTGGTGTCTGATACCATTCTTCGGGATGTGGCCTTTGTTTCTCCGCTTAACTCCATTTTAAAGGATCTGACCTCCTTGCCCTGGGCCCATTTTGAACCCGCCTACAACACGGTTCTCTATCCTTTCATAAATTTCCATTACAAAAACAATGACACCATTACCAGGAATGTGACCCGTTCACTCACCATTTATGAACCCGCCTATGGGGAAATTCACAATCCAGGCGTTCCCACTGCTCAGGATTTACCGGGGATGGAAGATACAGTGGTCAATTTTCCGTTCATTTACCCTTTTGACTTTGGCCGGGGAGATTCCGCTCTGATCAGGTTTAAGGCTGCACTGCGAACAGATGAGATTGACCCGAAGATGAATGATACGGTCATTCATGATCAGCTTTTTAAGGACTATTATGCTTATGATGACGGAACTGCTGAAGCAGGATATGGACTGCGTGGAAGCGGTAGTTCGGGGGGATTGGTGGCTATGAAATACAACTCCTACAAACCCGACTATCTTGGAGGGGTATACCTCTCCTTTAACCAGGTTTATGATTCTTTAAATCTTGGATACTTTTTTAAACTGGTTGTCTGGGATGATAATGAAGGCGAGCCAGGATCAATTATTTGGGAAGATGAGCAGGACTACAAGGTTGAATATCCCACTACTTACCCGGGATTTGTCAAATACCAATTCACAGAGCCTGTTCCAGTGGACGGGCCCTTTTATGTGGGTTGGAGGCAATACAACCAATACATCCTGAATGCAGGGCTCGATCTGAATCACAACCTTTCAAATCCAGTTATGTATTACAACATCCAGGGAATCTGGCGGGTTTCTGAGGCTCCTGGAGTAATGATGTTCAGGCCTTTTCTCTTTGATGAAACCACTGGAGTAGCAAGGTCAAATGAAGCCAATATTTCCCTTCAGATCTATCCCAACCCTGCAAAGGACGTGATCTACTTCAAGATTCCAGAGGCAGATAAAAACACAATTCTGCGTATTGAGATCGTTGATGCATCCGGACGACTGATACGGCAAATAGAAACCCATTCAAGAAGTCTGGATATCTCCGACCTTAACCAGGGAATCTACTACATACGCACTATATCAGGATCGATCATCTATCATTCAAAACTTCTGATCAATCCCTAAGCCATGTCACTGGAATCCTCCGATCATACCGAACTCTACGAACACTTCAAATTTCTTGTGGATCCGGGTCAGACCCATCTGAGGATCGACAAGTTTCTTTTTAATCGGCTTGAAGGAACCTCCCGGAACCGGATTCAGGCAGCTGCCAAGGCCGGGAACATCCTGGTAAATACACACCCCATAAAACCGAACTACCGGGTTAAACCAGGTGACACAATATCCATTGTGCTGCCTCACCCTCCAAGGAAAATTGAACTAATCCCCGAAGATATCCCCATTGAGGTCATATACGAGGACAGCGATTTGCTGGTGGTTAACAAAAACGCAGGGATGGTGGTGCATCCCGGTTATGGGAATTATAAAGGCACCCTGATCAATGCCCTTATGTTTCACCTGAAGGATAATCCACTGTTCAGCAGTGGAGAAGAAAGGCCCGGTCTGGTACATCGGATTGACAAGAACACTTCAGGATTGCTGGTGGTTGCAAAGAATGAACTTGCATTGAATATACTTGCCAGTCAATTTTTTCACAGAACCACCAAGAGGACTTACAGCGCATTAGTCTGGGGAGATATGAAAACAGATGAAGGCACCATAGAAGGGAACATTGGTCGAAATCCTAAGGAACGGAAACAGATGCATGTCTTTCCAGAAGGAGACCAGGGTAAGGTCGCCATTACACATTATCGGGTAGTTGAACGGCTGGGATACGTAAACCTGGTGGAGTGCAAGCTGGAAACTGGCCGGACCCATCAGATCAGGGTACATTTTCAATACCTCTCCCATCCGCTGTTCAACGATGCCGAATATGGTGGCAACAGAATTCTAAAAGGAACTACTTTCACAAAGTATAAGCAATTTGTGCAAAATTGCTTTGAGCTTATCTCAGGACAGGCTTTACACGCCAGGACCTTGGGATTTAAACATCCCACAACAGGCGAGGAGATGCTTTTTGATGCACCCCTTCCCGATGGATTTCAACATATGTTGGAAAAATGGCGCTCTTATATACAGGGTCGCACCGAAAACGAGACTTAAAGATCTAATTTTTAAGTACGTTCATGGATGTATCATCCCATTCGTCAAAATTGATATGCTTGCCATTAGGCGGATTTGTCTAAAAGGTGTTAAATTTAGATGAGGAGAATCGTTCAAGAACAAGGATCATGAATATAGCCATATTTAGCGGAGGAGATTCATCAGAATTTGAAATCTCAGTGAAGAGTGCGAACCAGGTAAAAAAATGGCTCGAACTGGCAGGTCATTCCTGTTTTTTGGTTGAAGTAAAAAAGGGCCACTGGACCGTCTTATTTGAAGATCAAAGAGTGCCTCTGGATAAAAATAGTTTTAGCGTAAAGCTGAACCGGAAAGTAATCTCTTTTGACTTTATATGGAATACCATCCACGGGACTCCAGGTGAGGATGGCAAGCTCCAGGGATGCTTTGACATGGCAGGGATTCCCTATAACTGTTCCAATCATCTCTCATCGGCACTTACCTTCAATAAATACACTTGTAAAAGTTTCCTGATGCACCATAGGGTACTTACGCCTGAAGCATGCCTGGTGAAGAGAAAGCTGGAGCCGGACCTTGAAGCGATTGCCGAAGTGGTGGGATTTCCCTGTTTTGTAAAACCCAATAGCGGGGGATCAAGTTTTGGTGTAGCGAAAGTGGTCAGGTTCGAAGAGCTGAAGCCTGCTCTGGATGAGGCACTCCTTGAAGACAGTGAGGCCATTGTAGAACGCTATATAAAGGGTACTGAAGTAACCTGCGGGCTGATGAAAACAGAGGATGAATTTACAGTGTTTCCCATCACAGAGATCATTCCAAAAAATGAATTTTTCGACTATGAAGCCAAATACACGGAAGGGAAAGCAGAGGAGATAACCCCTGCCCGTATTCCTATTGGTCTGGCCGGTCAGTGCGAGGACCTTGCAAAAAAAATCTATGACCTGACGGATTGTTCTGGAATGATCAGGTCCGATTTCATTATTAAAGGCAACCAGATTTACTTCCTTGAGTTAAACTCAATACCCGGAATGTCGGAAGAGAGCATCATTCCTCAACAGGTGGAAAAAGCAGGAATGAAAGTGGAAGAGGTACTTCAGCGGATCATTAATGATAAGCTAAACTAACTTTTTCACATTTTTTGCTACTTTTGGAGCCTTTATGAAGAACAGGATTTTCATACTTATAGTATTGGGTATTGTTTGTTTGATCAATGGCTGTATTTACTCGGATGATGGTATTTATAGGGTTGATCCTGTGGCAGACGATCCACCCCTTGTATTGGCATCTACCAACCTCGATTCCATAGAAAATCCAGTAGTCATTGATAGCCTTGTAGTGGTATATGACATATCCATCCAGGATGGAGAACTATATCTACTCGATGTTATTCTGGGCAACCAGTTCTTATACGAATCTGATACCACCCAGGGCTCATTCTGGATTTACGCCTCTGATTCTGAATTTCCAGGAATCGATACCCTAAAGATGAATATCTACTATTCAAGTAACACCAATAGCCTGGGAGACATACTCAGAATTGAAGCCCGGGAATTGGGTCTCAATTATGCCATTGAATTTAAAGGGACCAATAAATGAGGGGGGTATTGCGATACTTCATAGGGATTGCCCTGGCAGTGTGTGTTATCACAGAAGCAAGCGCACAAAAGAGTGGGCTTTCCGTGACCCTGGGAGGTGCCAGCTTTAAAATGGAGGACATGAAATATCTTATGGATAACATCCTGGACTCCTACCCGGCAGAGGGAGCAATCATCAGTTCTTTTCCTCCCTATTACAGTGGTTCAGTAAATTTTATCCGCCAGTTTTATCCCCATTTGAGGGCCGGTGCCGGTTACACTTTTACAAGCACAGGAGCACGCGCAAATTATACCGACTATTCGGGAAATATTGATACAGATATGCGTGCCCTATCTCATCGCTTAGGTGCATCGGTGAACTATTCATTGATCACCTCCGATCGCCTGGACCTTTCGCTGTATGGAAGACTGGATGCCAACTATACCACCCTGGATATTACCACAAGCATCAATGTAATGGGTCTCTCCAACACAATAAACCACAAGTATAGTTCCATCAGCCCCAATGGATCTGCGGGACTCGAATTTCTCTATAAATTCAAAGAATCAGCCATTGGGATCGAAGGGGGATACCTGGTTGATTTACCAGGCAAATTAAAAAACAGAGAAACGGGCAATGAGTTACTGGATCCCAACGACAGTCAGAGAGTTTTAACTTCCGACTGGACCGGCTGGCGTGTGGGCATTAAAGGCATTCTCTGGCTTAAGTAAGCAATCACCCTTCACCCTTTATTCCATTTATAAAATCGGCTACTTTCTGATCAAGCATCTCACTCTTTTCCTGCCCAATGGCTTTAATAAACGCACTTCCGATGATGGTTCCACGGGCGAAACCACATGCAGTTTTGAATGTTTTTTGGTTGGAGATTCCAAATCCAATTAATGAGGGAACAGGAAGTTTCATATTTTGTATGCGCTCAAAATATTCAAGCTGATGCCTGCCCAGGGAAGACTTTGATCCGGTTGTGGCCGAATCAGCCACCAGGTAGATAAAACCGGTAGATAAACCTGCAATCCAATCAATCCTTTCTGGTTCAGTGTGCGGGGTAATCAGGAGTGGATGATAAATCCCATAGGATTGAAACCTGGCCTGGTAAACTGAGGCATACTCCCCGGGGGGTAAATCAGGAATAATCACCCCGTCAATTCCGGCTAATTGACATTTCTCGAGAAAAGCGTCCATACCCATTTTTAATACCGGATTGAAATAGCCCATCAAAACCAGGGGTATATCCACCTTTTGACGTATATCTCTAAGCTGATCAAAAAGCAACTCCAGACTCATTCCGTTGCCCAGCGCAACCTGACTGCTTTGCTGAATGATGGGTCCATCAGCCATAGGGTCCGAGAAGGGAATCCCGATCTCAATCATATCTGCTCCGTTCCTTGCCAATGATTCTATAAGGGTGGAGGTATCATTCAGGTCCGGATAGCCCGCTGTGATGTAGATGGAAAGGATTTCTCCGGATTTATTTTTAAATAGACGGTCAATTCTGTTCATGATCTTCTTCTATAATCCAAGTTTATCAATATAGGTTTCCATATCCTTGTCTCCTCTTCCTGAAAGGTTTACCACAACGGATTCTTCCTTTCCAGCTTGAATTCTGTCTAATATGGCAAGCGCATGGGCCGATTCCAGGGCCGGGATAATTCCTTCCATCCGGGTACAGAGCAATGCTGCCTGCAGCGCCTCATCATCAGTGGCGGCATACACAGTGGCTCTGCCCGATTTGGCCAACCATGCATGCAAGGGTCCCACACCCGGATAATCCAGTCCTGCCGAAATGGAATAGGGTTCCTCTATCTGACCATCTCCATCTTGCATCAATAGTGTTTTGCTTCCGTGGATAATCCCTGTGGAACCCAGCAAAGAGGTGGCAGCTGTTGATCCGCTGTTTACCCCAAGTCCGGCAGCTTCGGCCGAGATCAACTTCACCCGATCATCGTCCAGGTAATGAAAGTAAGCACCTGCTGCATTGCTGCCCCCGCCAACACAGGCCACCAGGTAGTCGGGATAATCTCTCCCGGTTTTCTCTGAAAGTTGTGATTTAATCTCCGCTGAGATCACGGACTGGAACCGGGTTACCATATCCGGATAGGGATGAGGTCCAACCACCGATCCAATGATATAGTGGGTTTCGACCGGATGGTTTATCCAGTCTCGGATGGCTTCATTGGTGGCATCTTTCAAAGTTTTATTTCCACTGTGAACAGGTACAACCTCGGCTCCAAGCATTTTCATCTTCTTCACATTGGGGGCCTGACGTTCCACATCCAGGGCTCCCATGTATACAATACAAGTCATTCCGAAAAGGGCGCAAACGGTGGCAGTTGCAACCCCATGCTGTCCGGCCCCGGTTTCTGCAATGATCCTCTTTTTTCCCAGGTACCTGGCTACAAGAATCTGACCTATGGTATTATTGATTTTATGGGCTCCTGTATGATTCAGATCTTCTCTTTTTAAATAGATGTTCGTGCCGAAGTGGGCCGACAAGCGTTCGGCTTTGAACAGGGGTGTTGGCCGACCTGCATAATCTCTCAGCAGCTGAGCAAAATCTTTCCTGAACTGTTCCGAGCCGGTAATCTTCAGATAGTTCTCCTCCAGCTCTTTGATATTGGGATAGAGCATCTCTGGGATATAGGCACCTCCAAATTCCCCGTAAAATCCTTTCTGATCTATTTCAAATCCCATGTTGATCTATTTTCGTAATTCAAGAAAAAAATCTTCGAGCAATCCTATATCCTTCACCCCCGGAGATAGCTCAAATCTGCTGTTTAAATCAATACCCAGGAGGTCCTTTTGTTTTAATTCCCCAATGGCCCTGGCATCTTCAGGACCAATGCCTCCACTGAGAATATAGGGTAAGGCTACATTCTGCTGCTTGAGCAAGCTCCAGTCAAACTTCCGCCCGGTTCCACCCCACCCAGGTCCAGGGGTATCAAAAAGGAGCGTTTGGACCACTTCCGAGTAAGCTTCAATGTCGGTACCCGGATTTAATGCTTTGATTATCTGAATCCCATGGCCCATCAACATTCCGCAGTATTCGGGAGTCTCATTTCCATGCAGCTGAACCAGATCAAGCTGATGCTCTTCCACCAACTGTTCCACCCGATCTATCTCTTCATTGACAAACACTCCTACTTTTAAAATCTCTGCTGGTGGGATCTTAAAGAGTGCAGGATCGGGACGAACTCCCACAAAACGTTTAGATCTTGGAT
>PVMK01128175.1_pt1 | contig 43430 bp, 42 predicted proteins | sample 1853481 | NCBI WGS metagenome assembly PVMK01 (sample SAMN08533507, study PRJNA380276) | Marine sediment metagenome, whole genome shotgun sequencing project.
GTGAGGCTTGTGGGGAATGTGATGATTGACACCCTGATGCATGAACTCATTTTAGCCAAGAAGTCCCATATATTAGAGCAATTAGAACTTGCGCGGGATGAATATGCTATTATGACCATGCACCGGCCGTCAAATGTTGATGACCCTCCCATCCTCAGGCGGCTACTCGAGGTGATAAGGGATTTAAGCTCTAAAATGCCAATCGTATTTCCTGTTCATCCCCGGACAAGAGAGGCGGCAGCTCGGGCTGGAGTGGTTGACTTGCTTTTCAAGTCGCCGGGTTTACGATGTATTGATCCAATTTCTTATCGTGATAACCTGTGGCTCATGGCGAATGCAAGGATGGTTCTCACGGATTCGGGTGGTATGCAGGAGGAGACAACATTCTTGAAAGTGCCCTGTCTAATATTGAGAGAGAATACTGAAAGGCCGATTACAGTTGAGAAAGGGACCAGTCGATTGGTGGGCAATGACCCCGAGCGTATACGAGGTGCCTTTGAGGATGTGCTTGCCGAAAAATGGCAAAAGGGAGAGGCAATTCCTCTATGGGATGGCCATGCGAGTGAACGTGTGGCCGAAGAGATTTGTTGTTTAGCCACAGACCCACACAGACGGACACAGACCTTTTAGCCGAACCACTCCGGTTAAATAAAAGCGAAAGCGGATTTAACGGGGCAGGCTTGTTCGGCTAAAAAGAATCATCGCTTTGCGAAAAAACCAATTTGATTTCGTCCGTGTGTGTCCGTGGCTAAAAGTTGAATGAGAGATGCTGTTCGGCTATGGATAACGATCGTGTAAAGGCATTGCTGAATAAGGGGGTTACTGAAGGCGTTTATCCCGGTGCGGTGCTCCTGGTCGCCTTTGAGGGGGGGGGTCCTTCTTAAACATGTTGGGAGTCGGAGCCTTGTTCCCGAGGCACTTCCTATGGAGAGGGACACCATCTTTGATTTGGCCTCCCTGACTAAACCCTTAGCCACTACCTTAGCGGTTATGAAGCTGATTGATTCGGGTATGATTGAACTGGATCAACCGCTTGAAGATCTACTGTCGAAGGACCTCCCCCAAGACAAGAAGACCATCACCCCTCGACTCCTTCTGAGCCATTCTGCCGGATTTGCCGACTGGAAGCCCTTTTATCTTGAGCTTGACCCTATACGGAGAGAAGAGAGGAAGGGGAGATTAAGGGCTGAGTTGCTGAATATTCCCCTCGCATACCCGCCCGGTAAAGGGACCCTGTACTCGGACCTCGGGTTTATGGTGCTTGAATGGATGGTCGAGGAAGTTGCGGGGATGAAGCTCCCCCAATTTCTTTGCAGACATTTTTGCGATCCCCTTGGTCTCAATAAAACTTCCTTCTATGAGCATGGTGTCCCGTTCCAGTTTGGCGGGGATCAATTGGCCGCTACCGAGGATTGCCCATGGCGCAAAAAAGTTTTGAAGGGGATTGTCCATGACGAAAACGCATATGCCTTTGGCGGCTATTCAGGGCATGCGGGGTTATTCAGTAACGCCCGAGAGGTTTACATCCTGGTTAATCTTTTAAGAGAGCATTATCGTGGGGAGCGAGAGGATTATCTCAGGCCGGAAACGGTCCGGACCTTTTTCACAAGACAGGACCTTGTGGAGGGGAGCACCTGGGCATTGGGATGGGATACTCCCTCGCCTGAAAACTCCAGTTCTGGAAGGCATTTCTCAAAAGGAAGTGTGGGTCATCTTGGGTTCACCGGCACCTCCGTATGGATCGATTTAGAGCAAGATATTATAGTGATTTTCTTGACCAACCGGGTACACCCCACAAGAAAAAATGGAAAAATCAAGGCCTTCAGACCCGTGCTGCACGATATGGTCATGAAAGAATTTGGGCTGTCTCCATAAGTTTCAACCTCTGCGGTTAAAAAATAGCCACAGGGCTCAGAGACAAAGAGGAAAACAGGAATAAGGAGGTGATTAATCCTATGGGAGAGATCAGGAGCACCCTTGACATCATAATGGAAAAGGCTGAACGTGTGACGGTGACTGATGAGGACAAAGATGCCTTCATGAAGAATGAGGTGGAGGGTAAAGTGAGGGGTTTATTGCACAAATATTTAGACGGAATAATTAATCAAGAGCGGCTAAAGAGGGAAGTTGAAGCCATGAGGGACGAGCGCTATGTGGTCGCAACAACAGTTCTCAAGAAAGAATGTCTGGGCCGTATTGAACCGGAAGAGGACCATCGCCCTCTTCTTAAAATTCTGGCGCATGTGGTGGATTTCGACACCAAGCCTGTTCATGAACTTCTTCTGAAATATCAGCAGGATCTGGAAGTAATGCGCAACAAACGCGAAGCGATTTTTCGGGAGCGATTAAAAGGTCAGGGGATATGGGGATCAGCGGTTGTGCCGAATCTGGCGGCAGATTCGGAATGGGTCAGCTACTTGGCTGATGAGAGAGACCGGTTTCGTCAAAGAATTGCAGCCCAGTACGGAATGCCGCCAACTGGTAGTACATAAAAACCACTTCACATAATGTGAGTAAATAATTTTCCGCTAATCTGCGATAAAGAGAAAAACAAAAAGGCGCAATCTTAATTGATTGCGCCTTTAGTTTTTGAAATGGTGCCGAAGGCGAGACTCGAACTCGCACAGGCATACACCCACTAGACCCTGAACCTAGCGCGTCTACCAGTTCCGCCACTTCGGCATGAAAATGAAGTTGATATTTTCTCAGAAAAGGTTATACTAATATGTTATCTTTGTCAATTATAAAATAACGACTCAACGACTCAAACACTTAACTGCTTGACCGAAAACCCTGTTTTTCGGTCAAGAAATTCGAAATACGAAGCACGAAATACGAAACAATGACCAAAACACCAATTCCTCAATGACAAAAAATCGTATTTTCAGTTCCTTAGTTTCGGTCATTTTGCCATTTGATATTCGAATTTGTTTCGGATTTCGATATTCGGATTTTGCCTGAACAGGGGTTTTCGTTCAGGCACTAACTATTTGACGATCTCAGTTGTAAGGAGTGCTTAAATATAAATGGCTGTTATTTATGATCTGCATCAACTTAAAGAACCTCTTATAAACCCTGTTTTGACCATAGGAAATTTTGATGGTGTTCATAAGGGACATCTAACCCTTTTTGGCATGGTAAAGGAGCGAGCCAAAGCTATCGGTGGTCAATCAGCGTTGATGACTTTTGATCCCCACCCGATAAAGATTATGAAACCCGGCAACGGCCCGCCTTTAATTACCCTGACCCAGCAAAAACTTGAATTGATAGGGGATGCTCATATTGACGTCATCTTCTGTATCGCTTTTACAAAAGAGTTCGCCTCAATCTCAGCGAGTGAATTTGTTCAAGATATCCTGGTGGACAAAATAGGTGTCAGGGAGATTGTTGTTGGCTATGATTACACCTTTGGGCACGGGCGTAAAGGGGATATCGGGCTCCTCCAGGAGATGGGTGAGACCTTAGGGTTTATGGTGCATGTGGTTGAACCGGTTCATGTGGGCAACAAACTCGTTTCAAGCACTTCAATCCGAAAGCTGGTCCAGGACGGGAACCTCTCCGAGGCAAAACAGTTATTGGGTAGAGATTATCAGGTATTGGGAACCGTGGTCAGAGGGAAAGACAGGGGGGGCAGGTTGTTAGGCTTTCCCACTGCTAACTTAGAGTTGGTTGACGAACTGGTTCCCAAAGTGGGGGTTTACGCGGTAAAGGTTGTTTTTGGGGACCAATCCTTTAATGGTGTGACCAACATAGGCTATAATCCGACTTTTGGAAAAGGCCCTTTTTCGGTTGAGACCCATATCCTTGATTTTAAAGAAGATTTGCTTGGCAAGAGCATTCGGGTCAAGTTTGTTAAACGATTGAGGGATGAAAGGCCCTTTGGGTCTATTAAAGATTTGGCAGCCCAGATTGGCCGCGACGTTCTAAGCGCCAGGAAATTGTTCAAGAGTATGACGAAATCTCTTGACAGCGATTCTTGATTTTTAAATTAATGGAGGAACATAATGAAAAAACAAGATTCTTTTAATCACACATCTGGGCCTATAAATCGAAGGTCATTTCTGAAGCTTTCGGGGATCCTCGGTATCGGTCTTGCCTCTGCCACGGCCATTCCCACGTGGGTCGAAGCGGTAAGGTTTAACCGCAAGTTATATAAAGTCTCCAAGACCAGATTGGCCATGGGCACATTTGTCTCCATGACACTCCTGCACTCATCTAAAGATCAGGCCGAAGATGCAATGGGGAAAGCCTTTTTAGAAATTGACCGTTTGTCACGAACCATAAGCCGTTTTGATGAGACAACGGCTGTTGCACAGCTCAACCGGGAAGGTTTTCTAAAAGATGTGCCTCCTGAAGTTGCAGAGGTGGTTTTAAGGGCATTGGAGTATTACCGGATCAGCAACGGGGCCTTTGATATATCTGTAAAGCCGGTGGTGGACCTGTTTAAAGAAAAGTTTTCAGAAGGGCAAAACATGCCCCCCACTGAAGGCGAATTGAGGAAGGCCCTCACTCTGGTCAATGCATCCAATATAGAATTTGAGGGGTCCTATCTTCGGTTCAAAGAACCTGGCATGGGTATTACCTTAGATGGAATTGCAAAGGGTTATATTGTGGACAGGGCTTCCCAGGTCTTAGCGAAACATCAGATCAAGAATCACCTGATAAATGCTGGTGGTGACATCCGTACCATGGGGCACGGGCGCGACAAAAAGCAGTGGGCCATTGCGGTGCAAGACCCCCAGAAAAAGAAACATTACCCTGACATTATCCATATGACCGATGGGGCCATCGCCACTTCAGGGAATTATGAGATCTACTTTGACAAGGAAAAGATGTTCCACCATATCGTAAACCCCGGCACCGGTCTGTCTCCTGACGAAAGCACAAGCGTATCGGTTCTGGCTGAGACAGCTATGGATGCCGATGCCCTTTCTACCAGCGTCTTTGTAATGGACCCCGAGCGCGGCACCCGGTTTATTAACTCACTTACCAAATGTGAGTCTCTCGTAGTGGCAAAGGGTAACAGGAAGATCAAGTCTTCGGGATGGAAAGAGGGAAGCGATTTGAGAAACGGGTTGAGTGGTTGAGTCGTAGAGGGGGGGGGGTGCATATCAGGAGTGTTGGAGTGATAGAGTATTGGGTCCAAAAACAGAAAAAGATGAACGCCCAACATCGAACATCGAACGTCCAACATCGAATGAAAAACAAACATAAACTTTAGGCATTTTAGGCACTTTAGCTCACTTTAGGCACTTTTCCGGTTTATCCGGGTTAGGGATAGTAACCTTTAAAAAACTCCAGCGGCCTCTTACATGGGCACATCTTCCTGCGTGTAGTTTCTGAACCGTGTCAACTCTTTCTGGAAAGTCAATTTGAAGAAACCGGTGGGGCCGTTCCTCTGTTTCCCGATAATAATCTCCGCAAGATTCCGGTTTTCCTCTGAGTTAGGGTTGTAAATCTCGTCCCTGTAAATAAAGGCAATAACATCCGCATCCTGTTCGATTGCCCCGCTCTCTCTCAGGTCCGCCAACTGGGGTCGCTTGTTGGGTCTGTCTTCCACTTTTCTGTTTAGCTGCGACAGCGCTATCACAGGGACATCGAGGTCTTTGGCCAATCCCTTCAAAGACGCTGATATTTCCGACATTTCTAACTGCCGGGATTCAGCCGATCTCCGGCCCTGAATCAACTGCATATAATCCACAATGACGAGGCCCAGATCGCCCCGCTTTTTTAATCTCCTGCACTTTGCCTTCATGCCAAGCACACTGATGGCAGAGGTATCATCGATAAATATAGGCAGCTCAGAGAGACGATCGGCAGACTCCGTAAGTCGGGGCCAGTCATCAGTTCTCAAACTGCCGGTTCTAAGTTTTGTGGCGTTTATACCGGAATCAAATCCCAATAATCTAATGCCCAACTGCTGTTTTGACATCTCCAAGGAAAAAACGGCCACTGCTTTATTGGTCTTTTTGGCGGCGTTGTACCCGATGTTGAGGGCCAGAGCTGTTTTTCCCATGCTCGGTCTCCCTGCGATAATAATCAGGTCTGAAGGTTGCAGTCCGGCAGTTAAACGGTCAAACTGCTCAAAGCCGGTTGGGACGCCGGTCACGTAGCCTTCAAATTCGGCCGCGCTCTCAAGTTTTTTGAAACTCCCGTCAATAACCTGTTTTAGGCTCTCAAACCCTTCTCTAATCTGGCCCTCAGCAATATCAAATATGGACTGCTCTGCTGCCTCAAGGAGATCCTCGGTGCTTTCACTATCCTGAAAGCATAGTTCAGAAATTACCGAGCATTGGTTTATCAGTTTCCTTCGAACGGCCAAATTCCTGACGATTTCGGCGTGGTAAACAATCCCGGCAGAAGTGGAGACAGCCTGGACTAACAGGGCCAGATAATCGGTGCCTCCCACCTTTTCCAAATTATTCTTCTTGCTGAGGACTTGGGACAGGGTGATAATGTCTATGGGTTCGGCGCGATTATATAACTGAACCATTCCATCAAAGAGCGCGACATGAGCTTCCCTGTAGAAGTCATCATGCGAGAGGATGTCCATTACCTGATTCATGGCCTCATTATTCATTAAAATGCCGCCCAATATGGCCTGTTCAGCCTCATTATTATGAGGTGGGACTTTCAGGTAGGAAACGGGCTTTTTCTCTTTTGCTTGAGACATATAGGCCTAATTTAGGAAGTCAGGGATTGAGGGATTCAGGGATTAAAACGAATAAGACACCTTCAATTCCTCAATTCGTTCCGTCTTTTTTCTCCTCTTGAGCGCTTACTACCACTTTTACCGAACCTGTTACTTCAGGATAGATCTTAATGGATACCGCATGTTCCCCCAAAGTTTTTATGGGCTTTTCCAGGACTATCTTTCGTCTGTCTATTTCAATTCCCTGGGCTTCGAGATCGGAGGCAATGTCCATGGTGGTAACTGAACCATACAGCTTCCCTTCTTCACCCGCCTTCTGCGAAAGATTTACCACAACCCCTTCCAGTCTTTCCTTGACTATTTCGGCATTCTCTCTTCCCTTGATTCTCTTGAGTTCAATCTTTTTACTTTGCAGTTCAAGGGCCTTCCTGTTTTGTGGTGTGGCTTCAAGGGCAATCCCATTCGGGACCAGATAGTTGCGGGCGTAACCCTTGGCAACATCGACTATATCTCCTTCCAGACCTAACTCATCCACGTCTTGCTGTAAAATTACTTCCATTGGTGTTTCTCCTCCGTCATTTAGAGACCTTTGCAAAACGCCCTCTTTCGAAGTCTTCGCTTATCTGCCCAATCTCTGTGTCCCCGTTGGGCGGGATTTGTCAACAGGCTCAAATTTCAATCCTCGAAATATCTAATATATTCCTGTGGTTAAAATTTGCGCCTTCCCCCGCTCAAAGTTCGGGATCTTCGACTTGACCTTGACCAAAATTGAGCATTTTTCAAAGGTCTCAAGTAGAACTGTTAGCCGCTCTCCTGTGAATTTTCCTGAAATCAACCCACTGATCGAAAAGACCTGCAAGGATCAGCACGGCAAAAAAAAGCTGTTGTACCATTATCAGAAAATAGATGCCGAACCTGATCCAAGTGGGGACTTTGTACTTGTTCAAGAAAAACACAACGATGGCTAAACCATGAAATAAATAAATGGCCGATATAACAATCAGGGTGTTTATGGCCAGAAATTCTATATTGCCTGACGATAAAAATAAAGCGAAACCTGCAACAATCAGACCCCATACCAGATTGTCAGGGGCCTGCCAACGATCCATAGGGATAAAGTCAGGGTATTCAAGGTTTCGCAGCTTAAATAATGGTTTGGCGATAACAACATTAAGCCAGAGCGCAAATCCTGTCCCGACAATCATAAGGGAGGGATAGATCTGTGTAATAGTGGCCATAAATGCCTTTGCGTATGCCTTCAACTCGATGGCATTCTGATCGGCCACATTTGCCTTTTCGTAGGCCTCTATTGTGGCGTTCAAATGGCTCCCCAAATAGTTGAGAATCATCTCTATGGGACCCATATTTCTCGAAAGACCAATTATGAAGAGCAGCGTTAAGCCGAGAAGCAGCATAAAAAGAATTGCAAAAAATATGGTATAACCGAGACTGAAATTCCTCCTGAAAAGTTCAGAGAGCCCTATCCCTATGAGGCTGAATTCAAAGGCCAAAAGGGTGATCTGCGGATAACCTGCAAAGTGGGCAATCAGGCCAATAATGGCGACAGCAATTGCGGCAAGTTTAATCCCCTCAAAAAGCCCCAGTCTGGTGGAATAATAGAGGAATGGCAAGGGTGTCAGCAGGCTGAAAAAGGGGCCGACAAACGGGATCAGGGTGGACGCCATCAGAAGAGATGCAGCCCCACCAACACACCCCAGTAAATCAGTCGTTTTCATGGGATTTCAGGAACAGCAAAAGCCCCGAACATACGAGAAGTCAATATCGGGATGTTTCCAGGGACTTAAGGTCATTTTACAGTAGATGTTGTAAATGGCAATAAGGCAATATTTCTAGCCCTTTCAATGGCTACGGCCAGCAGCCGCTGGTGTTTCGCACAGTTGCCGGAAATTCTGGACGGTGTAATTTTGCCCCGTTCAGTGGTAAAATACCTGATAATCTTGATTTCCTTATAGTCGATGCTAAGGCTGCTGTCCGCACAGAACTTGCATACCTTTCTTCTATGATAGGTTCTTTTGAATCTACCCTTATTCCTGTTACTGTCTCCGTTTCTATTATACGGTCTATTATACGCCATTTTCCACCTCGTCTTCTGCGCTTGTTTCTTTTGCAGGCACTTCTTCTTCTCCGGTCTCTGCCTTTCCCTCATCCTCATCGGGCTTCAAAGCCTCAGGATCAGCATTATCACTCAGCTTGATCGTCTGATACTTGATGATCCTGTCATCCAAGCTCATTTCCCTCTTAAGCTCTGCCGTAATGCCCGGTTCACCGCAATACTGCAAAAGCACATAAGAGCCCCTGTTAAATTTCCTCACGGTATAGGCAAGTGATTTTGTTCCCCATTCATCAACCTTGGTAAGCACACCCTTGTTTTTTCCAACAAGATCGCTAAATTTGGTCACTACTACACGATAATCATCGTCGGGCAATTCCGGGTTAATGATATAGAGGGTTTCATAATATCTCATGTTTGTTCTCTCCCTTCGGCCTTTTTCCTTGTCAGGATTTTTTTGGTCCCTCTAAACCGAAGAGCCTAGAAATCGGGCTTTGTAGATCGATTCGGGGGGACAAGGAGCTATTTAATGTCTGAATTACGCCAAGGCGTGATTCAGACACGATTTTGGATTGCGGATTTTGGATTTAAAAAAAGCAATCTCAGTAAGTTGAAAATCTCTGAATAAAAATAAAAACTATATTCTTAGATTTTCATTTGGGCACTATTTAGACTGAAACTTATTTTGATATCACTCAGGGGAATAGGTGTCAAGAAATATTTCGGGCTTCTTAGCTATTCAAAGGTATTTGGTACAAAAAAGCCCTCTCTCCGACAGAGCAGATCTCGCTCCGCCTCCCGGAGGTCGTGGGTAACCATTTCGGCGATCATCTCTTCAAATGAGGTTTTAGGCTCCCAACCAAGCTCTTCTCTTGCAAGACTCGAGTCGCCTAAAAGAGCATCTACCTCAGTTGGTCTAAAATATCTCGGATCAACCTCCACGATGCACCGGTCGGTCTTTTGATCGTAACCCTTTTCGTTTACACCTTCGCCTTCCCAGCGGATATCAAAACCGAGTTCTTTTCCTGCAATATTTACGAACTCTCGCACAGAACGTTGTTTCCCGGTTGAAACGACGTAGTCCTTTGGCTTTTCCTGCTGGAGCATGAGCCACATCAGCTCCACATAATCACGGGCATGACCCCAATCCCTCTTTCCATCGAGGTTCCCCAGGAAAATGGAATCCTGAAACCCGAGCTTGATTCTCGCCAAGCCCCTCGTAATCTTTCTGGTGACAAATGTCTCTCCCCGCAGGGGAGATTCGTGGTTGAACAGAATCCCGTTGCATCCGAAAAGCCCGTACGCCTCTCTGTAGTTGACCGTTATCCAGTAGGCATATAGCTTAGCCACAGCATAGGGAGATCTGGGATAGAAGGGGGTCTGCTCGTTCTGGGGCGTCTCCTGGACTAAACCGTAGAGTTCGGAGGTGGATGCCTGGTAAAACTTTGTCTTTTTTTCTAATCCCAAGATACGGATAGCTTCGAGCAGACGAAGCGCCCCTAAGGCATCAGCATTGGCTGTGTATTCCGGGGTCTCGAAAGAGACCTTAACGTGGCTCTGGGCCGCCAGGTTATATAATTCATCGGGCTGTACCTGCTGGATAATCCGGATGAGATTGGTGGAATCGGTCAGATCGCCGTAATGGAGCATAAATCGTCTTTCAGATTCGTGCGGATCCTGGTAGAGGTGGTCAATCCTATCAGTATTAAAGAGTGAAGCCCTTCGTTTAATGCCATGGACCTCGTAACCCTTCTTAAGTAAAAACTCGGCCAGGTAAGCCCCATCCTGCCCGGTAACTCCGGTAATAAGTGCCTTTTTCATAGCCTTTTCCATCCTTTTCTGTAACCGTTCACGGGTTCAAAGGTTCAGAGGTTCAAAGGTTGCCTTTTCCTCTTCCACCATCATCCTTGCCACATCCCGCATCTTATACCTTGCCTCCCATCCTAATTTCAGGGCGGCCTTGCCCGGATTTGCCCTGACGGTAAGGATGTCCGTGGGCCGGAAAAGATTCTGGTTTGTTTCTACGTGCTCTCTCCAATTTAAACCAAGAGGGGTGAAGACACCGTCAACGAAATCCTCCAATCGGTTGGTTTCCCCAGTGGCAATTACATAATCATCGGGGGTGTCCTGCTGAAGCATGAGCCACATGGCTTCCACATATTCGGGGGCCCAGCCCCAGTCCCTCTCGACAGATATATTTCCGAGTTCGAGTTTCTCATTCATTCCCGCTGCAATGCGGCAGGCGGCACTCACTATCTTTCTGGTAACGAACCTTTGGGGTCTTAGGGGCGACTCATGGTTGAAGAGAAGCCCTGAGCAGGCAAAAAGTCCATAGGCCTCGCGGTAGTTTGCCATCTGCCAGAAGGCGGCTGCCTTGGCAACGGCATAGGGGCTCCTGGGTCGAAATGGTGTAAGCTCGTCTGCCGGGTGCCCATCTGTGTTGCCAAAACACTCGCTGGAACCCGCATTATAGATTTTGATCGGCGCCTCTAAGAACCTTATCGCCTCCAGGAGATTTAATGTCCCGATACTGATGCTCTCAAATGACTCAACCGGCTGTTCAAAGGAAAGCCCAACCGAGCTCTGTCCGGCAAGGTTGTAAACCTCGTCCGGCCGGACTTTCTTGAGTACCTGGAGTACGCTGCGAAAGTCGTTTAAAGAGGCAGATTCTACCTCCACCTGGTCCCTGATCTTCAGGCGAATCAGATTTGAAAAACGAGATATCTGGGCATCCCGGGAAGAACCAACGACCCTGTAGCCCTTTGTCAGAAGCAATTGAGACAGGTACGATCCGTCCTGGCCGGAAATGCCGAAAATTAATGCGGTTTTTCCCATAGCTTGTTCACCTAAAATTATTTTGCAGAATCTGTACGCTGTTGAATAACCTTCTTTTTGTCAGTTGTCAAATAGCGAAACTTCGCGATGCAAGATGCATGATGCAAGATGCAGGATGTCAGATGCTGGTCGAAGATCCCGTTTTTAAGCGGGGTTATTAGTTATTGGCACGCGCAAGTTGTGAGTTGTCCCGCTGAAAGCGGGATTACGGGTTACATGTTTTTCCGACTTCTGACTTCTGACCTCGGTCCTTTGCGCCTACCCCTGGAGTTCCCCAATCGCCCTTATTCGTTCAAGGACAGGGGGATGGCTGTAGGTCAGGAATACCTTCAGGGGATGGGGCGTCAGGTTTGATAGGTTGTCGACACTCAGCTTCTTTAATGCTGTAATCATGGATTGGGGTTTCCCATAGGTGGCAACCGCATAACCATCCGCTTCGTATTCGTGTCTGCGAGATAGGATGTTCCCGAAAACAGAGAGAAGCATATCTATTGGGGCATAAAGAAACCCGAAAAAAAAGAGGCTCGCGTAAATCGAGGTATGCTGCATCTGAAATGCCGCAAATAATTCCCTGTTGTTTATGAAAATGGATAGGATGTAAAACATCAATCCGGTGGTGATGATAGAAATCACGATCGATTTTAATATGTGTTTTTTCTTGTAATGCCCCATCTCATGGGCGAGGACCGAGACAAGCTCGTCCGTTGTCTGTTTTTCAATGAGGGTGTCAAAAAGGACAATCCTTCTGAATCGTCCAAACCCGGTGAAGAAGGCATTGGATTTGGTGGAGCGTTTTGAGCCATCCATGGTAAATACGCCCTTCAACTTGAAATCCTGATTTTTTGCATACTCTTCGATGGCTGCCCTTAATTCGCCATCCTCTAAAGGTGTAAATTTATTAAAGATAGGCATTATAACTACGGGGGCTATAAAGAGCAGGAATATCTGAAACAGGGTCACCGCTATCCAGCAATAGGCCCATGCCCATGGGCCCGCCTCCTTAAAAAACCATAACACAACCGAAAACAGGATGCCCCCGATTACGATTGCCAAGCCCCAGGATTTCAGGATGTCAAGCACAAAAGTTTTTGGCGTTGTCTTATTAAAACCATACTTTTCTTCAATGACAAAGGTGCTGTATATGGAAAAGGGTGTTGCCACTATCTGGGATGCAAGCATGAGCACGCCGGCAAATATAAGGCCGGTCGGAATCGTACCCAGGTCAAAGCTCCGGGCAAACTGATCAATTAGATTGAACCCCCCCAATAGAATGAAGGCGATGGTAACAGGGGTTGCAATGGAATCGGTTATAAGCCCGAAACGTGTATTTTCCTTGAGGTATTCCTGGGATTTCCGGTATTTATCCCTGTCATAATAACCTGAGAACTCCTCTGGCAGATCGGTTCGCAAATGCCGCACATTTTTGGTATCGACGATCAGGTTCAATAGATATTCCCCGATCAAAATAGCAAGAATAATTATAAGGAAAACCAAAAAATCTACCTCCTGCAGATCTCGACTATGTAGTATATTACAAGATTACCATGAATTATAAATATGTCAAAATTAATTGGTACATGAACTGAAAACCCTTGAGTTTCCCTGCTAAATGATCAATCCATTTATTGACACATTACACTGTAGATGATAAGAATTTGGGCAGAATCACTTTAGGCACTTTAACTCTCTTTATTCCCTTACCATGATCATATCCACCTGTCAGCTATATTCTATTCCTTTCTTTGAGGGCTATTTGACCTTCTTAGGGAAGAAGGTCTCCTCTTGAAGGGCGGGGATATGGATTATAGGGGAGGGGCATCATGGAAGAAGATCCTTTCTCAAAGCTTCACAACCCCTGATGCCCTGCCAGCATCTATTGAAATAGACGGTGCCCCTCTTCAAAAGGTGATTGCACGATATCCGATGCGCATCAACCCGTACTATCTAAGTCTGATAAAAGAGAAAGATGACCCTTTTTACAGACAGTGTATCCCAGATCTCAGGGAAACCCTTAATGAAGCGGGTTTTGATGATCCCCTGAATGAGGACTGCTCTCCTGTTCTCGGGTTGACCCACAGGTATCCGGATCGTGTACTTTTTCTCATATCCTCTCGTTGTGCCATGTACTGCCGGTTTTGCAACCGGAAGAGAAAAGTCGGCCACCCATCCATGGTGACCAGATCTTCCATCAGGGAGGGGCTTTCTTATATCAGGGGTCACCGGGAAATCAGAGATGTACTCCTTTCAGGGGGTGACCCTCTCCTTTTAGAAAACCGTGAACTCTTCCATATCCTGAGTGACCTTAGATCCATGACCCACGTGGAAATTATACGGATAGGTACGAGAGTCCCCTGCACTCTCCCCCAGAGAATCACCCCACAATTGGCCAATATGTTAGGGAGTTTTCAGCCAATCTATATCAATACCCACTTTAACCATCCTGATGAAATTACCCCTGAGTCCTCCCTGGCGTGCAATAGATTGGCCGATGCAGGTATCCCCCTGGGCTGCCAGACCGTGCTCCTTAAAGGGGTTAATGATAACGCCGGGATCGTCAGGTCATTGATGCAGAAACTCTTGACAATTAGGGTCCGTCCCTATTATCTGTTTCAGGCAGATCCTGCAAGGGGGACTGCCCATTTCTGGACCCCCCTCAACAGGGGTCTTGAGATCATGGCCTCCATTCAGGGCTACACATCCGGTCTGTGCGTACCCCATTTTGCCGTTGATCTTTTAGGCGGAGGGGGAAAGATCCCGGTCCTGCCTGAATACGTTATGGAAAGGGATGGTGACGTACTTGTGGCTAAGAACTATTTGGGAAAGAAATATCGACACCCGGTTAGGATTGATGATTGATGATTGTCGATTGAATATTGACAAACTTGTAAAAAGTCGGAAAGCACCCATTGTCGTCATTCCCGCGAAAGCGGGAATCCAGTAAAGTCAACCAGTTCTGGACTCCCGCTTTCGCGGGAGTGACGGCCTTGGAGACTTTTGCGAGACCATCAATATTAAAGGATGGATGTTTTGCTCTCAACTCGTAACCCGCAACCCGGAACTCATAACCCGCAACCCGACTAACAAAAGGAGATTAATATGATTAGAATTACGTGTCTTGGCGGAGTAGGGTCTGTTACTGGATCCTGTTACCTCGTGGAATCGCCTCAAAGCAAGAAGATCCTTGTGGACTGTGGACTTTTTCAGGGCGGAAGGCAGATGGAAAGCCGCAACCGGGAGGACTGGGGCTTTGATCCAGGGGAAATCCAGACCCTTTTTCTGACCCATGCCCATATAGATCATAGCGGTCGGATTCCAAAATTAGTGAAGGATGGGTTCAAGGGTAAGATCATCACATCCCCACCAACAGCGGAACTCTGTGAGATTATGCTCTTGGATGCGGCACACATACAAGAGATGGACGCAGAGTGGCAGACGCGTAAGAACAAACGACAGGCGAAAAGGGATGTAACCCCTCTCTATACCACAGAGGATGCGGAGGCAAGTCTCAGGTTGCTGAGTCCCATGGAGAGAGATAATGTTGTCATTATTGAGCCTGGAATGAAGGCCCGCCTCAGGAATGCGGGGCACATCTTGGGCTCTTCCATCCTGGAGTTGTGGGTGGAAGAAGGGGGGGAAACATTTAAGGTCGTTTTTTCCGGGGATTTGGGCAAGAAGGACCAGTTGATTGTCAGGGATCCCCACGAAATCTTTGACGCCGATTATCTTTTTGTAGAATCTACATATGGCAATCGTCAGCATCGTGACATGGAAGGGAGCAAAAAGGAATTAGTTGATGCCATTCAGTACAGTGTGTCTTTTGGTGAAAAAATCGTAATTCCTGCCTTTGCTGTGGAAAGGACCCAGGAAATACTCTATATCCTCGGTGAATTCCTGCGTGACGGTCTGATCCCGGATATCCCAATATACTTAGACAGCCCTCTGGCTATCAAGGCCACTGAGATCTTCAGGCGAAACAAAAAATACTACGATGAAGAGGCAAAGGCCATAGTGGACTCGGGTTATGACCCCTTTGGCATGCCAAATCTCCGGTTTACGTCTACCACAAAAGAGTCCATTGCCATCAACGAGAAGCCAGGATCTGCCATCGTTATTGCCGGGAGCGGCATGTGCACTGCCGGGCGGATAAAACACCATCTGAAGCATAATCTCTGGAGGGAGGGTGCAAGCATTGTGATTGTCGGGTTCCAGGCAAAAGGGACTACCGGCCGTAAGATCGTTGATGGGGCAAAACAGGTCAAGATATTCAGAGAAAACGTGGCAGTTAGGGCAAAGGTATTTACCATTGGCGGCTTTTCAGCCCATGCAGATCAGGGAGATCTCCTTGAATGGATTTCTCATTTTGAATCGAATCCCAAAGTCTTTGTGGTTCATGGAGAGGCCACTGCCTCTGAGGCCCTGGCAGAGAAAATCCAGGAAAGACTCAACCTGATCGCTCATATCCCTGGGTGGAAGGAGCGGCTTATCCTCAAGCCGAGAGAGGTTGTCTCAGAGAAGCCGCCGGCCGAGGCAGAAAGGGCAGATATGAAGACCCCTATGCTAAACACCATCATCGATCTGGAAAATGAACTCAAGGCGCTTAAGAAAAGGGTAAAGTCCGGTGAAATGGGCAAGATGATCGGAGAAGATGAGATCGACCGGCTCAAGTATATCCAAGATGAACTTGATTCAGTCTTTGTTTAGCCTGGGTTTGAGCCTGTCGCTTTCCACGTTTTCAACCAGTCTTCTACCGCATAGCCGGTACCGAAACGCTAGGGACGGAGTTTTTCCGGGTGAACGGATTTTATTTTGGCGGGTTCTCTTCCGTCAGGGAATCGTCAGTCCCCCATCGATAATAACGTGTTCTCCAACCATATAATTAGACAGATCCGAAGCTAAGAAAACCACAAGGTTAGCGATTTCTTGGGGGTCGGCAAAGCGTCTAATGGGTATTCCTTTCAGCATGGCCTCCCTCTTGCCACCCTGGATGAATTGATCAACCAATTCTGTGTCTACGGTGCCAGGCCCGACAGCATTGACGTTGATATTATACCTGATCCACTCAATGGCCACGGATCTGGTAAAATGGATAACGGCCGCCTTGCTGGCATGATAGGACGCATTCTTGGGTCCGGCGATGACCCCTCCGGTGGAGGCCATGTTGATGACCTTCCCGTACTTTTGTCTTATCATATAATGACCCGCTGACTGGGTGCATAAAAAGACGGCCTTCAGGTTGACGGCCAGAACCCTGTCCCAGGCCTCTTCGGCCTGTTCCATCAACGGCCCCGGCGCCATAATTGCGGCATTATTCACCAGTATATGCAGCCCGCCCATTTGATCATGAGCAGAGGACATAAGCTTTTCAACAGATTCTTTTTGTGTAACGTCTGTTGGGATTGGGAGTGCGCGTCTTCCCTTTGAACGTATCTGCAGGGCGGTTTCCTCAAGCTGGGAGCGGGTCCTGGCTGCCAGGACGACATCGGCTCCGGCCTCGGCCAGAGCGATGGATGTGGATTTTCCGATACCTCTTCCGGCACCGGTCACAACTGCTACCTTCCCGCTTAGATCGATCTCAATTGCCATATTTCCATTCCCCTGTTCTTTAACGACGAACGGACCCCACGGCTCAGGCCATAAAGGAACCACCGTCGCAATTGATGGTCTGTCCGGTGATATATGATGCCTCGTCCGAAGCGAGGAATACGGCAAGATTTGCCACCTCTCTTGGTTCGCCAAACCGGCCTAAAGGGATACTGGCCTTAAACCGTTCCTGGGCCTGTTCCGGAACGGCCTTCAGCATATCGGTCCAGATGGTCCCGGGTGAGATGCAATTGCAGGTAACGCCTTTCCGGCAAAGTTCTTTGGCCGCTGTGCGGGTCATGGCCACAACGCCCCCTTTTGAAGCAGCATAGTTCAGCTGGCCCACATTGCCGTATCTTGAGGTGGAGGATACGTTGATAATCGTCCCTTTTCCCTGGGCTCGCATATAAGTGGCAGCGGCCTGGAGGCAATTGAAGGTGCCTTTCAGGTTTACGTCCATCACCTCTTCCCACTGCTCCTGGGTCATCTTGTGCAGGATTGCATCGCGGGTGATGGCGGCGTTGTTTACCAGCACGTCCAATGTCCCAAACTCTTGAATTGTATTATCGACCATCTTGCCGACAAAATCCCTGTCTGCGATATCACCTGCGGCCAGCAGACATGCGCCATTCATTTCGTCTACCTTTGATTTGACCGCTTTTAGAGCTTTCTCATCAACATCGCACAGAGTGACCTTGGCTCCCTCTTCAATAAATCGATATATAATGGCTTCTCCGATTCCCCGTCCAGAGCCCGTCACAATGGCTACCTTGTTTTTAAGTCTCATAATCTTCCTCCCCATGAAATATCAGCCATAACCTTTTATCTCCCTACCCTTCCCTACACCTTTAATACAAGGGATTCACCCTGACCCAAACCCCCGCAGATTGCAGCAACACCAAGGCCGCCGCCCTGCCGTATCAACTCATACATCAGGGTCATTGTAATTCGGGCGCCGCTCGCCCCCACCGGGTGCCCGATGGCAATCGCTCCGCCGTTGACGTTTGTTTTATCCTTGAGATCTTTCCATTTATCAGGATCCATCCCTGCCAGGATCTTCAAAGACACCAATGTTACGGCAGCAAAGGCCTCATTGATTTCAATAAGATCTATATCGTCGATGCCCTTCCCGCATCTGGTCAAGACCTTCTCTATTGCCTTTGCCGGTAATGTGGCCATGTATTTCGGTTCATCTGCGGCCCATTCCAATGCTTCAATGGTAGCAAGCGGTTTCAGACCCTTGGCGAGAGCCTTTTCTCTGCTCATTATAATGATGGCCGCACCACCGGAGTTCATACCGGGCGCGTTCCCGGCGGTCACGGTAGGGCTTCCATAAATTGGTTTCAATTTGGCTAATCGTTCGATGGATGTTTCTCTCGGGGGCTCGTCTTTGTCGAAAAGAATCGGATCCCCCTTTCTCTGGGGAATCTCAAAGGACATGATTTCCTCACCTACCTTGAATTTTCCATCCCTGTATGCCTGGGCCCATCGCTCCTGGCTTCGAAGTCCCCATCTGTCCTGATCCTCTCTTGTTACATCATATTCGAGCGCTACTTCACCTGAATCCAGTGCAACGGCGTTGAACCCCTTCTTCCCGTAACCCAGTTCGAAAAGAATATCCACCTGCTGAATATGTCCCAGCCTTTGCCCCCACCTTGAGTGCTTGGCTTCAATCAGGTGGCATGAGTTGGCCATATTCTCAGCGCCGCAGGCTACCACCACATCCACTTCTCCGGACCGGATGGCTCGATACCCCAGGTGGATGGCCGTCATTGAAGAACAGCATGCCCTGTCCAAGGTAAGGGAGACGTTGTCCGCCGGGAGGCCGGCGAGAAGGGTAATCTGCCTCGCAGGCACGTTCAGATAAGGCGCATATTCGGCGGGAATACATGTTCCGTAATAAAGCTCATTGACCTCAGAAGGATCAAGCCCGATACGATTTATCACCTCCTTGACCACCATGACGCCGTAATCGATGCTCGGGATATTACTCGTGACTCCTCCAAAACGTCCAAAAGGGGTCCTGACGGCACTGACGATTACCACATCTCTGTTATCATCCATTTCCATATCTCCTCATTTATTCCGTTTTTTTAACGAAAATTCTCTCGATTCAAACCGGCATAATCCCGTGCTTTTTTGGCAGGCGAGGGATATCCTTTTTTTCCAGCATCTTGAGAGCTTGTACAATTCTTAGTCTGGTTTCAGCGGGGTAGATCACATCATCTATTACCCGCAAGGCCCCTGCGAGATAGGGGTTAGCAAAATTCCGATCATATTCTTCAATGAATTTTTCCTTTGCGGCCGCAGGGTCCGGCGAGTTTTGGATCTCTTTTGCCCAGATCACTTCAGCAGCACCCTCAGGCCCCATGGAGGCACACTCGGCTGTTGGCCAGGCATAGACCAGGTCGATCCCCAATTCTTTCGGGCCCATGGCTGACCACCCTCCTCCGTAGGCCTTCCTGAGAATGATCGTGATCATGGGAACTGTGGCCTCTGAGTAGGCATAAAGCATTTTGGCTCCGTGCCTGATGATTCCGCCATATTCCTGGTTGATGCCGGGCAGAAAGGCAGGTGTATCCATCAGGGTCAGTATGGGGATGTTGAAAGCGTCGAGGATTTGAATGAAGCGTGATCCTTTGTCAGATGCATCGATATCGATGGTGCCGCCCAGGGCCTTTGGTTGGTTGGCGATGATGCCGATGCTCCTGCCATCCATTCTGGCAAAGCCGATTACCATGTTCTTCGCGTAATCAGGCTTTATCTCGAAAAAACTCCCCTTGTCCGCGATTTCGTTGATGACCAGGCGAACGTCATAAACTTTTCGCCTTCCCGCAGGAACGATCTCTTCCAGCTTTGGACAAAGTCTCAGGGGGTCATCCCCGGGTGTGGTTTGGGCCGGCTTTTCGAAACAGCTTGCGGGCAGGTAGGAAATGAGTTGCTTGATCTTTTCAATACAGTCATCATCATCTTCAGACTCGAGATCTGCAACACCGCTTTTCCGGGTGTGGACTGCCGAACCCCCAAGGGCCGCATTATCGGTCTGTGCACCGGTAACTGCTTTGATGGCGGCAGGACCTGTGATAAACATGAAGCTGGTCCTTTTGGTCATTATTATAAAATCCATCAGGGCGGGTGAATATGCCGAACCGCCTGCAGAAGGCCCCATAATAGCGGCGATCTGCGGGATTACTCCGGAGCATCTTGCATTTTGGTAAAAGAGCCGGGCAAAAGTTATATTTTCCGAGCCTTCCTGAAGCCTCGCGCCTGCAGAATCATAGAGACCGATCAAAGGGGCCCTGGCCTCGTAAGCCATCGCTGCCGTATCAGCGATCTTCTTTTGATGCACCGGACCGACAGAGCCCCCCATCACCGTGAAATCCTGGGAATATACAAATACAGTTCGGCCCTGTATCTCTCCGTAGCCGGTTACAACCCCGTCTGCGGGAAGGTCCCTCTTATCCATCCCTAACCGGGTGCACCGATGCTTTGCAAATAGTCCCAGTTCCACGAATGTTCCGGGATCTATGAGCCTGTCTATTCTTTCGCGAGCCGTGAGCTTTCCCTTATTATGCTGGGCCTCAATCTTGGCGGGTCCCCCACCTGATTCCAATTTTGCCCGACGTTCACTGAGCTCCTGAATTTTTTCTCTTATAAGGCTCATCTCTGGTTCCTTGAAAATGGATTTTTTTAACTCCCTGAAAAGAATTAAATCACTTTTTCCTCTCTCACCTCTTGGATTTTATCATCATTATAGCCCAACAGCCCTTTCAGGATTTCATCCGTATGCTCGCCGAGAAGTGGGGCTGCAGTCTCAATCCGCCCCGGGGTCCTGGAGAGTTTGGCGGGTATGCCAGCAATTTTCAGCAGACCTGCGATCGGATGCTCCGTCTCCACCAACATCCCTCTGGCTTCTACTTGTGGACAGTTAAAAATATCATCAACCGTGTTTACGGGGGCCACAGGCACATCGTATTCCATAAGTATCCTGGTGATTTCGTCTCGTTCCATTGATTTTGTCCACTCTGAAATGATCGATCTGAGATAATCGCAATGCTCTGCCCGGCCCCCCATCGTCTCTAACCGTGGGTCTTCAAGGAGGTCGTTCCTCTTTATGGCATGGCAGAGGCTACTCCATTGTTTATCCCAATGTCCTGCGATCACAACATACTTCTCATCTCTGGTCTCGAAGCAGTCATAAGGCGCATAAAGCGGGTGGGCATTCCCATCACGACCGGAGACAATTCCGGCCATTGAATACATCATAATTGCTCTCTCTATCATATAGAGCATAGTATCGTACATGGCACAATCCACATGCTGGCCCTGGCCGGTTTTTTCTACCGCATGAAGAGCAACCATAGTGGCGTATGCTCCGATGGTGGCCGCCCAGATATCTCCAATTCCAGGCCCTACCTTATAAGGGTGGCCCCCTTTTGGCCCTGTCATGGCCATAACGCCTCCCATGGCCTGTGCAATGAGATCAAAAGCGGGTCTTTCCCGATAGGGACCGGTGTGGCCAAACCCGGAGATGCTTGTATAAACGATCTTGGGGTTGATTTCACTAAGAGTTTTGTATCCCAGATCGAGGCGGTCCATTACTCCCGGGCGGAAGTTTTCTATCACAATATGGGCGGTCTTTGTCAGTTCCCTGACGATCTCGATCCCTTTGGGGTGTTTCAGGTTTATGGTCACACTTTTCTTGTTCCGGCTGATAGAGAGAAAAAACCCCCCGGCCTTGTGCTTGGTATCGTGGCTTGCAAAGGGCCCGATATTTCGTGTGTTGTCTCCTTTGCCCGGCTGCTCGATCTTGATTATCTCTGCCCCATAATCCCCGAGCATCATGGTAGCAAAAGGCCCGGCCAGCATTAAAGTAAAATCCAAAATACGGATGTCTTCAAGTGATTGCGGAGGTAACTTATTCATGAAATGATATACTCTTTCGAAATAAACGATTCATTTTTCACCTCCGTCATCCCAAGGGAAGATGTCGAAACTCTACTTTTCACCTTCTCTAAGATTTAATTAAATTTAGGATTATTTTTGCATTATAATTCCCCTGTTAGGCATGTCAAGAAAATTCTCGCCGTTTCAGGTTGATCATTGCTATTTAATTGATTTTAAAGGTATTTTATGGGGTTGCCTGGGTTTAATATGGCCAAAAAACTATGCAGCGCGCTGTTTTTTCTTGACAGAATCCTATTATCGAATTAAAAGTAAAATTAAATTTTATACCCCTAAGAGGAAACCTATATATGGATGATAATAAGGCCACAAGCACCCTGATTGAAGATGCTTACCAGAAGATCAAGCAGATGATCTTCCAGCAAAAAGTGATACCCGGTCAGAGACTGGTCTACAATGATCTCAGCAAAATACTCGATATGTCCCGAACGCCGATTATCAATGCCCTCAACCGGCTTGAACAGGAAGGGTTCCTGGTTTCGGAAGCCTTCCGGGGGTTCCAGGTAAAGCCGATTGATCTTCTAGCAAAAAGTGATACCCGGTCAGAGACTGGTCTACAATGATCTCAGCAAAATACTCGATATGTCCCGAACGCCGATTATCAATGCGCTCAACCGGCTTGAACAAGAAGGGTTCCTGGTTTCGGAAGCCTTCCGGGGGTTCCAAGTAAAGCCGATTGATCTTCAAGAGGCCTGGGACTTATTCGGTATTCGAGAGGCCCTGGAGGCCTATGCGGTGGAGCAGACAATTGAGAAAAGTGAGCCTAAAGATATAAAGGAGCTGGAAGAAAAGCTCCGAAATCATGAGAATTATATGCCGGATCGCTACGATAGGAAAAAATTTCTGGTGGATGCGGAATTTCATCTCCAAATCGCGTCCATGACGCGGAATCGGTCGCTTGAGAAGATGTTGCGGATGAATCTTGAACATGTGAACCTCCGATTCCGTTTGGATAATTGTGACGCCGGCAGGATGCCGGTAGCTGTCCAGGAGCACCGCGATTTGGTTAAAGCAATAAAGAAAAAGGATGTATTGAAAAGTGTTGAAATTGTGAAAATGCACGTACGAAGGGGAAGAGATACCTGCATCAATTGCCTTTCATACGAGGAAGACACCGTTCATCTTTAGAAAACAGTAACTTCTTAATTGGGTTGTTGGGGGCACTATATGGGTTCAGACGATACACAAAAGGCCTTTGAGAAATGGCAAAATACGACACTCAAGAAAGTGCTTGATAAATCCACGGAAAGAGAAAAGACTTTTACTACCGAAAGCGGCATTCCTGTAAAAAGACTTTATACGCCTTTAGACCTTGAGCATACAGACTATAATAAGGATCTGGGTTTTCCCGGAGAAGCGCCCTATACGAGGGGCGTCTATCCTACCATGTATCGCGGACGTCTCTGGACCATGAGAAACTACGCGGGCTTCGGGACGGCCGAGGATACGAACAAGCGATTTCGCTATCTCCTGGAGCAGGGTATGCCGGGGTTGTCGGTGGCCTTTGACCTACCAACTCAACTCGGATACGACTCGGGCGATCCAATGGCCGAGGGTGCTGTAGGGCGGGTCGGGGTTGCTGTAGACACATTGGCCGACATGGAAGTAATTTTTAAGGATATTCCATTGGATAAGGTCTCTACCTCCATGACAATCAATGCGCCGGCCACGGTCCTCCTCGCCATGTATATTGTGGTGGGAGAGAAGCAAGGCATCCCTCAAGAAAAACTAACGGGCACAACACAGAATGATATCCTGAAAGACTTCATTGCCCGAGGCACCTACATCTTCCCCCCTCAGCCGAGTATAAGGCTTTGCCTGGACATTATTGAGTATTGCTACAAACATGTTCCCAAATGGAATACACTCAGCATAACAGGCTATCATATACGAGAAGCCGGCGCTAATGCGATACAGGAGCTGGCCTTTACTCTGGCAAATGCCATCACTTATATAGAAAAGGCCCAAGAGAGAGGCCTCGATGTAGACGACTTTGCCCCTCGATTGTCATACAGCCTTGGATGTCATAGAGACCTTTTTGAGGAGGTGGCAAAATATCGTGCGGCCAGGAGATTGTTTGCAAAGATAATAAAGGAGCGTTTTAAGGCCAAGAATCCGAAAAGTTCTCTCTTCAGGACCTACAGCGGATCGTGCGGGTCCACCCTCATCACTCAGCAACCTTTGAACAACATCGTTCGGGTGACCATGCACGCGCTTATGGGGATTCTCGGGGGGCATCAGGCCATTCATACCTCCTGCTGGGATGAGGGGTATGCAATACCAACCGAGGATTCTGCGAGGATTTCCCTGAGGACCCAGCAGATCCTCGCCTATGAAAACGGTCTCACAAAGACCATTGACCCGTTGGCCGGTTCATATTATGTAGAATCTCTGACCGATGAAATCGAGAAGAGGGCATCCGAGTATCTTGAGAAAATAGACCGGATGGGGGGGATGCTAAAGGCCATAGAAAACGGGTTTGTATTCCAGGAGATCCAGGAATCCAGTGTGCAATTTCAGAGAGAAGTGGATAGCGGTGAAAAGGTTATTGTGGGTCTGAATAAATTCACAATTCCCGAAGAAGAGGACTTTGAGGAACAGGATATATTTGAAGCAGACCCAGGAGTTGAGAAGTTACAGAAAGAAAAACTCACCAAGGTCAAGACTGAGAGGAACGGAGAAGATGTTAAATCGGCCCTGAGCGAGTTAGGAAAGGCAATCGACAGGGAAGAGAACCTCATGCCCTGTATTATTGAGGCGGTGAAACATTATGTCAGTCTTGGGGAGATCTGTCAGGTGATGCGAAACAAGTGGGGGGAGTTTAAGCCCACTACGTATATCTAACATAGGTTTAGCGGTTCAGCGTTCAAGGTTCCAGGTTGAAACGATCTAATTGACTGTCAACAGAAGGAAAACACGTTGATAGGTGCAAACGTTATGTTTCACCCAATGGGTGAAAGAGGTAATCTGAGTCACACCTCAAGCGCTACCAATAAAGTTAAGGATATCATCAGGCTATAACCTTTGAACCTTGAACCCTGAACTTTGAACCTCTCACTTTAGGTCTAAAGGACTTCAAGAACCCGGAAACATGCAATGAAAAAACGAAAAATACGAGTATTAATTGCAAAGGCTGGACTTGACGGCCATGACCGCGGCGCCAAAATTGTTGCCAGGACATTGAAGGATGCGGGCATGGAAGTCATATACACAGGTCTCAGGCAATCTGTGGACCAGGTCGTTAGCGCGGCTGTTCAGGAAGATGTGGATGTTGTCGGTCTGAGTTTCCTTTCGGGGGATCATCTGGTCTTGCTACCGAAAATCGTTCAGAGACTGAAAGAACAGGAGAAAGGGGATGTTGTTATCCTGGCTGGCGGCATAATTTTAAAACGCCACATACCAGAGCTCGAAGAGCTTGGGGTGAAAAAGGTGTTCTTGCCTGGGACGCCTCCGGAGGAAATCGTCAGGTACATCGAGGAGAATGCCTCTCGGTCGTGAGGTGTTTACTGAATCTTGAAACCATGAGCCATTGCAGTGGGTTGTTCATTTTTCGACCAAAAACAAAATGGAGATCAATCTATGTATTCTTTGCCATTTTCCTCAGAGGAATACGCGGAAAGACTTGAAAAGGTCAGACAGCGGATGTCGGAGGAGGGGTTAGACACCATTATCCTTACCAGGGCACAGAACATCTACTGGGTGGGCGGATACCGGGCAGCAGTCATGAACTGGACCCTCCCACTCTTGGCCCTGGTTATTCCGCAAGAAGGTGAGATGCGTTTCCTGACGAGGGTTATTGAAAGTGCTACTGCCGACACCCAGCTGGCTCCAAACCCGAGGAAGTACAAGGATCATGAGAAGCCTTATGATATCTTAGCCGAGCTTGTCATGGAATGCGAGGCTGAATCAGGCATTATCGGTGTGGAAGAGGCTTTCATGACCGTCTTGCAGCTAAACCTGATGAAACAGGCGCTTCCCAATGCCAAATTCAAGGATGCCAGCTGGCTTGTGGAGAATATAAGAATTACTCTATCGGAGCAGGAGGTTGCCTATTTCAGAAGGGCAGCCGAGGTCACGAATATCGGATTTTCCCGGGGCCTGGAGCTGATAAAGGCGGAGGCTTACCCCTATGAAATAATCGGGGAGATGCAAAACGCCATGTATCAAGCAGGACAATCCGATGTCGAGGTCCCCAAGATGTGGATCTGGTCGGGACCGGAAGGTGGCCTGATGCACGACACCGCGGTCAACCGCAGGATAAATAAGGGAGACCTTGCAACCATTGAAGTTTGGGGGACAGACTGTCAATATCTGGTGGGTTCTCAAGGGACCGTGTTTCTCGGTGACACGGCTGATGCGGAGGTCTTGGATGAGCAAAAACTCGTGTCTGAGATGTATCTCGCGGCAAAAGAGGCTCTCAAACCGGGGGCTATTTCCGGAGATACATATAAGGCCGCCAATAAGGTCTATCGTTCTGTGAAGGGTGAAGATTACTGGCGAAGAGTAGGGGCAAACATGGGTTTGACTTTCGGACCTGTGGATATGGGAATGACGGGAAATCACATTATTGAGCCCTGGACCCCGTTTATCCTTCAGATAGTAGAGGTGAAGCCGGCCCTGGTAACGTGCTGCAGTACCCTTATTGTTACTGAGTCCGGTTGCGAGGAACTCACCCCGCCTCTGCTTGATCTGAAATGTATCGCCTGAGGGCCTCGCACCATAGGCCCAAAACGTCCAGGATTCGTATGATATGGTGGTTAAGAAACTGGAAACTGGAAATTGGAAATTGAAACCGAAGAGCGGATCGTTTTATCTCGAATTTCAAATTTCGAATTTCAAGTATATTTGGCCTACATTTAATTATTAGAGAAGGAGGTAGAAAAATGAGTCAAAAGGCCTGGGAAAAAGGGCTTGAGAAGATTCCCCAAGCAGTAGGGGAATTCCCTGTGAATCCAAAAAACATGGCCATGTTGGTGATCGATATGCAGTATTATGTCGCTCACCCCGATTACGGTGTATTGAAGAACTTTATTGAGACAGATCCTGAGTCTGCGCAGTATTATTGCGATCGTCTGAAAATAGTTGTGCCCAACTGTGCCAAACTCCTTGATTGCTTTCGGAAAAACAAGATGCGCATCTTTTATGGGGCCTATGGGGCATCTCTCCTCGACGGGAGCGATCTTCACCCCCTCAGGCAGGCGAGGTTAAAGGAAGTCCCGTCATTTACGACAGAGGATTTTGAATTCAAGGTCCTTGAGGAAATCAAACCCCAGCGGGGGGAGTTAGTAGTCGCGAAATCGACCCGCAGTGCCTTTACGGGCACTTCTCTTGACCACCGGATGAGAATGTGCGGGATCGAGACTATTGTCGTGGTCGGCGTTGCCACGGACGTATGTGTGAGCAGCACCGCGAGAGGGGCCTGGGATGCGGGTTATAAGGTTATTATGATTGACGATGCCAGCGCAACCTTTACCGAGGAAGATCAGATATACACCATGAGAAACTGGGCCGCGTTCTTCGGCAAAGTCATGGACACGGATGAACTCATCTCGGTGCTTAACAAGCAATGAACGCTAACCCCTAACCCATCAGGAGGTAAAAAATGATTTATTTACATGTCACTGTTCAAGTTCACCGTGGCAAGATGAACGAGTGGACCAGGATTTTCCGAGAACACCTGCTTCCAGCCATGGAAAAGCACGGGCAAAGGCTGGTGGCGGCATGGAAGACGAGTGTAGGCCTTTATGACGAGGTAACCGATCTATATGCTTTTGAGGATTTCACTGAATTCCAGAAGATTCGCGAAAAACTCTTTAATGAACCGGAGGTCCAGAAATGGCTACCGATTATCTATGAAATTACAGGAAAAGAGGAATCCAAGATCCTTACGCCTCTGGGATATGGCGAAATGACCAAGGAATAACGCAAAGATCCGAACAAGAAGCGAAAAGACACGCGCTTGTGGAAGAAGGACGGAATTCCCCGCAATCCATGCCGGGGAAGGGACGGTTGTCCAGTCAATTATAGGAGGGAGCAAGGAAATGCACTTACGGGAAGTGCTGCTGCGTGAGGCCCGAAGGAACTCGCAGGTAGATGCCTTTGTTTGTGGGGAGCAGAGGATGACCTTCTCACAGCTCAAAGAAAGGGCGTGCAGATTAGCCAATGCGCTTTCCTCTCTCGGAGTTGGGAGAGGGGACCGCGTTGGCATTCTCCTTTATAACTGCTTTGAGTATCCTGAAATCCTGTGGGCTAATTTTCTCTTAGGGTCCGTGGCCGTTACACTTAATTTCCGGCTTGTTTCTGAAGAGATCGTTTATGTACAGGACGTTGCCGAGTTGAAGGTATTGATCTTAGGTTCCGAGTTTCTGGACAGGGTTGACCCGGCAAAAGAACGTCTTTCCGGTATTGAAAAATATATTTGCCTCGGAAAAGAGAGGTCGCAAGGGATGCTCGACTACCATGAGCTGGTAGAAAAAGGGAGTGCAATCCTTCCTCCTGTTTCGGGTGATGACCGGGATGCTGCCATAGTCCTGTTCACTTCCGGCACAGCGGCGTTCCCCAAGGCAGTTGTTCTCACTCACCACAATCTCATAACGGCGGGCCTCATCTGGGCGGCAGACACAGGTATAAGACATGGTGATAACTGCCTTGCAGTCACCCCCTTTTATCATATCGGGGCTGTGGGCTTCCATGTGGCCCATGCCATGTGCGGGGCATCTACAACCTGTTTCCCCCAGCCGAACTGGGACCCTGAGCTTTTTCTCAAAACCGTGGAAAAAGAAAAAATCACCTATCTGTATATCACCCCCGGTATGTATCGCCAGGTTTTTTCGGTGCCAAACTTCAAGAAATACGATCTCCGTTCATGGAGGGTATGTATAACAGGGTCGGAACCTGTTCCTAAGGCCACTGTGGAAGAGATGGCCGAGAACCTTCCTTATGGCAAGATCTATAATGAATATGGTTTGACCGAGGCCACAGGTCCAACTGTATCTATAGCCAAGCACGAGATGGCCATTTCCAAGGCTCCATCCGTGGGACGGCCCTTTATTAATACCGACATCCGGATTATGGATGAAAGCAGCCATGAATGCGAGATTGGCCAGGTGGGGGAGATTGCTGTAAAAGGGGACCAGGTGATGAAAGAATATCTGAATGACCCTGATACAACGGCGGCAACCCTGAAAGACGGCTGGCTTTATACAGGTGACCTCGGGAAGATGGATGACGAAGGGTTTCTGTACGTGGTCGACAGGAAAAAGGATATCATCATCAGTGGCGGTGAAAATATATCTTCGGTTGAGGTGGAATCGACCCTTTATAAGCATCCCAAGATCATGGAGGCTGCTGTCATAGGCGTACCCGACCTGAAATTTGGGGAAGGGGTGTGTGCCGTTGTTGTTCCACGGGAAGGGGAGAGTATTTCGGAACAAGAGGTAGTAGATTATTGTAAAGAACATCTTGCTAGCTTCAAGAAACCCAGAAAGGTAATTTTCACGGATGCCCTTCCCCGTAATCCTTCGGGCAAGGTCCTCAAACGGGATTTAAGGGAAGTATATGCACGATAAGATATGAAAATGTCTGAAAAGGCCTGATGATTATGAAAGGGGGATTGAAAAAGCTGTTTGAGCCTGAATCCATCGCTATGGTCGGTGTATCCAGCGAACCAACCAAGATGAGTCACTGGCTTATTCGGAACATAGCAGAGACGGGATTCCAAGGGGCTGTCTACCCTATTAGCCGCAGAGGAGGGGAAAATCTCGGGTATAAGGTGTACTCAAGTCTGAGTGAGCTACCCGAACCGGTCGACCTTGTACTGGTCAGTGTTGCAAGCAAATTCGTAAAAGACGTCATTGAAGAGGCCGCCGAGAACAGGGCAGGCGCCGCAGTTATACACAGATCGGGATTTGGAGGGATTCGCAACAAGGCTGGACAAATACTACAGGAAGAGATCCTTCAGATTGCACGCGCAAACAACATGCGGATTATGGGTCCAAATTGCCTTGGGGTTTATAATGCTCACAAAAGACTGAACGGGACGTACTTTGCCAGAGCCCCAAAATATACGGGCAGAATATCCCTGGTCTCGCAGAGCGGGGCTTACGGCGGGGTGCTTGCCAATGAAATGAACCAGAGAGGCATCGGCCTGGGCAAATTGGCCAGTATAGGGAACCAGATGGATGTCCGGCATCAGGAGGTTATCGAATACTTAGCGGATGACCAAGATACAGACGTTATCGGCCTTTTTGTGGAGGGGATCAAGGACGGTCCCGGTTTTCTTTCAGTTATCAAAGAGGTCTCAAGGATCAAGCCCATTGTTATCCTGAAGGGGGGACGGACTGATGCGGGTTCAAGGGCTGTTGTCTCTCATACGGGATCTCTGGCAGGCGATTTTAATGTGGCCAGGGCTGCCTTTGCACAGGCCGGCGCTCTTGTGGCTGAAACCACTGAGGATTTCGTAGACTATCTGTTTGCGCTTGCCCATAACTGTCATCAACTCCCAGGGGACGAGAGATTGGCTATTATGACCATTTCAGGAGGACCTTGCGTTACTGCCAGCGACTATTGTGAGGAAATCGGCCTCAAGGTACCCGAGTTGGGTGAGGACATCAGAGAGAAGCTCCGGGAATATATCCCCTTCTTTGCAGCGGATTCCAACCCTGTGGATATGACCGTTGGTATCCCCTTAGAAAATATCGGCCCATGTGTGGATACAGTAATTTCCGACCCTGGTATTTCAGGGGCCATCGCCATTAACTGGGGGTGGGATGTGAAGGAATTCGCCGATGCCTTTGTGGATGCGGCAAAAAAATACAAAAAGCCTGTCCTTGCCTTTGCAAGCGAGAACCCAACGGTCCAGGATATCTTTCGCAGGGGTGGTATCATAAACTTCCCCGCGCCTGAAAGGGCTGTAAAGGCCTATTGGGGTCTGCTCCAGTACCGAAAGACATTAGATAAAAAATCGTAGAAGGAGGTCTTTATGCAAAAGTTCGATTATTATCAACCGGAAAGCCTCAAAGAGGCGTACGGATTGATGGAGAAGCACGGGGGGAGTGCCAGGTATATTGCCGGTGGTACAGATATCATCTGGCGTATCAAACAGGGTGTTATCGAGGCAGATGCCCTGATTTCCCTCAGGGGGATAGAATCATTGGTGGGTGTTAGCCTGAATGGAGGTTTAACCCTCGGAAGTATGGCCCTTTTCAGGGATATTGAGAGGAATTCCGCCATTATCAGTGGCTATCCTTCCCTGGCACAGGCAGTGTCGGTTCTTGCGAATCCCCAGGTCAGAAACGTGGCAACAGTGGGGGGAAACCTTTGTAATGGGGCACCTTCAGCCGATTGCGCACCCCCATTAATGGTTCTGGAAGCAGAGTTAACACTTGAAGGGCCCGGTGGAAAAAGAGAGGTGCCTATCGGTGATTTTTTTACAGGACCGGGGCAGACCTGCATGGATAAGACAGAAGTCTTGACCCAGATCAAAGTCCCTGAAATGGCTCCTGGCTCAGGTACGGTTTTCTTAAAAAAAGGGCGTGTTGCACAGGATATCGCAATCGTTAATGCAGCAGCCCACCTGGTTATGGAGGGGAAGGTGTGCCGCAAATGTCGTCTAACCGTGGGGGCTGTAGCGCCTGTTCCGCTGAGGCTGACAAATGTAGAAACGTTGGTGGAGGGTCAGGAGATAGCTCCGGACCTACTCGATCGTGTAGGAGAAATGGTTGAGCATGCAGTGACTCCCATAACGGATGTACGCTCTACAGAAGAATACAGAAGGGCCATGTCAGGAGTACTGGTTAAACGAGCCATCAAAGCTGTTCATGAAGTGGTCTGCCGGTCGTGAGAGAAAAAAGCACTGCGAATCCGGTGTGATGAATGGCAGATGGTAAATATGTGAAGATGACAGTGTAACAAAGGGGGAAAATGAAATGAAAAGGGTTGTCCAGTTCACCTTGAACGGCAACGAGGTTTCTGCAGAGGTGGAATCCCACAAGATGCTGGTGGAGGTACTTAGAGATGTCTTCGAGATGACCGGAACGAAGGAGGCATGCGGTCAGGGGGAATGCGGGGCATGTACGGTGCTGGTTGATGGAATCAGCGTAAACTCCTGTTTGTATCCGGTTTTTGAAGTTGAGGGAAAATCCGTAATAACAGTTGAGGGCCTCGTTGGAGAGGGTGGCAAACTCCATCCTATTCAAGAGGCCTTTGTGGAAAAGGGGGGAATCCAGTGCGGCTTTTGCTCACCCGGAATGATTATGTCCGCGAAAGCGCTATTGGATGAGAATCCAGACCCCAGTGACAAAGAGATAAAACGGGGAATTTCAGGAAACCTGTGCCGCTGCACCGGGTATGTGCAAATAATTGATTCTATCAAGGACGCTACAACACGGGTATCAGATCAAGGCCAAGAATGATGCGCAACAGGGTGAAGAAAAATCAGGAAAACCGGTTGAACAAGAGCAAATAGACGACCACCATAATGATTCTAAGGGGGATCAGATGACAGACTATAATTTCATCGGTAAAGAGATTCCAAGGCCTGACGCTCCTGATAAGGCGGCGGGCAAGGCCCATTTTATTCACGACCTGACCAGGCCGGGGATGCTTTATGGGAAAATCAAGTACAGCGAGTACGCACACGCTAAGATAAAACACATAGACACTTCCAAGGCCGAAAAACTTCAAGGAGTACGGGCTGTCATCACAGGGTACAATTCCCCGGAGGTCCGGTTCGGTTTCATGAAGGACAATTTTGCCTTGAAAAGGGATAAGGTTCGGCAGTTTCGCGATGAAGTGGCAGCGGTTGCTGCCATAGACCATGAAATAGCCCAGGAGGCGGTAGATCTCATCGAGGTTGAATATGAGGAGCTTCCAGGTGTGTTTACCCCGGAGGATGCCCTTGAAGAAGGCGCACCCCTCGTTCACGAAGTGGATCCAAGAGGGAAACCCAGAAAGAGCAACCTGATACAACTCCCATGGAAATGGTCGGAGGGTGACGTGGAAAAGGCCAAACAGGAATCGGCCTTTATCGTGGAAGATGATTTTGAGACCAAGGCTGTGCAGCAGTCATGTATGGGGACGGCTGGCTGTATTGCCGAATTCGATCTACAGAGTAACCTTATCATCCATGCAAAGACACAGATTCCCTATTTGGCCCAGAACGATTTTAACCAGGCCCTGGTTGCCATGGGCCTTAAAGGGAAAAGCACCAGGGTAATTGTTCCTTACGTGGGTGGGGCTTTTGGCTCGGGGCTCGATACCCACGGGTATGAGTACATAGCGATACTGCTGGCATATAAGAGCGGCAGGCCTGTCAAGATTCTTCTGAACCGTGTGGAAGAGTTTTCTTACACCTCCCCACGGCAGCCGAGCAAGGCGCATATTGTACAGGGATGTGACAGGGAGGGGAAACTCCTTTTCAGAGAGGTCAATATGGTCTTGGACAATGGGGCATATATCTCTTGGGGCGCCACAACACCCACCGTAATGCTCATGCCCATTTCCAGTCTTTATGTAGTCCCCAATTTTTTCTATGAAGCCAAGGTCATATACACGAATAACACTTACTGCCAGGCGATGAGGGGATACGGCAATCCACAAGCCACTTTTTTTGTAGAATGCAGCATGGATCAACTGGCCGAGGCTGCAGGCATTGATCCCTATGATTTCAGGGTAATAAACAGTAATAAGCCTGACACAGAGTCATTCGGGTTCAAAATCACTTCCTGCGGACTTAAAGAATGTCTGGATGCAGCGGCTGACAAGTTGGCCTGGAAAAAGAAACGTGGAAAGCAAAGAGACAAAGCACGGGGTGTTGGAATGGCTTCCCTGTTTCATCCCGGAGGAGGCACACGGATATACCGGTCGGACGGTACGGGCATCATCATAAAACTGGATGATTTCGGAAATGTCTCCGTGGCCACGGGCGGCATCGAGATCGGTCAGGGATTCAATTCAGCCCTTGCGGTGACCACAGCGGAAGCTTTAGGTGTGACCCCGGACAAGATCACGATTGTCTTCGGCGATACAGCGACCTGCCCCTGGGATGTGGGTACCCACGCCAGCCGAGGTGCCTTTACTTCCTGTAATGCTGCGATTCTGGCGGCAGACAAGGCGAGGAAACAGATTTTCGACCTGGCCGCGGAACATTTTATGCAGAGGGTACAGACAACTCTGAAAAAACGTAAGAAAAAGGATCCTGATTTTGAAATCCCTGATTTGGATTTTGAATCTCCCCGCGATCCCACGGAATTTGACTTAAGGGAAAACAACCTTTTTCTCAAGGAAGAGCCGGACAACCCTGTTCTCCGTGTTAGCTTAGGGGAATTGTTGAGGGCCGCTCATTTCAAAAAGCAGGGCACCATGATCGTGACCGAGGCCTTCTATGATTGCAATAATGACATGCTCGACCCAAAAACCGGTAAGGGGAACCTCTCCGCCGCATATACCTGGGGGACGCAGGGCGTTGAAGTGGAAGTTGACTTGGAGACAGGAGAGGTAAAGATACTCAATTTTGTTTCAGCCAATGACGTAGGGAGGGTCATCAATAAACAGACCCTAATGGGGCAGTTCTACGGTGCGGCTGTCATGGGTTTCGGTTATGCTCTGTCTGAAGAGTATAAAGCAGAGCAGGGCAGAAACATGAATCCAAATTATCTGGACTATAAAATATTTTCAGCTGCGGATCTGGATTTCCCGATTCACATTGAACTTATTGAAACAAATGATAAGGAGGGACCTTTTGGGGCCAAAGGTGTGGGTGAGCCCGGGCTTGTTCCAACGGCCCCAGCCATCGCGAACGCCGTGTGCGATGCCATAGGCGTCAGGATCAAAAGTCTTCCGATTACCCCGGAAAAGATTCTGGCGGCCTTAAAGGAAAAAGGCGAGAAATAGGGACCTTATAAATTGTGGCCACCGTGAGCCAAAAAGAAATGCGGAATGCCTCCACTTTTAGAGTTTCATGTTGGGGGCCCTTCCGCATTTTTAACTTGCCACCTGAGAATCCCTTCGCTTCTCTAAATGACTTTGGTTTCCTTCAGACGATCGATATCCTCATCAGAATAGCCAAGTATTTCCCCATAGATCTCACGGTTATGTTCACCGAAGCGTGGGGGGAATGGGAGCTTACGGCCCATCTCTTTTAGAAATGGTGTCATATTGGGTGACGGAGGCATGGTAATTTTTACTCCGGAGACCGGATCTTCCGCAGAGAGCATTACTTTTCTGCCAGGGGATCGGCCATTACTTCGGGAACAGTGCTTATCTTGCTGATGGGTACGGTGATCGAGTTGAACAGGTCAATCAGCTTCTCTGAAGTGTGATCTTTGGTGATTTCAGCAATGCCTTGATTCAGATTCTCAACATCCTCTATGCGGCCCTTGTTTGTTTCATACTCAGGCCTGTCAAGGGATTTGAATATCTCCTGGGTAACCATGGATTTCCACTGGCGGTCATTTCCCACAGCCATATACACGTATCCGTTACTGGTCTTATACACAGAAAGTGGTGCAAAAAATTCGTGGGTATTTCCTCTTCGGGAGATAGTCCCTCCCAAACTGGTGAGCGTGAAAGGGACTGTCATCCATGACAGGGAAGATTCGAACATGGACAGATTGATGCAGGAGCCTTCTCCGGTAACTGCACGTTTGTAAAGGGCCTTCATTATAAGTCCGTATCCATGTTCACTCGTGCCCATATCAGGAAGCGGGATCCCCAATACCATCGGATCCCCCTCTTTCTCACCGGTCACCTCCATCAGACCCGATCTTGCCTGGAGAATGGGATCGTAGGCAGGTTCATTGCTGTCGGGTCCGAAGCCGGTTGCACCAAACCATATGATATCGGGTTTCACGGCCTTGAGAGTATCATAATCAATCCCTAATTTTTTGTAATTCCTGGGGAGTTGATTGGTCGAAAAAATATCAACGTTCAGTTCCTTTATGAGTGAGCGCAACATCTCCTGGCCCTCCGGAACCGCGAGGTTCAGTGTCAGAGCCTTCTTGCAGGCGTTGATACAGAGATAATAGCCGTTCATCCTCTCTTCTCCAACCACATTAGGGCCAACTAAACGATTTGGATCCCCGTAGACGGGATGTTCCAGTCTGATGACCCTTATGCCATCGTGGGCCAGTCTATAGGTCAGATAGGGCAGAACAGTTGCCTGTTCAAGGGATAATACCGTCAGATCTTTTAAATAATCCATGCAACACCTCCGGGTGAAATAGTTGATAAGAGAATAATTGATAGATCTTTCATGGCGCTTCATAAAAAACTTTCGTTTTCATATTTTTACACGCCAGTTTTCCACAAAATATAACCTCATATTTAATTCAATCATCAATGCATGTCAAGAAAAAAACACAATCCCATGATATCCTTTATAGCATATAAGTATTTGAAATTAAGCTATAAATACCATCAATGACAATAAACATAAAAGAATTTCCAACGGCCGTCGTTTTTTCTTGACATCTTTTCGGTAAAATGTAATTCAATATTTAATTTAATTTGGAGCAACGGGTTGTTGAGGATTTTCAATCATAGGAGACTGAAGATACAGAACGCATCTCTGCTGAAAAGATGGGAAATCGAAAATGATAAAAAAGATCAGCCATATTGGTATAGCTGTTGATAATCTCGATGAAGCAAGAGCCTTTTTCAGCGAAAACTTCGCCCTCCCTGTTTTGGAACAGGAAAGTTTCGGAGAACTGCTCTTCTCATTTATCCCGGTTGAAGGAACCGATATGGAGCTCCTCCAGTCCACCACACCCGAAGGCCAGATAGCTAAATTCATCAGCAAGAAGGGACAGGGAATTCATCATATTGCCTTTGAGGTTGACGATATCCAGGCCGAACTGGACCGGTTAGAAGGAAAGGGTGTCAGACTCATCAATGAAAAACCGTACGTTAATGCCCATGGGGACCTGGTGGCGTTTCTTCATCCGAAAACCACCTTTGGGGTTTTGGTAGAGTTGATTCAGAAAAAGTGATTATGATAGCTCCCGGGTCATTTCACGATGTTAGATATTCTTCTTGGTCCGATGTGCCCGATTTAAAAAAATTATGAGCCACAAACACAGACGGAAAAATTTTTCTTGACAGCCAGGCCTTTTTTGTATATGTGTTGTATACAAGTTGTATTCAAAGCGAGGCAAGAGGCATTCTCTGGCTAATTTTTGGTTTTGAAAGGCTGTTTGGTGGTCGTCTGAGATAAACCGATCCGCCGCAGATGTTTTATGAGATGAATAGGGCGAAGAGCACTGACACAGCGAAATCTGAAACGGCTTACATCGAAATCAGGAATCATATCCTGAAGTTCAAAATTGACCCCTCCGACCATTGTCAGAGGTCAAACTGGCTTCACTTCTGAGTATGAGCAGGACCCCCATCCGCGAGGCATTGAGAAGGCTCGAAAGCGAAGGGGTTATCATAACCTATGGGAAAAGGGGGTCTTTTGTTAATATTCCTACCCTGAGAGAAATTAGGGATATCTTTGAAGTTCGGATGTTTCTCGAGGCTGCTGCCGCAAAGCTTGCAGCCAAGGAGATAGACTTGTGCCGCCTTGAGGAGTTTGAAGCTCTGTTTACAACCTTCAGGGAAGGAAAAGGAAAAGACGATTTTGTGGAGCTGGGAAGGGAATTCCATTTCTTCCTCATAGAAAGTTCAGGCAACAAGGTTCTCAAAGATATACTCGACAATATTTACACCAAATTAGATATCATCCGGTTATTCAGTTACAGCTTCAGGCGAAAGGAAGCGGTTGAAGAGCACCTCAAAATCGTACAGGCTCTGAGAAAAAGAGATGAGGAGCTGAGTTATGTTGCCATGCAGAATCATTTGAAAAACGCCTTCAAAACATTAGCAAATATATTATAGGGACAAGACATTATTTTGAGGAGGGTGAGCCATGAGTCATGACTATGGATGGGCCGGAACGATTCTTTGGGTCGACCTAAACAGGAAAAAAATATCAAAAGAGCGTATCCCCAACGAATGGAAGAGACTTTTTCTTGGTGGCAGGGGTGTGAATGTCAAGATCCTCTTTGACAATGTCGAGGCAGGCACGGACCCGCTGTCACCGGAAAACGTTGCTGTCCTAGGAACAGGGGTCTTGACCGGAACCTTGGTTGGTGGTCGCTGTGACGCGTCTGCGCTATCCCCTCTGACCGGTATTCTGGGTGATGCCAATGCAGGGGGACACTGGGGGGCGGAATTCAAGTTCGCAGGTTACGACCACATTGTTTTCACTGGCCAGTCCGACAAACCGGTCTATATTTGGATAGACGATGAAACAGTGGAAATAAGAGACGCTTCTGATTTATGGGGGAAGAATTTCTGGGAAACTACCGAGCAGATCAGGAGACTCGAAAACGATCCTTCAATCCAGGTAATAGGGATTGGTCAGGCGGGCGAAAATCTGGTGAAATACGCCGCTGTAATGAATTCCTTTGCCAGGGCAAACGGTAGAACAGGGGTCGGTGCTGTTCTGGGATCGAAAAAAGTAAAATGTGTGGCAACGAGGGGAACCAGAGGCGTTAAAATTGCCAGGCCAGAAGAATTTCTCCGTCTGATTACCAAAATGTATAATAACAGCGTTGGTACTCCGATGTACGACTGGTATCCTAAATACGGCACGCCGATGCTCACTGAGCACAAAAATATGCTTGAAACTATCCCGATTAAGAACTGGAGTATGAATACGACCGACGATGTGGATGCAATGTCAGGAGAAACTTTTCTGAAGAAGTTTGCCACGAAGAACAGGGGTTGTCACGGTTGTTTTTTTCATTGCGACCACTATTTCAGGACCGGTGATTTGAAGGGGCTCGGTGTGGAATACGAGACCATGAACGCCTTCGGACTTAGGAGTGGTAATTTCAAGGATCTTGAGACGGTCTTTGAGTGCGCCAACCTTGCAAACCAATATGGACTGGATGTGGTATCCACAGGGGGCAGCATTGCACTGGCCATGGATTTATTCGAACGCGATGTCCTTACACTGAAAGATACGGACAATATTGAATTGACGTGGGGAAACAGGGAAGCAATGGTAAAATGCATCCATAAGATCGCTCACAGGGAAGGATTTGGAGATCTGCTGGCAGAAGGCCCATATCTCATGGCCCAAAAAATCGGAGGGATTGCACCTTCCCGAGTGGTGCATTTCAAAAAGATGGATCCCACAGCAGTTGAAACACGCAATATGAAGGCATGGGCCCTTTCATATGCCACGTCAACGGTTGGGGGACATCACTGTAGAGGCCTGCTAAAAGCCGAGGGAATGCAGGCGACAGAAGAACAGGTTATAGAGCTGTTCGGCACAACTGATGTTATGAACCCAAAGCTCTACGAAACCAAAGGGAAACCCAAAGGTGTTCAATATTACCAGCGGCTTGCCACCATATGCGACACCGTGGGGATTTGCCTGTTCAATACATTCTGGTGCGGATATCCCACTTATGTTGAAGAGATTAATGAGCTGTTCAACGCAGCCACTGGCGCGGATTATGATATGGATAGCTTTATTGATGCTGCGGACAGGATCTGGCTCCTTGAGATGTCTATTAACGCAAGGGAAGGGATGACGATTGAGGACGACATGCCGTGCGAGAGACTGCAAAAAGAGCCTCTTTCCGTAGGTAAGTACAAAGGAGATGTGCTTGATCCTGAGCCCTTCAGAAAGATGCTTAAGGCCTGGTATAAACTCGTTGGGGCAGATCCGGAGACGGGAATTCCTACCTATGAGGCCCTGAAGAAATTAGAAATGCCCGATGTGGCGGAAGAACTGGTTAAGCTCGGAAAAGCCAAAAAACCCCGTAGCAGCGGGAAATAATAATGAGCATTGAGGTGAAAGTAAGATCTTTTGGGGCGAGCAATAGGCCATTTAAGAGGCTCACTGTTGAGGAGGGCTCCAAGAACCTGCGCTCTCTCCTCAAATCCTTAGCAAGGGAAAAGGCGACAGAATACATCAGAGATGGCTGTGTCGTGACCATCAACAAGAAACTCGTTACCAATGATGTTGAGTTAAAGGATAAAGATGAAATTTTAATCATGCCAATGCTTCACGGAGGTTAGTTAGCCATGACAAAGATGATTGTGACCAATCCTGAAGTCTGTACGGGTTGCCGGGTATGCGAGACAGTTTGCTCTTTGGTGCACTTTGGGGAATGCAATCCGGCCCGGGCGAGGATCCGGATCATGCGGTGGGAGATCCAGGGAATTGACATCCCGGTCACCTGCCTTCAATGTCAAGAAGCGCCATGTGAGGATTCCTGTCCGACCCATGCCATTCAACGTAACCCTGAAACAGGTGCTATGGAGACTCGGAAGGAACTCTGTATCCAATGTCATATGTGTGCCCTCGCATGTCCTTTCGGAGCAACCCTTGTGTCCCCTGAAGGCGAAGTCCTTAGGTGCGATCTGTGCGGGGGAGATCCCGAATGTGTGAAACTTTGCGAGAAGAAGGCGATTCAATACCTTCCCTCGACCCAGCTTGCAACAACTAAGATGCGTCACGCCGTAAAAGATTTCTTTCCCGACTTGCATGAAGAGTCATTCATATAGGCTGAATAGACCATGCATATCGTCATAATCGGAAATGGTGTGGCAGGCAATTCAGCCGCAAAGGGTGCCCTTCGGAACCCTGATACTAAGGTTACCTTAATAGACGGAGCCATGACCCCTTACTACTCTGCCTGTGTTCTGTCTGACTATATATCGGGAGACATACCTCAGGAGAGAGTTTTTTTTGAAAAACTACTCCTCCGCACGGTTGGAACGGTGCCGGGGAAACCGTGTATTGGCTATAGACCTCATAGAGAGAAAGGTCCTCTTCGCAGACGGATCTATCCCCTTCGATCGACTGATCCTTGCTACAGGGAGCGTCCCGTTTGTCCCTCCAGTTCAGGGATCGGACCTCCAGGGCAACTTCACCTTAAAGAGGTTAAACGATGCTACACGCATCCGCCAATGGCCTCTTGGGAGTGCGGTGGTCATCGGATCGGGCTTAATAGGGATTGAGGCGGCCATCGCCCTCAGAAAGCTCGGTCAAAAAGTGACCCTCATTGAAGCGCTGGATCGAATCGGCCCCCGGATCCTGGACCCGGTTGCTGCGGAAAGGGCACAGCAAACACTGGAAGTGCGAGGAATTGACGTATGGCGTGAGGAATCAGTGGTGGGGGTCCACGGGGTGAATAAGACGGAGGCGGTTGAGACCTCAAGGCGGAACCTTAAAGCGGATCTTGTGGTTTGGGCAACGGGCATGAAACCAGAATCAAGCCTGGCACGGGATGCTGGCATCACCCTTGGAGAGGATGCTGGCATCTTGGTGGACGCGTCCATGCAAACTTCAGCGTCGGGGGTGTACGCAGTTGGTGATGTGACCGAGTATCCGGATCCGCTCTTTTCCGAGCAACGGCTTAACCTCTTCTGGTATTTTGGGTCCGGTCAGGGGCGGGTTGCCGGGATGAACGCAGCAGGATTACGGTTTGAGTTCCCTCGGACTCTTCAGATGGGAACGGCCCGACTCTTTGACACGCCGCTGGCCTTTGTGGGCTATACAGAGGGCGAATTGTGTGCGAGAGGTCTTCTACCTGAAACGAAAGACTCGGGAAATGGGAAACGTTTTTTCCATCAAGTTTTCCTGGATGGACGTCTTGTGGGGATACAAATGATTCGCCCAAACCGGGCGGAAATCCTGTGGAGCAGCAGAGTGCTGAAAACGGCATTGGATAAACCAGCCAAACCATGGGGTTTCACCATTCCCCTCATTGATGGAGGTTGGCCAGGTAATCAGAATGGAAGAAATGCGTAAGACGACTCGACTACGAAAGTTGCTGGAAGAGCCCGGCATTATTACTATGCCGTGTAGTTATGATTCCTTGACAGCCAAGTTGATTGAACGAACCGGTTACAAGATTGTTGGTGTAACAGGGGCGGGACTTTGCGCCGCTATTCTTGGAGTCCCCGATGTGGGGCTAATGACGATGACTGAGGTATTAAATCAAACCAAAAACATAGTGAATGCAACAAACCTTCCTGTTATTTGTGATTGCGATAATGGTTATGGTGGCCCGATTAATATTATGAGGACTGTGAGAGAGTTCGAGGAAGCTGGCGTTGCAGGCTTCTGGATAGAAGACCAGGTTTCCCCGAAGAGGTGTGGCCATTTTGAGGGAAAAAAAATTGTTTCCAGAGAAGAAATGATTGTAAGGATTGAAGCTGCTGTGGAGGCAAGGAGAGATTCCGATTTGGTCATCATAGCCAGGACTGACGCCAGGGCGGTTTTGGGATTAGACGAAGCAATTTCAAGGGCAAAAGATTATGTAAAAGCCGGCGCTGATATGATCTTTATTGAGGCGCCCCGATCCAGAGATGAATTGCACAAAATTGCATCTTCCATAGAGGTACCTCAGATGGTTAATCTTGTGGAAGGTGGGAAGACCCCGTTAGTGACGATAAAGGAACTGGAAGAAATGGGTTTTAAGATCGCTTCATTCTCTGGGTCTTCGCAGAAGATAGCCATCAAGGCCATTCAAAAATTCCTGGCGGATTTCCATGAAACCGGCGACATCAGATTATATTTGGACGACATGGTCAGTCTTGAGGAGAGGAGTCAACTTCTAGGATTGGATGTTTTTTATGAACTCGAGAGAAAATTCTTAAACCCCGCCGGAAAATAAGTTTTTTCTATTGGTGGAAGAAAGTCAAAGGAGGAGGATATGAGTTGTATATGGGAAAAATATCTTACAAAACTTGACAGCCAGGTTTATGAGGCAGCAGGTTTTGGTCACAGGGCAGGTTTTGGCACCCGGCCGGCGATTTTGATCATTGACGTCCAATATCGGACCTGCGGTGAGGATCCTAAACCGATCCTGGAAGCGATTAAAGAGTACAAGACCAGTTGTGGTGAGGCAGGTTGGAATGCGGTACACGTCATTAAACGGTTACTGGAAGCAGCCCGACCGCGGGGAGTTCCTATCCTCTATCCCGTTGTGGAGCGCAAGGACCGGTTTGATACCGGCAGATGGAAAGACAAGATCCCGGCCATTGCCGATAAGACAAGCTACATTGGGAACCGTGGACCTCAGATCATCGAGTCCATTGCCCCCGAACCGGGGGATGTAATCGTAAGCAAGCGATACGCTTCCGCATTCTTCGGGACGCCTCTCATGACCTATCTTAACGACCTGGACAGAGATACCATCATCGTGACGGGCGCTACCACCAGCGGGTGCGTCAGGGCCACAGTTGCAGATGCCTTTTCCTACGGGTTCAACGTGGTCGTGGTAGAAGACGCTGTTTTTGACCGTGGAGAAGTCAGCCATGCCA
>PVMK01132310.1_pt1 | contig 43428 bp, 48 predicted proteins | sample 1853481 | NCBI WGS metagenome assembly PVMK01 (sample SAMN08533507, study PRJNA380276) | Marine sediment metagenome, whole genome shotgun sequencing project.
TAATATTGGGATTTACCAACCTCCTATAGACATTTTAAAAATAAAGAAGAGCTGGTTATTGCTATTGTGGAGAAGGGATTAGATAAATTCTATGATGTAGAACTTCTGGTAAATGAGATCTTTGAACTCCTTTTAAAATAAAGCCATTACAGTTTTTTAGCTTCGTGCTGCCACTTATACTATTATATTTATTAAATTATATTTTATTTTTTTATAAAAAATTATAAAATTGTATGAATATTTAAGTTAAGGAGGTGAACGGCCTTGGAGACACTTGTCTATGATAAAAAACAAAAATCGCTTCTCAAGAAGTTTAAACAGTCTGATATTGTATCCTATATCAATAATCCTGATTACCTTATCTGGCTCGATATAGAAAACCCCAATAAGGTGACAATGCAGTTTTTGAGGGACCATTTCGATTTTCACCCTCTGGATATTGAAGACTGCTTGAGTGTTATTGAGCGTCCAAAACTTGATGAATATGATGATTATTTCTTCCTGGTCCTCCATATCCCCTTATTTATAAAACAGACCAGAAGACTTATGCCGTTTACAGTAAATATATTTATTGGAAACAATTTTATAGTAACGGTCCACCAGGGCCTTTGTAAACCCATACAGACGACTTATGACCATGTTGCTGAAGATCAGTCAATACTTGAAAGAGGCTCCGGATATCTTCTTCACAGGATCCTTGATGCATTGATAGATTATAGTTTCCCCATACTTAATAGGATATACAGGAATATCCAGAATGTAGAAGACGATATATTTAAGAAGCCCTCAACCAAAAATGTCAGGACTATTCTGTTGATAAGGACAAATATACTGACTTTTCGGAATATTGTCTTTCCCCAGAGAAAACTTCTGAAAACCCTTGAAATAAAGGATATGGATTTCTTGATCGAGGCCCTGGAAGTATACTTCAGTGACCTTGTCGACCATATTGAAAAGATCTGGGATACCCTTGAAAATTATAAGGAGCTTGTAGAGGGTGTCCACGAAGCTCATCAGTCACTGCTTTCCAATAAAATAAATGATATCATGAGGATCCTCACGATCTTTTCTGTAGTCTTCCTTCCTCTTACTTTGATCTCGGGGGTTTATGGTATGAATATAGGTCTTCCGCTTATGAGTTTTCCGTGGGCTTTCTTTATAATCCTTGCTGCCATGCTATTAATATCCATCGGTATGCTTATATACTTTAAATTTAAAGACTGGGTTTAAACCGATTTATTCAGGCTGAGACCCTTACTTCATCCTCAAAAAATATTTCAAAGCTGTAGTGTGTAAACTCTTCAAGATACTCATCAAGCAGTATTTCCAGGATAAAACCCTGTTCTTCTGAAGGCATCATCTGTACTCTTTTAAGATATCCTTCTTTTATAAAAACGACTTTGTCTCTTTCATTATAGAAAGTGCATAATAATTTTAAGTTTTTTATTTTTTCTTTGCCGAGGTTTATTACCTTACCCCGGACAATAAAATATTCGTCCTTGTAATAATAATCCTCTATTTCCACTATTGGGTTCCCCTTGAAATTTTTATTATATTCCTTATAATTTACGCCTGCTTTTATAGTTAAGATATCTATATATTTCTGGCGGTCTCCGTAATAATAATGAAATGGATATTTTGCTTTATATTTTAGATAATTTACAGGTACTGGTATTACTGTTTCGAGTATCTTGTCTCCAGTATTACTAATAAATGATAGTGTTATTTCAATATCTGTCTTGGTGGTACGCGATGTGTTTTCAAGCTCTCCGAGGATCACAAGGTCTCCGTAAAAATCGAGATACACATTGCAGTTTTTTATTTCTGAACCAATACTTGAAGTGCTTTCGATATTTATTTTTTTATAGTCAAAAAGGTAAAGCCCTTCATTGTCTTCGTCCAGTCCGGTCGGCTGGATAATAGGTGTTCCCACGTCTTGTGTGCATGAATTCAGAAATATTATTGATATGGTGGTAAAAAGCAGGATAGTAATGATCAAAAGAAAATTAAAGTGTTTTTTTTTATTAACACTCGTCATTATTGTCTACATGATCTGTTTCGTTTATTATATTATTTTTCCCGTCAACCTGTATTACTGTCGGTTTAAACCTGTCAGCCTCATTTTGGTCAAGAAGCGCAAATGCTAATATTATGACTTTGTCGTCTTTAAGTATTTTTCTTGCTGCTGCTCCGTTTAAACATATTTCGCCGCTTCCCTTCTTTCCTTTAATAGCATATGTCTCAAGCCTTTCCCCGCTTTCAAGACTTACAACAAGAACTTTTTCATATGGTAAAATACCTGCACGTTCCATCAGATTAATATCAATTGTTATGCTTCCCATATAATGTATATTAGCATCAGTAACTGTTGCCCTGTGGATCTTGCTTTTTAATATATTTATCTGCAAATCGTTCCTTTCTTATGCTTAAAAGTCTTTTGTGCCTTCCGGCAGGCATATTCTACTACTTTTTTTCTTTTATAACTATATTGTCTATAAGTCTTGTCCCTCCAAACCAGGCTGCGGCAGCAATTAATACCTCTTTACTTCCTTTTCTTTTGTTTATTTTTTCTAGTGTTTCTGCATTCCTGATATCAAAATACTCTACTTCTTTTAAGTGTGGGGCTTTTTGCATTTTTTTTGTCGCTTGCTCTATTATCAGCTTGAAGTCCTCTTCCCCTTCTTCTATCTTTCTTTTTGCCTGTTTTAAGGTTTTATATATTATAGAGGCGTTTTCTCTCTCTCCCTTTAAAAGGTATTTATTCCTGGAGCTTAATGCCAGCCCGTCTTTTTCCCTTATCGTTGGACACTCTCTGATTTTAATATCCAGGTTGAGGTCTGATACCATTTTTTTTATTATTACCAGCTGTTGATAGTCTTTTTCACCGAAATATGCCCTGCCTGCGGGAATAATATTGAAAAGTTTTAATACTATGGTCGCTACTCCTTTAAAATGGCCCGGTCTTTTTTTTCCGCACATTGGAGTAGATAGACCTTCTACTTCCACAATTGTCCTGCTGTCTTTTTTGTAGATCTCCCCGGCTTCAGGAGCAAAAATATAGTCTACTCCAGCGCTTTCAGCAAGGGCGGTGTCTCCTTTGAGATCCCTTGGGTATTTATTAAAATCTTCATCTGGCCCAAACTGTGTAGGGTTTACAAATATAGTCATAAATACCTTATCGCACTCCAGTCTTGCAGTTTGTGCTAGGCTCAAGTGCCCCCCATGAAGATCCCCCATGGTCGGGACAAGGCCGGTCTTTTGACTGTTTCGCTTTAATCCGCCAATAATTTTTTTGCATTCTTTTATGTTTTTAATTAATTGCATTAATACGAGTGTTCCTCTGAAGGAAATTTTTTTTCTTTAACTTCTTTTATATATTCTTTATATGCGGTTTTTGCTTCCGTTGCCAGTTCAGCATACCTTTTGGAAAACTTGGGTTTAAACTTTTCAAACATCCCAAGCATATCGTGCGTTACCAGGACTTGTCCGTCACAATCTATTCCGGCTCCTATGCCTATTGTGGGTATTTGCAATATTTTTGTTATCTTTGCTGCAAGCGAAGCCGGTATCTTTTCCAGTACAATAGCAAATGCGCCTGAGTCTTCGATTACTTTTGCATCTTCGATTATTTTTTGCGCTTCGTTTCCATCTTCTCCTCTTAATCCATAATTTCCGGATTGATGGATGGATTGTGGAGTAAGGCCGATATGTCCCATTACGGGTATTCCAGCAGCGATTATATTTTTTATAATACTGGAAACCTCGCTTCCGCCTTCAAGCTTGACTGCTTCCACTCTTGCTTCCTTTAAAAATCTTCCTGCATTACTGACAGCTTCCCCGGTACATGCCTGATAGGACATAAAAGGCATATCCCCTACAACAAATGCTCTTTTTACAGTACGGGTTACTGCCCTGCTGTGGTGCAGCATTTGCTCCATTGTAGCGGGAATCGTATTATCATATCCTAGAAGTACATTTGCTACTGAATCCCCCACCAGTATCATGTCAATTCCGCTTTCATCTATTTGTGAAGCCATCAAAGCATCATATGCTGTAAGCATTGTTATTTTTTCGCCTTTTGTTTTCATTTTTTGTAATGTTGTTATTGTTATTTTTTTTTGTGACATTTTTTTCTCCCGGTTATTTAGTTTGTTTGTTTAGTATATCAGTAAGTTCATCATATGTTTTATTTTCTATCCACTTATTTTGTTTTGCTATACCGGCAGTTTTTTTACCCATTAGTTTATAGATTTCAGCATCTTTATAACTAAGGTGTTCCTTAAAATTTTTCATGTGGGCTTTTATTGTTTTTGTGTCCCCCCGGGCTATAGGGCCGGTCAATGCTTTTTTTGTTCCGCTCTCCCTAATGTTTTTTATTGTCCCTTCTGCAAGAGACAGTAGTCCTTTTATGCTGTCTTTGGGTTTGATCCCGTTTTTTTCATTAATATATACTGCATAGTCTATCAAGGCTACAATATAGTTTGAGGCTATACAGGCTGCTGCATGATATAGTGGTTTTTTAGCGTCTTCCACAGTTATGGTATTCCCACCAAGAGCTTTTACTATTGTTTTGGCTATTTTTTCTTCTTCCTGGGTGGTGTATGTTATTCCGTATTCTGTATTTTTTAATGTTTTTATTGCTCCCGGTATGGAGGCTATAGATTTTAATGGATGTATTGATAGTGTTCCGGCTCCTGCTGTTTTTGCGCTTTCAAGGGTTTTTAAAGGTTTTGAACCGCTAAAATGTATAACAAAAATATTTTCTTTTTTTTGTTTTATTTCTGTTAGGTTTTTTTTGTTAAATAGCTCACTGCACACTTTTTTTATTCTGTCGTCAGGGGTACATATAAATATACAGTTTGTTTTTGTTGCAGCTTTTTTATTGCTTTTAGTAAATTGAATATTTTTTGAAAGTTTCCCAAGTATTATTTTCGCCCGGTTCAGGTCTTTTTGTGTGGGTGAAGATATTGATATGATTTTAATGTTTTTTTTATTTTTTGTAGCTATAGCATAAGCTATGGTGGTTCCTAGTTTTCCGGCTCCTATTATGGCTATGTTTATTTCTTTGTTTTTATTCATGGGTTGTTTTTTGTTCTTATGTCTTTTATTTTAAAACATCCCGCGTTTTTTTTGGTCGGTTTTTTTGGCGCTTTGATTAATTTTTTAGTGTTTTTTTGTTTTACGATATTCTTATTGGCATAAGCAAGTATGTCATGTTTTCGTTTTTTTCGGAATTTAATAGTACCGGTTTTAGCGGTTCTTCTATAGAGAATATAATGTTTTTATTATCTATCATCATCACGCCGTCTATTAAAAAATTGGGGTTGAATGATATTTCCATTTTTTCTTCACCGTAGGATATTTTAAAATCTTCGCTTGAGCTTCCGATTTCTTTTATGTCCATCGTTACTATCATCCTCCCTTTTTCTATAATAAGTTTTATGGGTATATTATCTTGTGATATTGATGCTATCCTTCGCGTTACTTCAAGTATTTTTTCTTTTTCTATTACTATATTGTGTTTCATTTTTTCCGGGAGGAGTTGTTTGTATTCCGGGAATTTGCCTGATAGCAACCTTGATATTATTATGTTTCTTATTTTATCTTCTTTTTTTAAGAAAAAAACTATTTGGTTTTCTTCCAGTATTATTTCAAGGTTGTATTTTTTAAAGTCGTTTTTTGTAATGCTTTCCAGCACCCTGGCTGGTACGACGGTTTTAATATCTTCGTTTTTGTTTTTTAGTTTTTCTTTTATTATTGCCAGCCTATAGCTGTCTGTAGCAACCATGGTGAGGTTGTTGTTTTCTATTTCCATCAGTATTCCGGTCAGGATTGTCCTGCTTTCGTCTTGTGATACCGCTCTTTGTACTTTGGAGACCAGTGTTTTAAATTCATTTAATTCTAGTTTTATGGGGTTTTTTATATTGGTTTCCGGGAATGCGGGATATTCTTCGAGCGAAAAGGTGTTTATATTAAAATTTGCTTTGCCGCTGGATAAAAGAACCTGGTTTGTTTCCTTGTTTAGTTTTAACGTGATTTTTGATTCATTTAAACTTTTTAATATATTAATAAGTATTTTAGCAGGTACCACTACTTTGCCTTTTTCTTCAATTTTTACATTTATTGTTGTTTTTATGCTGGTTTCAAGGTCTGTGCTAAAAATGTTTAAATCCAGATCAACATCTAAAAGAACACCATTTAATATATAAGAAGAGATCTTGGGGTTTATCGCTTTGCTTGAAAACAGTATTGCATCTAATAGTTCGCTTCGTGTGGTTTGAAATTTCATAAATACCTCTTTTAAAAAATTGCTTTGGTTTAAAAAACTAAACTTATTTTATTATATATATTCTTTAATTAAAATAGTTAGTAATAATAGTAGTACTGTTGAAACTGTTAAGAAAAAGCCAGACAGAGGGGTTTTTCTTAAATTTGTTGTTAATAAACCAGGTAAACCCTGTTGAAAAAAAAGAAAGTTATAAACAATAAAATAAACCAGTAAAAAACTTAAAAGTTATAAACAATAAAAACCAGTAAATGTTAATAAAAACGGCAATTATCAACAACTTATAAACAAAAGCTGTTTATAAATCACGGAGATTTTTTAATCTTATTAGTGATCTCCTGTATCTGCATATAAACATTCCTATCTTTAGTAATAAGCCCGGTAATCTTAGTTACACCATATATAACAGTAGTGTGGTCCCTTCCGCCAAGAGCTTTTCCTATTTGCGGAAGTGAACTACTTGTAAGCTCCCTTGAAAGAAACATAACCAACTGACGTGCATGAGAAATAAACTTATTTCTTTTAGCACTTAAAATATCATTAATAGGAATAGAAAAAAACTTTGACACTTCTTTTACGATCTTTTGAATACTGACCTTATATTCTTTATTTTCTGGAAGAATGTCTTTTAAGATATTCTTCGCAATATCGAGATCGGGCTTAGAGTTGGTAAGCGAAGAAAAAGCAACAACCCTGGTGAGGGCACCTTCAAGCTCTCTTATGTTGGAGGTTACTCTTTCAGCTATAAGATTTAAAATATCATCAGAAACGGTAATTTTTTCACGCTCAGAATATTTTTTAAGGATAGCCATACGCGTCTCAAGGTCCGGAGGTTTAATGTCGGTGACAAGTCCCCCACTCAAAACGCGATCTTAACCTTTCTTCAAGAGTTACAATACTTCTTGGGGAACGGTCGCTTGAAAGAACGATCTGGCGGTTAGTATCATGAAGAGTATTAAATGTATGAAAGAACTCCTCCTGGCTGGCTTCTTTTTCTTCGAGAAACTGTATATCGTCCACAAGCAGGATATCATTGTTCCTGTAACTGTTTTTAAAACTTATGATGTTTTTATAACGCAAAGCATTAATAAAATCATTTAAAAATTTTTCAGCAGAAACATATTTCACTACAAGGTTCGGAAAAAGTTGTTTTGTGTACTGGCCTATTGCATGTAAAAGATGCGTCTTACCAAGACCGACTCCCCCATAAATAAAAAGAGGGTTATAAGTCTTACCCGGGTTTTCAGTAACCGCAAGCGCAGCGGTACATGCAAAACGGTTACCGCTACCAACAACAAATGTATCAAAAGTATATTTAGTATTAAACAAAACTTCTTCGGAATTCCGGCTGTTTGATTCATTTTTCCCATTAAAACCTAAAGGTTCAACATCAACCGACAAACTCTCTTCTGAATTATCCAAAGGCTGCGTGATTATTTTAATTTTCCACCCGGCACCAATAATTTTTTTTGTAGAATTATTAAGAAGGCTTAAATACCTGGACTCAAGCCACTCTTTGGCAAAAGAACTTGCAACAGAAACAGTCAATGTATTTTTTTTTAAAGACCGGGGATGTATGGTCTCAAACCAGGTTTTATAAGTTGGAAGATTTATACTACTTTTTATATCTGTAAGGATGTTTTGCCAAACACTTTTGATCTCACCATTCATAAAACAATATTAAATATTATTTGAATAATATTCAAGGTATTTCAAACCTTTTTTAGACAATTTTCTTTTCCCCGAACTATCAGACGATAATAATTTGTTTTTTTCTAATAAAATCAATTCCCTATAAGAGGTTGAAAGGCTAAAACTTAATTCCCGGCCTATTGTAGAGGGACCGGCTTCTTCAAGTTCAAGGATAAGAAAAAGGATCTTTTTTTGTCTTTCGGTAAGTATCTCATTATTAAGTTTTTCAAAAACGTCAACAGAAAGCTTTTTTTCGATTTCTTCGGGGCTCAATTCAGGACCGCTGGGTATTACAGGGACCCCGGGTGAAGAAAAACCATCCGGGTCAGGCGAACCGATCTTTAATGAAATGACGGTCCCCTGTCTCATATTATCAGAAATGTCTATTATCCCTCCGGAAAAGGTAATGGTTTCCTTAACAATTGGAAGACCGGAACCCACACCTCTTATATATTGTTTCATAGTCGATGTTGCTGAAGTATATCCGGGAAGCACTGCTTTTTCCTTATCATCAATTCCGGGACCTTGATCGGAGACCATAATATGATTACCTTCAGATAAAATAGATATGGTGATCTCTTTAAATTCTGCATGAATTAGATTTTCAATGATCTCCCTGATAATAGTATAAGGTATCTTACCCCCCAGCTCATGGGAAAGATTGTAGGTCTTCTGTGATGTATCATTAATAAAATCTGAGATATTTTCATATTCAGAATCTATCACCCTGGGGATACTCCGCATATTATCATAGAGAGCTATCCTTACAGGAATAAAAAAACCTGTCCGGCTCTGGCTGGTCTTGCTTCCGCTTTCTGCAATAGGAGCATTTTTCATGATGATTATGTAAATTAAGTATTAAAAATTTATATAATAGGATTATACGTGAGGGGTTTCTTATTTTTCACTACCCTTCCACCAAATTATAGTTATCAACAGGTTCATAATAATATGATAGCTTGAAAAAAGCTACTATTTTATACAAACCAGGAAAGGTTTTAACAAGCCATGACATACGAAATAGTGTTATTTTTTAAGTTATTAACATGTTTTTCCACAGGTGTGGAAAAACAGGCTGAAAACCCGGGAAGATTTTGAAAAGTACCACTATAGAATTTTTAAGCAATACATTACTATTTCAGTGGTAAATAATTATAGAACAAGTGTTTGAGTGTGTGTAATTATTAAATCAGAGAGTTCTTGAAATATAAAAGATTAAAATGTATAATCTACTACTTAACTGAAAAATTTATACCTAAAATAGTAGTAATAGAGGAATGATTTAAAATGAAAAGGACTTTTCAACCCAATGTTAGGAAGAGAAAAAGGAATCACGGGTTCAGGTCAAGAATGAGCACAAAAGCCGGAAGAGCCATAATCTCTAACAGAAGAAAAAAGGGAAGAAAAAGACTTTCTGCTTAATATTAATTAAGGATAAATTTAAATTAAGTTTGAAACAATAAAAAGCAAAATTGTTTTTGATAAGTTAAGATCAGAAGGAAAAGTTTTAAAAAACAAATACTTGATAATATATATACTAAACGGACCAAAAGATATAAATAATTGTAGGGTCGGGTTTGGTATAAGTAAGAAGACCGGCAAAGCTTTTCAAAGAAATAAACTTAGAAGAATATTAAAAGAAGTATTGAGAAAAGTATCGATACCTTTTAATGTAGATTTTTATCTTATTGCAAGAAAAAATATTCTAAGTGCAAGCTTTATAGAAATAAATAAAGTGCTTGAGGAAAGTCTGGGTTCCTTCTTTTCTAATCAGGAATATAGTTAAAACTGATTTTTTATGAGAAAGTGAAAAGAATAATAATATTTTTTATTAGAATATATAAAAAACTCATATCCCCTATTCTACCGGATAGTTGCAGGTTTTATCCTAGTTGTTCCCAATACGCGATAGACGCAATAGAAAAATATGGTGCGTTTAAAGGCGGAATGAAGACATCCTACAGGATATTAAGATGCAATCCATTTAATAAGGGCGGATATGATCCGGTAAAATAATAAACGGAGGTTAAAAGATTTGAGTCAGATATTACAGCTACTTTCACCCATACAGAATGTACTTGAAATGATCATTGTATGGCTTCACCAAAACATTGTATCCAATTATGGTATAGTGATAATACTGCTTACAATAATTGTAAGGCTTATATTAACGCCGCTCACAATAACACAAACGCGTTCTATGGCAAGGATGCAAAAAATACAGCCGCAGCTGAAAGAACTACAAAAAAAATATAAGGATGACAAGCAAAAACTCCAACAGGAAACTATGGCATTTTACAAGCAAAACAATGTCAATCCCCTGGCAGGCTGTCTCCCCTTAATACTTCAAATGCCAGTATTTTTTGCATTGTTTCAAGCCCTTAGAAACCCTACCGAGAAAGTTACTGATGTAGTTAAAGATTTCAATTTTCTTTGGCTGAATTTAAATGAAAGAGACCCTTATTATATATTAGTCATTCTGATGGTCGCAACGATGTTCCTATCAACAAAGCTTTCAACAACTGATCCCAAACAATCTAAGTTCATGTACTTACTACCGGTAGTATTCGGGTTTATATCCTGGCAGTTCCCTGCGGGAATACTGGTTTACTGGGTAACAACAAATGTATGGTCGATCGGCCAGCAGTGGATAGTAAACAAAATAGTTAAGAGGGATGTTGGAAAAGGAGGTAAAAAAGAGGAAGAAAAGGAAGATCTAAGCCAGGATGAAGTAACAGCAATTGCCCGCAAAAAGAAGAAAAGAAGAAAGAAAAAGTAATTCTAAACAGGAGGTTTGTATGGTTGAAGATACAGGTATCGTAAATGCCATAGATTCTTTTGTAACTTCACTTGAAGAAGAGCAAATAAACGGAAAGTTATTAGAAGATAATTCAGAGATAAAAAAACCTGAAATGTCCGATGACAGCAGGTTGATGGGTCTAAATAATATTGCGGGAAATAATCAAGAAAAGCATTGAAATGATCTGTCTGGGGGAAAAAGTAAAAGTAAATACTAAACTAGATGATTTTGAAGTCTCGGTTCACGGAGAAGATCTCGGAATAGCTATAGGAAGAGACGGAAAGAACATGGCAGCATTGGAATATCTCGTAAATCTCATAGGAAAAAGAAAAAACATTGTAGACAAAAAAGTAACTATTGATATAAAAGACTACAGAAAAAATAAAATTGAAAAAATTACAAACATTGCCTTAAAGATGGCAAAGAAGGCCATTAAAGAAAGTAGAAAAATAGCGCTGAGACCAATGGGTTCATATGAAAGAAAAATAATCCATAATGCATTGTCGAAGTTCAAAGACGTGACAACAAGAAGCAAAGACGAAGAACCAAATAGAAGGATAATAATATATCCGCTTAATGAAGCAAAGTAAATAAGCAAAAAACAATAGAATAGAGAAAAATGGCACTTAGGTGCCATTTTTTTATGCCTGTTTAAAAATTTACTGGATTTCAATATAATATACTAACTTTATAAAACAAATAATTTAAAGATGAGAGATTACATAGAAGATACAATTGTTGCAGTCGGGACAAAACCCGGAGAGGCTGCTATAGGAATAGTTAAACTTAGCGGGAATAAATCTATCGATATAGCAGACAGGATTTTTAAATCCAATAATGGAAAAAAGATCTCTGGAATAGGTACATATACTATGATATACGGGCGAGTCGAGGATAAGCTAAACAATATTGTAGACGAAGCGATTTTGTCTATCATGAAGGCTCCTGGCTCATATACAAGAGAAGATGTAATAGAAATAAACTGTCATGGAGGTATTACAGCAATTACAAAAGTTATGGAGCTCTGTATTGATGAGGGAGCAAGGATAGCAGAACCCGGCGAGTTTACAAAAAGAGCGTTTATAAATGGAAGGATAGATCTTTCACAGGCAGAGGCAGTAATAGATATAATAAATGCAAAAACAGAAAAGAGCTTAAGGATAGCTGCAAAAAACCTCAGTGGAAATATTAAGGAAAAAATGTCCAAAATAAAAGATTCTATACTTGAAGTAATTGCCCAGCTGGAGGCCGCTGTTGATTTTTCCGAAGAAGACCTTGAAACTACCCCATATGTTGAACTAAAAAAAGAGTTAACAAAAATATATGATGAAGTAGCGGAATTAATAGAGGATCAAAAAAAAGGAGAGATAATAAAAAACGGAATAAAAGCAGCGATTGTAGGTAAACCAAATGTTGGAAAATCAAGTCTGCTGAACCTCCTATCAAAAAAAGAAAAAGCCATAGTTACCGAAATACCCGGTACGACCCGGGATGCTGTAGAGGAAATACTTTATATCGAAGGAGTACCACTGCTTTTAACTGATACTGCAGGGATCAGAGACACAGAAGATAGAATAGAGAAGATCGGTGTAGAAAAAAGTTTAAAACAAATAGAGGACGCGGATCTTGTAATAGTAGTATTGGATGGAAGCAGGGAGTTTGACAATATTGATAAACAGATAATAAAAAAAATTGAAAAAAAGAAAACTATTTGTTGTATAAATAAGAAAGATATAAAACAAAAAATAAATGTAGAAAATATTGCATCCCACTTCCCTACCGAAAACATAATAAAAATATCTGCATTAAAAGGCAGTGAAGTTAAAATACTGGAAAAAAGGATAAAACATATAATCATTGGCAATGGAGATTCTATAATTGAAAACAAGATAATTATTAATGCCAGGCAAAAGAATATTTTAAATGAAATACTTAAAATGATTTACAGAGCCATGGAAGCAATAAATAATAAATTATCTGAGGAATTTCCTTCTGCTGATCTGAGAATAGCGTATGGCCTTATTGGGGAAATAACGGGCGAGACCGCAAGAGATGATATACTTGATAGAGTTTTTTCAAGGTTTTGTATTGGTAAGTAAAACTTTTGCCAAAAATCAATATGATTAGGATATTTGACGCAATTGTTTCACGTGAAACATAGGAAAATAGATTGATTAAGATTAAAGACATATATGAATATGATATTGTTATTATTGGTGGAGGAATCTCCGGCTGTGAGGCATCTTATATTTCTGCTGTAAACGGAGCAAAGACATTATTAATAACGATAGATACAGATAGTATCGGCCACATGTCATTTGAAAACTATATATCGAATACAGATGGAATAAATGTTACAGGAAATAAAATCTGGCAGAGAATGGTCCTTCCCACTGCAGCAGGAAAACTATGTTTTGAAAGTAAAATTGTTAATAGTCTAAAAAATAATAAAATTAAAGATTTTATTATAATCGACCGAAAACGACAGATGATGGCTCTAAAAGCAATTTTAGAAAAACAGAAAAATATTACAATAAGACAGTCTCTTGTAATAGACATAGTTCCTGAGAGTAATATTTTTCATAGTTTAACAAACGACGGCACTACATATAAAAGTAAAGCTGTCATATTAGCTCCCGGGACTTTTCTTGATTCAAACATTTTCTGGGGCAATTACAATATCGCAGCAGGAAGACCAGGAGAGATTGCCTCTAAAAAACTTTTAAATAATCTTATTAAAATAGGTTTTAAATTTAAGAAAGCAAAACTATACGCTGGTCCTAAAATAGATGGGAGAACTTTAGACCTGAATAAATATTATAAGAACAAAAACAAATTTAAGCTAAATATAATTCCTGAAGGTAAAGAAACAAAAGAGATGTATATAGATGGATTTAATAATGCCAATGGCGAGGAAGAACAATTAAAAACGATGAAGAAAATCCAGGGACTTGAAAATGTCATAATGACAAGGCCAGGATATGGGATTAATTATAATATCCTCTCCCCTTCCCAAATAAATAAAAATCTTGAAAGTAAAAAATTCCCAGGATTATTTTTCTGCGGACGGATCAATGGCCGGATAAAATACGAAGACACTGCTGCAGAAGGATATATTGCTGGAACAAACGCATCTAAGAAAATATAAAAATAAATTTAGTAATGTTTCACGTGAAACAAATTAAAAATGAAAAAAATAGAAAATAATTATGACATTATAGTTGTGGGAGCAGGACATGCAGGATGCGAAGCAGCACTTGCAGCTGCGAGGATGGGGCTTCTGACACTACTTCTGACTATAAATATAGATAAAACTGCATTGATGCCCTGTAATCCTGCAATTGGTGGTTTGGGGAAAAGCCAGCTTGTTAGGGAATTAGATGCAATGGGGGGCCAAATGGGAAAGGCTGCAAACAGGACTCTTCTGCAGATAAAGGTACTTAATAAAAGCAAAGGTCCTGCAGTTCAAGCCCTTAGAGCACAGATAGATAAGAGGGAATATGAAATAGAGATGAAAAAAGTACTCGAAAATACAAATAATCTTATATTAAAACAGGGAACTGTAGAAGAAATAATTGTAAAGAGAAAAGAAATAAAGGGAGTCATCCTGGAGAGTGGACCGGTTTTTAAGGCAAAAGCGGTCATCATAGCAACAGGTACATTTTTAAGGGGCCGCATAATAATAGGGGATAAAGATTATAATGCAGGAAGAATGGGGGAGTATCCCTCGATGAAACTTACCGGAAGCTTAAAAAATACAGGTTTTAAGATCGATAGGTTCCAGACAGCCACTCCTCCCAGGATAGACCGGCGTACAATTGACTTTAAGAGATTAAAGATCCAGGAAGGTGATAGCGAACCGCTCAGTTTTTCTTTTTGGGATGCAGAAAAAGTACATGAAAATATTCCCTGTTATCTCACATATACAAATAAAAACACGCATAGGACAATTGAAGAAAATATTGACCAGTCACCGATAAAAAGTGGAATGGTCGATACCCATGGACCCAGGCATTGTCCGTCTATTGACAGGAAAGTGATTAATTTCCCTGAAAAAACAAGACATCCAATATTTATTGAGCCAGAAGGAAGAAATACAAACGAAACATATCTTCAAGGTCTTACAACGAGTATGCCTGCAGGCATACAACAAAAAATAGTAAATACAGTAGTAGGACTTGAAAGTGCCCGAATAATTAAACCAGGATATGCAGTAGAGTACGATTATATACTGCCCAAACAGCTTAATTTTACGATGGAGTCCAAAATTATTAATGGCCTTTATTTCGCCGGACAGGTAAACGGTACATCAGGATATGAAGAAGCAGCAGCGCAGGGATTTGTAGCAGGGGTAAACGCTTCCTTAAAAATAAAGGAAAAAGAGCCCCTGATACTTACAAGAGATAATAGCTATATAGGAGTACTGATAGATGATCTTCTCACAAAGGAATTATTTGAACCCTACAGGATGTATACATCAAGGGCTGAATACAGGCTGGTTTTAAGATCTGATAATGCTGATAGGAGATTATCGAAAATAGGATTAAACACAGGTTTAATATCAGAAGAAATGTATAATACTGTCAAAAAAAGGCAAAAAAAGATAAATGAAGTTATTGAAAAACTTAAAAAAGAAATAATAAATCCAACCAATAATATAAATAAAATACTGACACAAATAAATACAAGCAGCATTGACAGCCCTACAGCACTTCATCAACTTCTAAAGAGACCGGAAGTAGATATTAGTGCACTAATAAACAGTTTTTATAAAAAGGGAGCCACTTATGACAGGGAGGTTCTCAGACAGGTAGAAATTGAAATTAAATACAAAGGGTATATAAAGCGGCAGCTTAGTGAAATAAAAAAATTATCAGGAGTCGAAAAATATGTACTACCGGAAGAATTTGATTATTTTTCAATTTCAGGGCTTAGATATGAAGCCCGGGAAAAACTAAGCAAGGTAAAACCTAATACACTGGGGCAGGCATCCCGAATAGCCGGAGTATCGCCAGCTGATATTTCAGTTCTAATAATGGTATTAAAACAGAGAAAAGGGAAGATGGTGTAATCTTGGAACAAAAAAAGTTTTTGGATAAATACCTTTTAAAAATAGGCATTAATAATGATAGCAGCAAGATAGATAAAATTTTTGAATACCTGGAACTTGTATACGAAAAAAACAAAGTAATAAATCTTATTGGTACAAAAGAAAAGGAAGAAATTTTTATAAAGCACATACTGGACTCACTATCAATATTCAATATAGAATTATTAAGGGAAGACAAACTCAAAGGAAAAAAGATTATAGATATAGGAACAGGTGGGGGACTGCCGGGAATACTGCTTGCTATTTTTTTACCAGAGTCAGAAATATACCTACTTGATAAATCAAAGAAAAAAACTATCTTTTTAAAAGAAACGACAAAAGCGCTTGAACTTAAAAATACAATAATCATTACCGATAGGGCTGAAGAGCTTTCCAGGGAAGCAGGTTTCAGGGAAAAATTTGATATAGTAATTGCCAGGGCTGTTGCAAGATTTAGTATTCTTTTAGAACTATCCGTTCCATTTTGTAATATACATGGTAAAATTATATTTTATAAGAGCAAGAAAGTATTTGAGGAAATAAAGGAGCACAGTGAGACAATATCTAAACTTGGAGGAGAGTTCAAAAAGCTCTATGATGTTGAAGTCCCGGACCTCGAGAGGTTTAGGACTTTTTTGATTCTTAATAAAGTTAAAAGGACACCTTTAAAATATCCAAGGAATTTTGCACTGATCAAGAAAAAACCTTTATAGAAGACCATAATTTATACATATAGGCATATGACCAAATACATAATAGTAGGACGGCGGTTCAATGGATGTAATAGGAAAAATATTTAAGAAAAAAAGTAAAGACAATGAAAAATTTCTCAATAGGGTAATAGCAATAACCAATCAAAAGGGCGGTGTGGGCAAGAGTACGACGGCGGTAAACATGTCTGCATACCTTAGTTCATACGGGTACAAGACATTGCTAATAGACCTTGATCCCCAGAGCAATTCGACAAGCGGATTTGGAATAAACCCGGGCAGTGTTGATAAATCCATATATGATGTAATAATCATGGATTTAGATCCCCATGAAGCCATTAAAGATACTACATATAAAAACCTGAGACTCCTTCCTTCATCAATACAGCTTGCAGGGGCAGAAGTAGAGCTTGTCTCCAGCCTTAAAAGGGAATACCGCCTCAAGGAAGCCGTAAATAAAATTGAGGAAGAATATGACTTTATAATAATAGACTGTCCCCCTGCGCTCGGGCTTCTTACAATAAATGCACTAAGCGCTGCAAAGGAAGTGATCATACCAATACAATGTGAATATTATGCCCTTGAAGGATTGGGACAGTTAATAAACACTATAGACCTTGTAAAGAAAAATCTTAATGAGGAGCTGAAAATAAGCGGTGCTATCATGACGATGTATGATTCGAGGACAAGGCTGGGGGACCAGGTCATAGATGAAGTTAAAAATTATTTTTCTGATAAAGTATATAAGACAATAATTCCGAGAAATATAAGACTCAGCGAAGCTCCCAGTCACGGTAAACCCATTATAGACTATGATCCGGGCTGTAGAGGAGCGGAGGCATATAATAATTTTACAAAGGAAGTGATTGATAATGGCTAGAAGAGGATTGGGAAGAGGACTTGGTGCATTGATCCCAAGCGTAGATAAGACCAGTGAAGAAGGGCCGAAAAAAGAAAGGGTCATGGAGCTTTTACTGGATGATATAGTCCCGAATAAAAATCAACCAAGGTCCAAATTTAAAGATGATACCCTGGATGAACTAGCCGAATCAATAAAAGAGTTTGGTGTGCTGCAACCAATAATCGTCAGAATTATTGAAGGAGAAGATAAATACGAGATAATTGCCGGAGAGAGAAGAGTCAGGGCTACTAAAAAGAACGGCATCACTACAATACCGGCACTGGTGGTTGAAAAAGTAACTGATACAGCGTCCCTGGAAATGGCACTTATAGAAAATATTCACAGGGATGATCTATCTCCTATGGAACAAGCTTATTGCTATAAGCAGCTTATTGATGAATTCACTATAACTCACCAGGAGATGTCAAAAAGAATAGGCAAGAGCAGGACAGCAATAACCAATATCTTGAGACTTCTTACCCTTCCGCTGGAGGTCCAGAAGCTGCTTGACGATGATAGTATAAGCGAGGGTCATGCAAGGGCGCTTCTTGGGCTTGAAAGCAGGGAGGACCAAATAAAGATAGGTAAGAAAATTGCTGAAAAGGGAATGAGTGTAAGGGAAGTAGAAAAACTGGTTGATAGCAAAAAACAAGCCCAGGATGGTACAAATGTGAGAAAAGCCCTGCAATTCAATAAGATCCCAAGAATAACCCAACAATTAAGTGACCATCTCGAAACCCTGGTCAGGATAAATATTGGAAAGAAAAAGGGAAAGATCGAGATCGATTTTGATAATATAAAGGAACTTGAACGGGTAGTGAGAAAAATAGTTGGATAAAAAACCTCAATGGCTAAAGAAAAAGATAAACCTTGATAATAAAAACATATCAGACATTAAAAACATTATAGATTCTTCAAGTCTCCATACTGTTTGCCAGAGTGCAAAATGCCCAAACATATTTGAATGCTTTAGCAAGAAGACTGCAACATTTATGCTGATGGGAGATATTTGTACCAGAAATTGCGGATTCTGCGGAGTTAATAGCGGCATACCGGCTCCACTTGATAAAGATGAACCAAAAAAAATAGCAACAGCCATAAAGGAGATGGACCTCCTTTATGCAGTAATAACATCTGTTACAAGAGATGATCTGGATGATGGGGGAGCCCCCCATTTTGCTGAAACAGTAAAAGCTATAAAAAACCTGAATCCTAGTACCAGGATAGAATGCCTTATCCCTGATTTTGGAGGAAATAAAAAAAATCTGGAAACCTTATTATTCGAGGAACCGGATGTCCTTAACCACAATATAGAGACAGTTGAATCTAATTATGGGAAGGCAAGAAGCAGTGCAGACTATGAAGTTTCTCTGGAACTGCTTAAAAGGGCAAAAGAGATAAAACCAGATATTTATACCAAATCAGGATTTATGTTGGGGCTTGGCGAAAACAGGGAGCAGGTATTAAAATTATTAGAAGACCTGAAAGAGAGTAGAGTAGATATTATTACAATAGGGCAATACCTTAGCCCTTCAGGGAAAAATATAGCTATATCGAAATACTATACACCTGAAGAATTCAAAGAAATTGAAATAATTGCTAGAAAAATGGGATTCAGCGCTGTTGCAGCGGGCCCATTTGTACGCTCTTCTTATGGGGCAGAATTAGTGCTTGATAGAGCATTGGAAAATAAAGTATAAGCCAAAATTATACAGGAGGGTATCATGAAATATAGAACACTTGGGAAAACCAATTATAAAATATCAGAAGTATCTCTGGGAACCTGGCAGCTTGGAGGGAAGTGGGGTGAAAGATTTGACCCCCGGACCGCTGAAGAAATACTTGATAAAGCAGTTGAGACCGGAATAAACTTCATTGATACCGCGGATGTATATAATGATGGCCAGAGTGAGACTGCTATAGGAAAATTTTTAAAAAAAATAAGTTCAAGAATATATATTGCTACAAAGTGCGGCAGAAAACTTAATCCCCACACCACAGAAGGTTATAATAAGGAAAACATAACAGGATTTGTAGAAGACAGCCTGAAAAGACTTGATATGGAAGCCCTGGACCTTATACAACTTCATTGTCCGCCAACAGAAGTGTACCACAGGCAGGAGGCCTTTGAGGCTCTTGAGGACCTGAAGATGAGCGGTAAGATACTGCATTATGGGGTCAGTGTTGAAAAAGTCGAAGAAGCATTAAAGGCAGTAGAACAACCAGGAGTCGCGTCTGTCCAGATCATTTACAATATGTTCAGGTTGAAACCGGCTGAGGATTTTTTTGAAATAGCTGATTCTAAAAATGTAGGGATAATAATAAGGGTACCTCTGGCAAGCGGACTCCTTACCGGAAAATTTTCTAAAAAAACAGTTTTTTCAAAGAGCGATCACAGGAATTTTAATAGGGGAGGGGAGTTTTTCGATAAAGGAGAAACTTTCTCCGGTGTTCCCTATGATATAGGCCTTGAAGCCGTAGAAGAGCTTAAAAATATATTTGGGACTGATGAGATCGCACTCAGCGCACTTAAATGGGTGCTGTTAAATGAATATATAAGCTGCTTGATCCCCGGGGCAAGCAGAGTCGACCAGGTCGAGACAAATTCAAAAGTCTCAAGCTTTCCCCCGATTTCAAGCGAGCAGGCAGAAAGGGTAAATGCTGTTTATAAGAAGTACATTGAAGAGCATGTGCATCATCTGTGGTAATACCAAAAGGGTAAGTAATGGGGAATAAAGCTGTATTCTTAGACAGGGACGGGACCATCATCAAAGACAATGGATATATTGGAAATTTAGATGATGTAGAATTCTATTCTTTTACATTTAAAGCATTAAAACTTTTGCAGGAAGAGTTTTTATTATTTATTGTGACCAATCAATCAGGTATAGGAAAAGGTCTGGTAAAAGAAAAAGATGTAGAAAATTTAAATGATCACATTTTAAGCAATCTAAGGAAGAATGAAGTAAAAATAGAAGAACTCTTTTATTGCCCCCATAAAACGGAAGATAGATGTAAATGTAAAAAACCACTACCTTATTTTATTGATCTTGCTGCAGAAAAATATAATATCGAGACGGATAAGTCCTATGTTGTTGGCGATCACCCTTCTGACATACTATTTGCTAAAAATGCCGGTGCTTCAGGTATTTTCGTATTGACCGGACACGGCAGGGGACATTTAAAAGAAATCGGTGAGGATATTATGATCAGTAAAAATCTTTATTATGCTTCCTTAAAAATATTAAAAGAAAATAAGAAATACACCCACCAGGAGACAGCCGCTCATCTTGCCAAGTGAAGAACCAAGGACGGTCCGTGTAGCGTCTATCCCTTTCGAACGCAGAAACTCAGAAAGATTTCCCTCGAAATATCCAGCTATAGCATCCGAGATCGCATTCCCTACAACAGCACCAGTAAGGGCTCCTGCAGCCCCAAAAAGCTCAGCCCCGATTATTGCAGGTATTACAAGTATCAGATTGTCTATAATACCGAATATAATATCCGGAAGCATCTTTTTCAGGTCTATTTTTAGCAAAAACGCAATAAGCATCGGAATAAACCCGAGGGTAAATATTATAAGGCTTACAAATCTTCCAAGCCTCATCGAATAGAATGCTATAAGTGCTGTGAAAACAGAAAGAAAAATGACGATGATGATCTCCATTATCTTTTTTTCGTTTTTTTTATTTAATCTTTTTCTTATACCCTTAACCATGTCTTCTCCATATTAGTTTGATAGTAAATTTTTTATAAATTATATATTTTGGACACTTCATTGATCCATCGGTAATTTTTCTGCTTTTTCCATAAATTCAATTGTTTGGTCTAAATCCACAATACCGGCAGCAGACCCGAGGCCCTGGATGACAAGACCACCGGCTGCGGTACCAAGACGGGCGGCTTTTTCAAGATCCCAACCCATAGAGAGGCCTACAATAAACCCGGCACAATAAGCATCACCGCATCCAGTTGAGTCAACAACCGGTACCTTAAAACACGGTATTCTTTTTTCTTTGAGCTTGCCGTTTTCCAGATATGCAATGCTGCTGCCCTGCGCACCCATTTTAAACACAGTGTGACTGGTTCCGCGCTCTAAGAAGAAGCGGATTACCTCCTGCCGGTCAGTCAATCCGCACATCATGACAGCTTCCTCAAGGCCGGGCATAAAATAATCTACATATGGAAGGCAGGGCTCGATAAGATCCAGCAAATCAGGCCTTTTTACAGCCACCAGGTCAAATGTTGTTATAACGCCATTCTGTTTGGCAAATTCAAGTACTTTACGGGTAGGTTCTCCGTCAAATTTCGGTAATAGGGAGGTGCCACCCATGTGCAGGAAATCAGCAGCGGCAATCACACCGAGGTCAAGATCTTCCCAGGTGAGTTCACCATTGGCTCCGGGTACGTGAAGGGCAGGCCGATCACCATTGGGCCGGACCGGGAGCATGGTCGACGATGTTTGTACTCCGGATTTGCGTTTCAGGCAACTTGTATTGATCCCATAACGCTGCATAGTTGTAATTAAAAAATTTCCGATCTCATCTTCCCCGACGGCTCCCATTGCAAAAACGTCAGCACCTAATTTAGCCAGGTCAACACTCGTACCACCCGCCGTTCCGGCTACAGTGATCCGGATCTCCTCAAGCAGGGCCACATTTTGCCCTTCCGGGATCCCTGTCACAGGTCTTCCCAGGATGTCCACGATCTGAATTCCAAGACTTACTACTCTGGCCATTTACGGCCCCCCTCCATTTAAGAATTTTCAATTTTATTAAATAGTGTTTGAAAGAAATTTCCCTTGCACTCATATATGGCAAGCTTTTCAGACTACCAGATAAAAATGTAAGTTCAATATCAAATTTTACCTTACTGGAGCACATTTTCCTAAAATAACTTCTACTAAAATATAATCTTTCTATATATAATGAATCAAATTAATTGAACAATGAAATAATAGGCTCTGATATCTATAAAGCTGAGGGTGTAGGTATGAAAAGTTCTCTTTTTCTAGATTATTTGATGGAAATACCAAATTTCTTTTCCTTGTTTATATTTGCATTTTTTATGATGATAACAAGCCCTATACTCCTGGATATCAGTGATTTCTTTAAAGTAAGTCCCCGAAAACATGAATCTCATAATAACTTACTTTACTATTGGGGTAATCATAGGACTCTTAACATCAATATTACTGAATAGAAAATTCAGTAAAAACCATATTATTCTGATCGCATATCTAATGGCTATCCCTATTTTGATTATTCTTGGTTTGACTAAAAACCTGATCATCTTCAATATTTTATACTTTATTTTAGGGTATTTTTTTGGGCTTATATGGATAAATGCTAATGCAAACCTGGTAGAAAGTAGAGTAAAAAATAAAGATAGTGTTGTAAATCTTGGTCATAGTTTCTTTGCGATTGGAGCACTTACTGCGCCATTTCTATCTATCGGCCTCATAAACAGGAAGATAAGCTGGAATATTATCTACTTTATAACTATTTTCCTGGTCCTAATAGCTGTTTTCTCATATATAACGATCCTTAAAAAAAGTAAAAATGCTTCGCTTCCAGAACAGGGGAAACCATCTATGAAAGGTATATTTAAATATAAAAATAAAAATATCTTTTTCCTTTTTTCTGGAATATTGATGATATTAGCTGTGATGTCTGAATGGATAATCGCTACATGGGCTCCAACTTTTTTTAGAGTTCAAAAAATGTTTAGCCTTTCCAGTGCCGGATTTATTCTGACTGCTTTCTGGATCGGAATGCTTATTGGCAGAGTGGGCATAAGTTTTCTTTCATACCGATTCAAAACCAGGCATATAATGATAGGTTCTTCCTTGATAAGCATCATCGCACTGATTTTGACAATATTTATTAACAATGCCTTAATAAATATTATTGCTATAGGTTTTGTAGGACTGGGATTTTCAGGATTTGCCCCTTTGATCGTTTCTACCACGAGTACAGCATATGATTCAAATAAGGATGTAGTAATAACTATAATATTCCTTTTTGGACTATCCGGAAATGCTCTTGCCCCTTATTTCACTAAGCTAATATCAAGCAATAATATGGTTTTTTCACTTTCACTTACAATTTTCCTTATGATTGCAGTTCTGGTGTTTACATTGATAAGAGTTTTTTATAAGAGAAACTATATTAAATAGATACAATCTATTGAATTTTTACTACGCATACATACAGTAAGGCCCGGCAGCCCATTGTTTACTGAATTGGAACCAGATTAAAAATGATATATTATTATTAAATAAGTTGAATTTGCTTAAAACGTGATTTGGCGGTCAACCGTGGATGATATTCGACATATCCTGGCAGATGGCGGAAATGATAATGGAAAATAAAAGCAATATTTCAAAAATAGTAGTTATCGGCGCCGGATTCGGCGGATTGTGGGCGGTCCGTGCTCTTGCAAGTGCACCAGTGGAGATTCAAATCATTGAACGCAATAACTACCATACATTTGCTGCCCTTCTTTACCAGGTAGCTGCGGCTGAACTGGGACCGGCGGATATAGTCCACCCGGTACGAAACATTCTGCGAAACCTGCCAAATGTCCATGTGGAGATGGCGGATGTCGAAACAATTGATATTCCAATGCATCGGATAAGAACAGGGGACCGATTCATCACTTACGATTACCTTATAATTGCAGCCGGAAGTGAGACGAGCTTCTTTGGAATACCAGGTGCTTCCGAATATTCATTCCCACTGAAAACACTAGAGGATGCTACCACATTAAGAAACAATATTCTTTATTGTTTCGAAAAAGCAAGTCAGGAAGAGGACCCCGAACGCCGACGCAGTCTGTTGACCTTCACTATTATTGGAGGCGGTCCTACGGGTATTGAAATTGCCGGGGCCCTGGTTGAGCTGATCCGGGGACCTCTTATAAAGGATTTTCCTGACCTGGATTTCAATGAAGTTCGCATCATTCTTGTAGAAGCCTCGGACAATCTACTACCCGGTTTTCCAGAATGTTGCCGAAACTACTCAAACTTACGATTGCGACAGATGGGAATAGAGATTCTCGTGAAATCTCCCGTCACACAAATCACAGGAGATTCAATACGTTGAAAAACGGGCAAATTATACCAGCAAAGACATCTGTATGGGTAGCCGGGGTTCGCGGCACTTCATTGGTACAAAACACAGGTTTGGAACTGACTCAAAATGGGCGGGTAAAAGTATTGCCAACTCTCCAGGCACCAGATCATCCCGAAATCTATGTCATAGGTGATCTGGCATATTTTGAGGAAGACGGCAAACCTTTACAGATGATGGCGCCGGTTGCAATTCAACAGGCAACCATTGCTGCAAACAATATCAGGAAACAGATACAGGGAAAAAGCCCTGAACCTTTTCATTACCGGGATCCCGGTGTAATGGTGATCATAGGCCGGAATACTGCTATTGCCCGGGTAAAAAACAGATCATTTACCGGGTTTACAGCCTGGGTTTTATGGCTGGTGGTGCACATATATAATCTGATAGGATTTCGTAACCGTCTTCTCGTGCTCATAAATTGGGCAGTGGATTATTTCTTTTATGAACGTGGTGTGAGAATTATTTTACCGGGGAGACAAACGAAAGATAAGGAGACATCTTTTAAGGATGGCCCTGAGCAGGATGCTTAAGTCAGTAGTGGATAAAGTTGTCTTCCCTTAAAGGGCCAAAGGGAGGAAATTCTTGTATTAGTGACCAGCGGCAGCTTCTAGTTATGAAATTTTGAACCAAATTTTTTGGTGAAATAATCAGATCAACAAAATTTTTTTATAAATTACATTGATTTTTTTCCACACATTAGATAGGTTTTACTTCCTGAAACAGTCAAGAATTAGAAAGCAAGAATGGAAAAAATATTATATAGTTTTGAATACGAGGCCTGTTTTAGTGGGAAGTTAGCTATTTTTTGTAGTGACGAAAGATTCATTAAGGCAAATTTGGCATTCTTAGAAAATTATTTAAAAATAGAACGAAGTGATTTGATAGTTTTACCTGGAGGGCCTGAATTTATTATCAATGATGAATCTAATTTATTGGAACGTTTAGGAATTCTGGTAAAAGCACACCAAATCAAGCAGATAATACTTATTTCGCATTCCGATTGTGGGTATTATAAGAAAAGTTTTGATAATTTTTCAAAGGAAAAAATTTTAAAAAAGCAATTGGATGATACCAAAAAAGCAATCAATAGATTAAAAAATTTATTTGATGGGATATCAGTCGATAGTTTCCATGCCTATATAAGCGATCTGGGAAGTATAAAGTACACTCAAATATAAATAATACCAGTTAGGTTCTTATGCAAAAAAGAATGTTATTTATAACTCTAGCCGCCATCATCAGTATTTCCCTTATAAGCGTATCTGCTCAATGTGCAATAGCCGGGGAAGCTCCGACCATAGAGCTGGAAATATATGATGGCCCGGATTATTCGGAGCCTAATGGTATGTGCTACTACAGGTTAGAAGCTACAGTAACTGGTATTCCTGACCCAGAAGTTACATTTGGAGATGTTGATAATGTTAATCCACTTGGTTCCGGAAGGGTGGAAGTAGGTGTAGAAGTAGGTGATTCCTATACTCTTACAGCTACTGCTTCCAATACACAGGGAACTGCATCTGCCTCTATAACTCTTAAAGGAGGTTGTGAAGAAGAGGTAGCTGGGGAAAAAGACGAAAAAATAGTTGCTTTAGAAGAAATCCCAGAAGAAACAGGCGAAGATAACATTATAGTGGAAAAAGAACCAGAAGATGAAGAAGCATTAGAGGACGATTTTTTAAATATACTTAAAAGCTTCATGGATGCAGTAAAAACAGATAATGAATATATGTATTTTAGCAGTTCAACTGTGGCAATAGTAGGGACTGAAGAGGAATACAAAAATGGGACTAAAAGTGATTATTATTTCATTATAAAAGAAAGCCACTCTAATTGGGAAAATATTAAAATTGAAACCGTAGATATCAATGGTGATGTAGCAGTTATTGAGATAATAGGTGATAGAATGGCAGAAGGAACGTTTTATGAAGATGAGAAGATTGACTTCAGGTTTTTAAAAGAAAATGGGGAATGGAAAATTGATTTCTCCTAATTTGGAAGCGTAACTTAAACTTTTTGAATTTTTTAATTCAATAAAAATTATTTATTTCACCTTTCTCTTTTTTTAATATTTGATATATGGAAATATTTATATAGATTTGAAAGGTTAACTATAGGTGTATTCATGTAGTGGGGGATTGTAATAGATATATGATTTTACAATCTAAACAAAGACTTTCAGAAGTAATAAATCCTGGGAAAATGATTGCTACTTAGCAAACAATTGATTTAATTTTTTTATTTTTAATGGGTTTCCCGGGATTGGCAGATTTCTACTTGCCAGAGTCTTTTGCAGATTTGTTATCTCCTCTTTTGGAATTGTGTTTATTTTTCCAAGCATTTTAGCTACTAAAACCGAATAGGCTTGAAGTTCTATCATTTGAAGTAATTCAAGTGCTCTTTTAGGACCGGAAGAATTTCCAATCATAACTCCATGGTTTTTCATTAAAAATGCATTAGATCTATCTATTACTTTATCAAAGGCTTTAGCTAGTCTCATAGACACTGGTTCAGTGTATTCTACTGGAAGGATGGGGCCGACTTCCAATAAAGTCTCAGGTAAAAGCGGAAGTTCCAGGGTATGGTCATCTGTCAGTGCAAAACCTGTAAGAATAGGGGGATGAGAATGTATTAAACCCTTAAGATCAGGACGTTTCTTAAAAAACCTTAAGTACATGAATGCTTCACCTGTGGGCTTTCTATTATTGGTAGCAGAAAGTATTTCTCCTTTTAAATCGATGATTAAAATATCATCAAACTCAATATCACCTTTATAAACTTTAGTAGGAGTTATTAAAATATGGTTATTATCAATTTTAAATGCGAGATTACCACCATGAGAAGAGACATACTGTAGTTCACCTAATTTATGACATACATATACAACTTCTTCAATTTCCTGAGTAAATCTTTTTTGCAGTTTATTCAAATTTTCCCCCTTGATATATTAGCGGATAGTAAACCCTCTTTTTAATTAAGCAAGTCTAGCTAAATAATAATGACCAGTCAATAGAGTTGAAAAAGAAATATGGAAAATGATGGTCTAGCGTCTGTTTGTTCACAATGGAAGACCGAAGGTCCCCCATAGCAAGAACTTTTAGGATTAAAGTAAAGATAATATTTTAATAATTATAAAAACTCAATCTGCATAAAGATATTGTTCACCTTCCTGGATATTAAATATTTTTTATGAAACCTATTTGTAGGCTAGATCAATGTTATTATTACAATCCATATCCAAACTTACCAATCTTTTATAGTTAATTGAATAAAGATGCTTTTTTGTTTCAGAGTCATTATGTATCTCCAATACCTCACCAATAAAAAGAGTATGGTCAGTAATTTCCACTTGATTAGTAACTCTGCAGGCGTATGCAACTATTGAACCACCAATCATCGGTGGTTTGACTGAATTTAAAGAAATCATTTCAAAACCTGTTTCACTAAACTTATCAATTTTTTTACCACTTTTTGTACCGCAGAGCCATGCACCATTAGCTTGATTCTCGGGAGGAAAACATGCAACAAATTCTCCTACTTCTTTAAGGTTCTTGTAACTCTGTCTCTTGTTTCCCACCGAAATTACCATCACAAGAGGTTTGTTATTAGCAAAAGTCCACCAGCCGATTCCTATGATATTAGGTTTTCCATCGCTTGAGATGGAAGTTACCAACATGTATGAAAGGGGTGAAATAAGGTCTAGGGATTCGTTCCATTTAATCTCTTTCATAAATACCTCCTCGTAAAGTTATTATTTATCTATCGTGATAATCTGAAGGAGCTGAATGTCTAATTATTAGATAAAGATCTTATATGGGCTATTGTTTCTGAGCTGTAAAAGATTTTGTCCCAAAACCTTCTGCCACCAGAGATCCGCTAAAATTATTCAAATTTTCACTCAAATAACCATTTATTTTCATATGGACTTCTTCTGATGCATCTGTTTCCTTATTTACAAAATAACCATCACAATCGGCCTCTATGCTATATCTAAACAGATCAATACTCCCCTTGATCTCAGCAGCAAGATAGCTTATCTCCCAATCATTGTATACAACACCTGATACTTCTTTATTATTAAAGTCTACTATTAGGTCAATATAAAAATCTTTATCACCTATTATACCTTTATAAGTAATAGGCTCACCAGGATAATTCTCAAATCCTCTCGATAAGCTCTTCTTCTTCCATTTCTTTTTCTGCTTCAGTTATTGCCTTATCAATTTCTTTTTTACTTTTTTCAGAAAGTTGACTTGGAATTAAAACATCTTCTGTAAGTTCCCTAAATGATTGGTCTATGCCAGGCACAATATTCTCAATAAAATAGTTAGCAGCATCCATAATTCTCAAACAGCCAGATAGAAACACCAGACTAAAGATTAATATCAAAGTTAATATAATAATGGTTAAGCGTTTAGTTTTCATGATGTTCTCCCACTGATATCAGCATAATCAATTCTTTTATGTGGTAGTTGGTAATAATTATAACCTTAAAGCAATAATAAAGTGAAGAACAATGAAAACTTATTCCAATACTTGTATATTATTGGTAGCCCCAAGTAACAAATTTCGAACCAAATATTAAGGGAATTAGTAAAATCAGAGGATTTTTTCAACTCTATTAGATTTTAGGTTATTCTAGTATTTTTACAATCTCTTTAACTAAATATTTTGCATGCTTAATAGCATCTTCTGCTTCTTTTGATGATATTAGTCCAGCAATATCACAGATGGCAGCATTTCTTTTTCTTCTCATAGTATCAAAGATTTCTATCATTTCAGAATATTTACTATCAAGAACAATTCCGGCAAATTCAATTACGGTAGCATGATGGCCTATCCCAGAAGGTCTAAATCCCCTTGAATACATCAATGCTTTTGAAGCTTGTAGCATCGCATTATAGGCTATATTAAATGCCCAATCTTGATCATCTTTAAGCATTTTTTCAGCAATCCTTAAATCCCTTTTCGACAAAGCCAGACTATCAGAGATCTGTTTGCTTGAAAATCTTCCTGGTCTTATTCTTCTATTTTTTTCTAATTCTGAATAGTTTGTCATCTTTGTTTCCGATAATTAAAATAATAGGAGCTTCTAGTATGGTTTTTATGAAGTTATCATTAGCACTAATCCGTTTTTCAATCTCGCCTTTGGAATAAATTGAATAATTGATCATTCTGTTAATTTGTTTTTCTACTTCTTTTATTGACTTATTAATGATTATATCTGATACGTTGCCTACGATCATCAAATCAACATCACTTTGAGAAGTTTCATCACCGGTAGCAAAAGAGCCATAGATAAAAACAAATTCAATTTTTTTTATTAAATGAAGAGAATCTCTTATCAAGTCTGAGAGTCCGGTAGTTTTAATAAAAATATTTCTTAGTTCATCATATAAAGGGAATTCATTTTTAAGTATATATCTTTTTTGATTGCCTTCAACAGATGAGGAAAGAAGATCAATCTTTTCAAGTTTTACCAGTTCTTTTTGAATATTGCTTACGGGTTTTTTGAGTATTTTCTCGAGTTGCCTAATATAATATCCTTCGTCTGGGTGCATAAAGAAGTGCGAAAGAATATTAATCCTTACCTCTGAAGAAAAAAGAGTTTTTAGTATATTATTTGTCTTACCCATGAAATAATAGTTATGTTCTAAAATATGGAACAATTGTAATAAATAATAGAACAGATGTCAAGTAGTATGGTAGAGCAAAGGGGACTCGAACCAAAGGAATAATATAAGACCTAATCTTTAGCAGGTTTTTTAGGTGAATCCTTCCGGACAATCCTAAATAATATAAATGTAAATATTAATCCTAAAATTGCACCACCCAGGGCAATAAATACAATATTATTTTTACCCAAATATTCAGCTACATAACCGAAGATTGGTTGGAAGACAATAGAACCTGCAAATGCAAGGGCTATCACAAAACCCAGTATGGTCCCGGAATTCTCCTGATCTCCCTGGATAGATATTGCCGTTGTAAGCGGAAAGATCCCGGAAAAGAAAACTGCCTGTATTGCCAGAATCACAATCTTTACATAAACATCAGGTATAAAACTAAATAGAGCAAGACATATGGTACCTGCCAGACAACCATAAAAGAGGATTGTTATTTCCTTTAACCTGGACACTATTCTTGTTGTAATGATCATTCCGATAATCGAGAAAAACCAGAATATAGAAAGAATAGCCGAGCCATAAGCAACTCTTATCCCAAGATCTAGGAAATACGTGGTAAGCCAGGTGGACAAGCCTATAATCCCGCCGATATCGAAAAAAAGTACAATGCCGCTGATTATCACTTTTGGGTTTTTTATTGCAGTAAGTCCTTTTCTCCGGGAAGGAGCATTATCTTTTATTGTAAATAGACTATCATCCTGTATCTTTTTTTTGGGACAGATACGGTAAAATACTATAATACTTACAAGATAAGTAAATGCTATAATAAAAAAAAGATACCTGGGGAGAAAATCAAAGAAGAGGACCGCACTTATTATCAATGGACCCAAAAATGCTCCGGAATACCAGCCAATATCAAGATTTAAAAAAATTTTACTGACATCTTTTTTGTATAATTTTGATGAAAAAGAATGGATAGTAGTATCAAGAGCCCCAAAACCTATCCTGAGTAGAATAATGATTATTATGAATAATACATAATTCAGGTAGATGCCAAATAATGTAAACCCCAGGAAAAGAAGGATCAATCCAAACAATACAAGTTTTTTAATATCTATTCTATCCGAAAGCCTGCCTGTAATAAAATTCGTGATAAGCGTAGCCAGCGAACCAAGAAATAAAGCAATACCGATCTTGTCAAAACCAACACCTATCTGTTCAGAAATAATAGGTATTAAAGGATCTATCACAACAACAGATAAACCAAATAGTGTATAGATAAAGTAGAATGTTTTAAGTGTCTGCCTTTTAGTTTTAATGTCCATCAATACAGATTAAACCAATAAGATGAAATTTCAAACATAAAAGGTAAATTTTTACCGCTAGTTTTGATAAAATAGTAGATATTACAAGATCCAGTACTAAAAACCACGGTAATATGGAAAGTTTAGTAGAATAAATTACTGTATTTTTACAGTGACAATATAAGAATAGAAAAGAATAAGTAGTAATAGTGGAGATAGAGATGAAAAATGTTTTATACCTGGACTGTTTTTCCGGGATCAGTGGAGATATGACGATCGGGTCCCTTATTGGATTAGGTCTTGATTTTTCCTACCTTTCAAAAGAGCTGGAGAAACTCGGACTTACCGGATATAGGTTAAAGTGTAGGGATGCGATGGCAGGAGCAATAAGCGCTACTAAATTTGATGTTGAAATAATAAAAGAACAAAAATCCCGCAGCCATAAGGATATAAAGAAAATAATTACCGGAAGCAGTCTTTCGGATAAGGTAAAAAAAATATCCCTGGATATATTTAGATGTGTGGCTACAGCTGAGGCAAAGATACATAACCGGGATATCGATGAGGTCCATTTTCATGAAGTCGGGGCGGTTGATTCCATTATTGATATAGTGGGCACTGCTATTGGTATCGAATATCTAAAAATCGATAAAATATACTGCAGCCACATCCCGCTTGGAAGCGGAAATATAGATACTTCCCATGGGAAACTACCCATACCGGCACCGGCCACACTGGAGATCCTAAAAGAGGTACCGGTGTATCAGGGGGATTTTGATTTTGAAGTAACTACTCCTACAGGAGCAGCAATAGTAAAGACACTAGCTTCCAGTTTCGGAAAGATCCCGGACATTGAGATCAAAAATACCGGATATGGCGCTGGAACAAAAAATGTAGACATAGATAAGAAGAATCATCATCACATCCATGGATTGCCAAATGTCTTGAGGGGCGTACTTGGCAGGGAAGTAAAAAGAGCAGCCGGAAATATTGATAAGCGCGGTAATCTTTTAGACAAAATATTGCATACGGGAGATACTGTAATGCTTTCCACAAATATTGATGACAGCACTCCTGAAATAATGGGATATGTGATGGAGAAATTAAACACAAGCAAGGGCGTTCTTGATGCATGGCTCCAAAATATTTATATGAAAAAAAACAGGCCGGCATTTAAATTAAGTATTATCTGTACAAGAAAGGAAGAAAATAATATTGCAGAAATAGTATTTAAGGAGACAAGCACCCTTGGACTTAGAAGGGAAATTGTAAGCCGTTATTGCCTTGACCGGGAAAAAAAGCTATTAAAACTCCCATACGGAGAGATAGAAATAAAAGTAGCGAGATTAGATGGTGTCACAGTGAATAGTTCTCCTGAATATGAATCATGCAAGAAACTTGCAAAAAAGACTGGAAAACCCCTGAAGGAGATTTACCGGGATGTTGATTTGTTTCTTTCTAAAACATAATATTTTAATGTTTCCTGAATTATTGCCACTGTTGGAACAGCTATAAGAAGTCCCCAGAAACCGAAAAGTGCTCCCCCTGCTATAAGGGAAAATATTATAAGTCCCGGATTTACACCTACCTGGTATTTCATGACATTTGGTGATATCACATAACTATCAATCTGCTGAATAGCAATAAATACAATTATTACAATGAGGGCCTTAAGCGGGGAAATAAACAGTGCCGCAAGGGCCGCAGGCAGGGCTCCGACAAATGGTCCAAGCAGTGGAATAAGATTAAAAATGCCCGCAATAGCACCAAGAAGTACAGGAAAATCTACCTTAAGAATAAGAAGGGCTATGGTACATAATACGCCCACAATAACAGATATGAAGATCTGACCCCTTATATACCTCCCGGCCACATTGTTTATCCTGTCCATTGTATTTGCCACAGGCTTCCTGAACCTTCTCGGTATGATACTGATAAATCCTCCCCTGAGCTTATCAATATCTTTTAAAATGTAGACACCCAGGATCGGACCTACGAGAAGATAAAGCACAATATTTATTATAGATCTTGTAAATGCTGTAGCCTGCTCAAACAGGTTTATCTCCTCAAAATTAAATCTTCCCATAAAATACTGTGTGACAGCATCGGTGTCAGGTGCTACGATATTTTGCCCGACAAGGTTTTCGATGGATTTAATGATGATACTGTCCTTAAAAAAAGTATCGACCGTATCGTTTAAGTTCTGTAGATATTGGGGAAACTTATCTATAAATACCCTGAACTGGTCCACGATCACCGGGATAAGAAAGAAAAATATAAGCCCTACTATACCTGTGAAGAGTATATATGTTATTGCCAATGCAAACCCTTTACGCATCTTCCTGTTAAGCAGGTGCATCAGGGGAGAGATAAGGTATGCTATAGCCATTGCAATAAAAAGAGGTATTACAGCTATTCTTATGAGGTAGACCACATAGAAGAAAAGGGCTGCAATTGCAAGGAAGCCGATAACCGACCAGGAGAATACCCCGACCTTTTTTATCGTATCTCTATTTTGAGAAGATCTTATTTTTCTCATCACTTTTTATTATAGTATATTTTTTTCAAAAATATAATTGTAAAAGGCTCCTTATAATTGAAGTAGCCATATAATTATGATAAAGTTTAAACTCATAAATTATAAACAAGAATACTATCTGTAGGATAAATATATGCCCGAAGAATCAATTGCCGCCTATATTAACAATACTATAGCTTTTGTAATTTTTATCCTGGTCTCCATGATAGTATTTGCCCTGATATACATTATCTCAAAAATTATAAGAAAAAAGATCCTTTCTAGGGATCAGGACAATTCCCGTATAGATATTGACGTAAATATGAGGGGTAACGGTTTCAAAGAAAAAGAAAAAAAGAAAAACCATCTGCCGGCTCAGGCTCATGACCCATACTTGAGAAAAAATATAGCCCTTTTAGGTTTTATCTTTGTCCTTATGAGCTTGACCGTAATACTGGCTCTTACGGTATTTTACTATTCCTGGAATATGGGGATAAATAACGGACTTTATATGATCGGTGCAGTATTTTTAGGTTTTATGATCCTCCTTATCTTTATTTCAAGGTCCGGGACCATTAATAAATAAAACTTATAGGAAACAGATTTCAGGTGTCCATTTGGCTCCAAATATAGAAAAAAATAATTTAAATATAATTGTTCCGGGTTTCGGGTGCTGTAAAGGGGAAATATTTGCAGCAAGGGGACCCCTTTATGATATACAGAGATTTGGAATAAATTTTGTAAATACCGCGGAAGATGCGGATATTCTTTTAATTGCGGGATTTTCAAATGAGGAAAGTGTAAGAAGAGCTAAAGATATCTATCTAAGGATGAACAAACCGAAATGGGTGTTTGCAATTGGGAGTTGTGCCATTGGAGAGGGACGTTTCTGCGGCGGAATAAAACATCTTAAAAAGTTCAAAAAGGATATAAAAATAGATATGTTCATACCAGGCTGCCCGCCGAGACCGGAAGCCTTCATATTTGGTATTTTAAGGTTTATGTCAGAAAATTAATTTTGGCCATGATAACAGGGGTAAATGATAAAAAATATTTACAATAATGGGATATTCGTCACCGGGGGCGATCTTGCAGGACAGGCTGGAAAAAACACTCCGGCAATTCCTTGAAAACAGTACCAGCAGGATAGTAAAGACCGGCCAGGATATATTAATGGAAGTAGACCAGAAGGACCTGGAGCCGGTTTTAACTGAATTCATCAATAATCCCGAGATCTCCCTCACAGTGCTTAAAGGTCTAAGCTCCGGGGGAGGCTTTGGAGGAAGCTCAGGAGGAAGTAAGGAAGCCGGTAATATAATCGCGGATCTTTCAGGTAAAAATATCAGTTTCTCCCTTTTTTTAAAAGTGAGACTAAGGGATGAACAAATAAATAAAAACATGGCAGCCGTAGCAAACCTTTTTGCTCAGAATTATAGATATGGAAACAAAGTAGACCCGGAAGCAGGGGCATATAATCAGACTGTAGGATTTGATGGGTTTAATATTGATCTGTCACTTGAAGACGAGATCATAAATACAGTTTCTATTGATACATCACCGGCCAGGATAATAAATAGTGATTTCTTTAGTGACCTGGATATCGATCAGCTGATAGCCTATATGGGAAGATTTGACTACAATGCCGGTATATTCGGGGAGCTGGTATTTTGCCAGGCAATTGAGGAGCTGCTGCAGCTGGAGATTCCAAAAAGAGCAAGATATATAAGGATGCTCTTATCAGAATTATTCAGGATGATCAACCACCTGGAATATATTTCAAATATTTCCAGTATCCTGGATTATGATATTGCCAGGAACCTGGCTCTTCTCGAAAAAGAAAAGATCCTGCGGACAACCGAGATAATAACGGGAGCAAGGGTTATCCCTAATTATATGAGGATCGGAGGGGTAAGAGCAGATATTCCATCTGATCTTTTAAAAAAATTAAAAAGACAGCTGCCTTCAATGTATAAGAAAATAAAGAGAATAGAGAATATTCTTATCAGGGATTTTGTACTTATTGAACGGACAACAAATATTGGTACTATTACAAATCAGCTTGCAGCGGAATTTGGAATAAGCGGACCCAATCTAAGAGCTTCGGGATCAAGATATGACCGGAGAAAAGAAAATGACCATATAAGTTATGGAGACCTTCACTTCACGATACCCTATGGAAGAAAAGGGGATTGCCTGGAAAGGATAAGTATAAGGTTTGCCGAGATCTACCAGTCACTAAAGATCATAGTCCAGGTATTATCAAAGATACCGATGGGCCCCATAAGAAAAGGGATAAATCTTTCTCATCTTGATATGGATCCGAGCGTCTTCACTTCTTCAGTAGAATGCCCTCATGGTGAAATGAAAATATTTGGAGAACTGGAGGGTAAGACCCTGAACAACCTGGCAGTATTCGGTCCTTCAAAAGCCAGTCTTTCTATTACCGGGACATTGCTGGAAGGAAGTTCATTAGAAGATACCAGGCTGATAATTACCAGCCTGGATATAAGCGGCGGAGAGATAATGGACTACTATTTTTAAAAAATAATATAGAACCGGTGAATAATTGCTTTTAATACTTAAAAAGACAATATATATATTAATAATAGTGGCATTGAATCTATATGTCTGTACCTATCTTGTCTCAAAACTTTCATCAAGGATGGAACTCAGGAGGGGCTACAGGATGACGAGGATAGGGGGGATCGGGTTTCCATTGATCAGGTTCCTGTCTTATTTGGGAAAAAAGGCGAATAGTAATATATGGGTCTTTTTACTTTTTATATTTTCACTGCTTGTCTGGACCGTAGCTCCCTTTAGTTCTAATCTTGTATTGGTAGATATGGACTGGAGCCTGATGGGAGCAATATTATTTGTCATTATAATCATAGTGCTTAATCTGGCGGGTCAGATGACCACCCGCTACCGGTTAGTAATGGGAGAAACTTCCAGGAAGATGATCATGGTTTTAAGTCTTACCATACCGGTATTTCTATCTATTATATCAATCATGCTTGTAAACAGGTCCTTTGGCTTTAAGGAAATAGTGAGTCTCCAGCATGTATATTGGAATATTGTATACCAACCCCTGGGATTTATTATATGCCTTATATCAATAGTGCTGGTAATAAAGATCTTAAGATTCAATAAAAATGGAGTTTTTGGTGCCGCAGGCTTTAATAGACTTGAAGGCAATGGATTATCAAGATTAATAATGAGTTTTTCAGAATACACTATAGTCATCTTTTTGATCTATATGACTGTACTTCTTTACCTTGGAGGCTATAAGAATCTTTTCTTTATAAGAGGGGAGATAATGCTGGGGATAAAATTTTATGCAGTCTTTATATTCTCATTATTAGCCGGCAAAGCCCTCGGGAACATAGAAGACTACCGGCTTCTTTTCAGGATTAATTTTAAGTTTTTAATACCCCTGGCCCTTATAAATCTTGCGGTAACTATTGGTTTTTTTATTGCCCGTAATATTTATAGCCTGGTATAGAGTTTTAAAAGAGAGTAGAAAATGTTTCAAATACTAAAAAATTTTTTTATAGGACTTGGAAATCTTTTTAGAAAACCAAGGACTGTTGTATATCCAAGGGAGAAGATAATAATCCCTGAGAAAAGCAGGGGAGTGCTCCACCTTAAGCTGGACCTTGATTCCCTGGATGTTATCTGCAATGGTTGCGGTAACTGCCAAAAAGTATGTCCTGAAAACTGCATAGAGATAAAGGTAAAGGTCAATGATGATGGGAAGGAAAACCTGGATCAATTCATTCTGGATTTTGGCAGGTGTATCTTTTGCGGTAAATGTGTCGAAGCATGTGAGTTTGGAGCTATTGATATGTCATATAAATACCAGCTTGCAGACTTTAACAGGAAGAACCTTGTGATGGAGAAAGCAGACCTTATAAAACCCTCGGGTACGTTGAGGGATTTTTGGAAATAAAAATATAGCCGGGGACATTTATGTCTATTGAAAGCCAAAAAATAATAGAGATCATACAGTATATAAGTTTTGCTGGTCTGGTGCTTTCCGGACTGACTGCGCTTTTCCTGCCGGGACTTCGCAGAAAAGTAGTCCTTATATTTACAATGTTTATTTTTACAACTATTATTTCCTTTGTATTTTATTCAGGGATATTGTTATTCACTACAGGTTTTGCAGCAATTTTTGTTTTTATAATACTGCATATGATAATAGCGCAGCTCCGGACAAGCGGAAAAGGTCCGGAGGGAGATGACAGCGCAACCGGTGGATGGCCGGGGAGAAAAGATGATGATAAAAAGAAGATAAAGGCGTCAACTGTTTTGGGCGTAATCCTTCCAATACTTTTTTCCGGATATCTGGGATATCTTATTTATGTAAGTACGCGTCCCTATTTCATGGAAGCAGACGGCGGGGCGGATATTTCCATAGTCAGTCTTAGACGGATATCGGGACTGCTTTTTTCGGAATATCTCCCGGTAATTATTATACTTATTATTGCATTGATCGCTGTGACCATATGGTTTACTTTAATGCTGGATTTTAGAAAAAACAGGCAAAAGGAAAGTAAAAGATGAGTATCCAGATAATATTTTACATAAGCACAATATTATTTCTATTGGGAATTTCGGGTCTCTTTGTATCAAAAAATATAGTATCGGTCTTTGTGACATACCAGTTAATAATAACGGCAGCGGTAATAAATTTCTTAAGCTTTTTCGTTTACAGGGGACCTGCGGATATCTGGGATAAAGTATTTTTAATAATGGGATCAATTACTTTATACCTTCTGATCTTTGCAGTCTTTTTCTATATATATTTAAATACAGGGATCATAGAAAGAAATAAGATCATAAAGGATCATAGATTATTCGTGCTGAAAAAGAGTGACTGGTGGGGAGAAGATAATATATAGAGATGGAAATTTTATTGGAAATATTTCAAAGAATAGGCCCGTTTCAGGGGATAGCCTTGCTGGCAATTGCTGTGATATTCACTCTTTTTACCAGTTTTTCCGAGAGAAAGTCTGTAAAGATATTTGCTACTGCCTTAAATGTTATTTCTTATGCAGGAGCCCTGTATCTATATATTAATAGTTATATAAGGACAGGTCCTTTTGAAGATTTCCTGGTAACAGTAGGACTTAAAGAATTGATCCTTCTGGGTATGATCATCTTTTGTGCACTGAATGTACTCTTTTATATATCTTTTTACAGGATTTATAAGGGGGGTTTTACCAGGATTATTATCATACTGACACTTACTTTGATCTCGGCTTCATTTCTGATAATAGCTTCAAACTTCGTAGTTTTGTTCGTTAGTCTTGTAATAACCATATTTACCATATTTGCACTGATCTCGGCGTCCAATCCCGGCAATAATGAATCCGGAGAGGCAATCGGAAAATTCGGGATCAGGGTCATTGCTGCCCCGGTATTGTTTTTATTTGGCTTTTCGGCATTATACGGATCCGGGGGAATAAAGAATTTTTTAGATGCACAGGGACTTGAAACCGGAGATCCATTTATACTTATAGGTACAATTGTCTTTGCCTGCGGATTGTTCTTATATCTTTTCCTATATCCTTTCCAGGGACCATATCTTAGATTAGCAAAAAGAATAAACGGTGAGACTCTCCCAGTTTTGTGGTTTCTATATATACCCATGGGCGTCATAATGTTTATAAAATTTGAGATATTATTTGATATCTTTTTAAAACAAGCAAGTATAAACACCCTGGTGATCCCGGCTGCTATTTTATTATTTAGTCTTTTTGGTGCAAATATAGGAGCGGTAAGGACCACAAGCCTTAAAAGGATCATATCGATGCTTGTACTGTTTAGTATTGGAAATATTATATTCAGCAGGGTAATGGGAGCAGCAGGACCAGGTATTGTAGGCGCAAATACCTGGGGCCTGGCGATCATGATGGTAGGATTTATGCCAATATGTCTATTAATGGTATTTGCTGAAAAAGGTACAGGAAATGATTCAATTCTTAATCTTCGAGGTTTTGCATACAGGAAAACATATATTTCTATATGTATTATCCTGGTGCTTATATGGTGGATTGCTGCCAGTATCTATATTTCACCCCTATCTTCATTATTTGAAGGCGGCAGTTTTAATTATCCCGGGGTACCGCAAACAATAATACTTGCATTGTACCTGGCAGCATGGCTGTTTACTGCTTTTAATATATTCAGGATGATAATTGTGCTTTTTAGCAGGAAAGTAGAAAAAGATACTTTGAAAGACCTACCCCTCCCGAAAGTATTCTATATTTATTTTTCAATATTTACACTGGCAGCAATTTCTACAATTGTGCTATCTTTTCAGGGGCTACTATAGTTGGGGCCTCTTAATGGTGGGCGAATAGCGGAGGCGGTAAACGCGCTAAGTGAGCTATCGACGGATATCTTACAAATGCAAAGGCTGTAAATAATTATTTTTAATTTAGTAAATAGAGGAAACAGGAAGATGGTAGTATAACAATATTTTCTTCAATCGAAAAAATATTTTTAGAAACCACTATTCCTTTTTTAAATGATTTTTTAATAGTTGTATAATCTATGGGATTTATTACATTCTGGTATTTGACTTCTATGGGTATAATATTATTTTTAGACCTACTTAATATAAAATCTATCTCCTTACCCTTAGCCGATTTCCAGTAAAATATTCTTTCAATACTGGAAAATCCCTGATAAATACTCTGCTCAAAATTTCTAATAAGATGTGCTCCTATAAGACTTTCTATAATAGAAGACTTACTGATCTTTAGATAAGGTAGATTAATGATTCTTGAGATTAAGTGGTAATAAAAAGGATCAAAGAAGTATAGTTTTTTTTCTTTTGCCGGGTTTCCTGTTAGTTTGTTTTTATTAAAATGTTCCAGGTAGTACACCGTAAAAGAATCGGCAAAAGTATTTACATAGTCAATTAAGGTATTTGTAGAAATATTACCGGATTTTTTTGCAAGTCTGTTCCAGCTGATAGTACCGCCCAGTGAATCCATGATAGAGGAGAGAATATTTTTTGAAGTCACTCTTGATTTTTTAACCTTTTCTATTTCACTAAATATTACAGAAATATATCTTTCAAATGTTTCTTCATCTATTGTGTTATTGCTAAAAAGAGAATTAATTGATTCTAAGAAACCCCCACAAACAAGATATTTATCTAAATATAGGTTGAGTTCATTTTGGTAAATTTTTAATTCAGGGATATTCTTTTTAATCGAGTCCAGAGTAAGGTTATTTTCATATTCCAGTGAAATTTTTAGACCGGTGAGATTACAAAATTCTTTAAATGCTAATGGTAATAACAATTTGTCTGGATTAGATACACCTCTTCTTCCTGGAAGTCTATCCGAGCCTTTTCTCAGGTCAATTGCAGATGAACCAGTCAGAATAAAAGTTTTGTTTTCTAAACCAAAGGTATCAACAATATGTTTTATTGATTTTTCCCAGTTTTTAACAAATGTTGCTTCATCAAAAAGGATGTATTTTCTCTTGCTGTCCTCCTTAACTGTTTGGTACCAGGATATAAATATTTCAAAAAGTTCTTTATCATCTTTTACAAGATCCATGGAATAGTAGAAGATGTTTCTGGGATTGATGCTTCTGCCAAGCAGATCTTTTATTATTAATTTTACAAGTGTTGTTTTGCCTACCTGTCTTGCTCCCCTCAGGGTATAAACTGCATCTTTTTTAAGATCGGAAGACTTAAATAATTGAGGTTTATATATATATTTGCGTCCTTTTAATTTCTTTATATGTACATCGTTTTCTATATTATTTTTATCTTCCCACCATGGATTTTGTAATAACAATTCGTCCATTTTTCTCCTGAAATAACACTTTGTATTGTAAAATATATAAAATATTATGAATGATTAGGTACTGTGATTGTTCAGTGGACTGCACGATTAGGTACCCTAATTGTTCAGTGAGTATTATACCTCTTATTAACTTAAAGTCAAAATATTTTTATATCATGGTGTACTTTCTGTTATAATTATTAGAGTTATTTAAAAGTAATTGGAGTATTTGCAGCCCTTGTTAAACTTAATTTGTTACTCTTGATTGAGAATAAGTGGAAGAAGACAGAAGACGTTTTAATATAAAACATTTCCTTATCATAATCCTTGTGCTTGTGATCGCACTGGCAGTGGTCATAAGTATAAGAGGTTTTACCTTTAAGAAAGAATATGAACCATCTACATACCTGGCTTCGGCCCTCCCAAGATTCAGGCTAATCGATATGAATGATCTGGGAATAACAAGTGATGCAGACAATGATGGGATAAATGACCAGGAAGATATAATGCTTGGTGCAAAAAGCCAGCTCATACCTCCGGCAAAAAATATATTTTCCCTGGAGGAAGAAGAACCAAATTATTATGCAGGTGGGGATCCTCCGGCTGGAATTGCCATCAGTACAGATATTATTGCGAGAGCTATGCTGGATGCCGGATATGTTTTAATGGATCTCGTCTATGAAGATATAGCTGGTAATTTTGACCAGTATCCCCTGAGGGAGATATGGGGACAGACAGTATGTGATCCAAATATAGATTATAGGAGAATACAAAATTTTGAGATCTTTTTTAAAAGAAATGCTATAAATCTTTCTACTGTTTTTAATCCTCTTTCAGAAGAAAGCCTGGAGCTATGGTATCCGGGAGACATCATATTATTTGATATGGATCTTGATGGTTTTACCGATTGTGCGGGGATACTATCTGATAGCACTACCAGGGACGGTATACCAAAGGTCATATATAATTATATTGAACCGGGTTATACAGTAGAGGCAAATATATTGAAGGAAAAAGTAATTACGGGCCACTACAGGTTTCCGGATATTCAGTAAGATTGTGATTACTGCTTATTATAATGTATTCTCATGCGTAAAGCATGATTAGGCCAGAAACGATTAAAGCAGAAATTAAAACAATGAAAATATATCAGGAGGTGATTATGAATAAAATCGAAGTTGTATCCGATAAAATATCACTTTTAGGTGAATGCCCTTTGTGGGATTCTAAAAAAGAGCTACTTTATTGGATTGATATTATAAATGGAGAGATTTCATCAATAAATTTAAAGAACAATATTCTGTCTACAATTACTACAGATTTATTTATTGGATGCATAGCATTAAGAGAGAATGGTGAGTTAATACTAGGGTCCGATAGAGGACTTTTCTATCTTTGACACAGACACACTTTCTCTGGATAGTATTTGTGATCCCGAGAAAGTGTGTCTGTGTCAAAGTAGAAAAGTCCTCTATTGGACCCTAGTATTAACTCACCATTTTCTCTTAATGCTATGCATCCAATAAATAAATCTGTAGTAATTGTAGACAGAATATT
>PVMK01117614.1_pt1 | contig 43425 bp, 39 predicted proteins | sample 1853481 | NCBI WGS metagenome assembly PVMK01 (sample SAMN08533507, study PRJNA380276) | Marine sediment metagenome, whole genome shotgun sequencing project.
CCGGTCAGAGGTGATTGTTACAATTTCCAGGTGAAATTTCACTGGAACGTTCTCCCAAGTCTCCCGGAGCAAATCCAATCGCTTTCCACTCAGTTGGAGGTTTCCCCCCTGGTAGCTCATCTGCTGCTTCAGCGGGGATTTGACGATCCCGAGCAGGCTCGCAAGTTTCTCAAACCCAGCCTGGAAGACCTTCATGATCCCTATTTGATGGAAGATAAGGATAGTGTCGTGGGTCGTATTCTTCAGGCCCGGGATCTGGGAGAGAAGATCCTGATTTATGGGGACTATGATGTCGATGGCATTACCTCCACGGTGGTTTTGAAGCGAGCTCTGGAAATGCTGGGTGCCTCGGTCGGTTTTTACCTGCCCCGGCGATTGGAAGAGGGATACGGCGTTCAAAAGGATGCATTGAAACAGGCTTCTCAGGATGGGTATCGTCTGATCATCACCGTCGACAACGGGATCCGGGCCTTTGAGGCGGCGGATGTGGCCCGTGATCTGGGACTCGACCTGATCGTCACCGATCATCATGTTCCCGACAGTTCCTATCCCGATGTCTATGCCATATTGAATCCCCACCGTAAGGAGTGCGCTTACCCGGACAAGAATCTGGCTGCGGTAGGAGTGGTGTTCAAACTGGTTCAAGCCCTTTTCCAAACCGCCGGCAGAGAAGGGGTCATCCGCCATTTCCTGAAACTGGTGGCCATTGGAACCATCGCTGACGTGGTTCCTCTGGTGGGAGAGAATCGGATCCTGGTTCGGTTTGGTCTGGAGGGGTTGGCCCATCCTCAAAATCCCGGGCTCAAGGCCCTTCTCAGTGGTGCCGGGGTTCGGGGAGAAGTGGATTTCTCCGATGTGGGATTCAAGCTTGCGCCGCGGATCAATGCGGTGACCCGAATGGGAGGTGGCCGTGAGGTGGTGGATCTGTTCAGTGTCGATGATCAGGCCGATGCTCAGGCCATCGTAGAGGAAATGAACGTCAAGAATACGCTCAGGCAGCAGGAGGAGAGGCGTATTCTGAGTGAGATTGAAGATCGAGTGCAGCAGAATCCCGAAGCCTTTGCCGGCAAGTTTTTGACCGTGGCTGGCCGGCACTGGCATCGTGGGGTCATTGGAATCGTGGCCGCCCGACTGGCGGAACGCTTCTATCGTCCTGTGCTGGTTCTCTCCATTGAGGACTCCTTTTGTCAGGGCTCGGGACGCAGTATTCCAGATTTCAACCTCCTTGAGGCTCTTGATGAGTGTCGTGATCTTTTCGAGCAATATGGAGGGCATGCTCAGGCAGTGGGTTGTCGGTTGGGTGAAGAATTTTGTAAACCGGGTAAAGTGGATGAGCTGGCCCGCCGACTGGAAAGTTATGCTTCTGAAAAACTGCTTTCTGAGAATCTGGTTCCTTCGCTTCGTATTGAAAGTATTCTGTCCAACCAGGAGATAAACCTACCCCTTTACGAAGCGGTCGAACAACTCACTCCGTTCGGCAGGGGAAATCCGGTCCCGGTATTCGCATCAAAAAAGATGAAGGTTGTGGGCGGGCCCTGGGTCCTGAAGGACCAGCACCTGAAATTACAGGTTCAGTGCAACGGCTCTCGGGTGGACGCCATCTGGTGGAAAAATGGTGCTCTTGCTGATGACATTACCGTAGGTTCTCAAGTGGACTTAGCCTATACGATGAGCCGGGACAATTACCTGGGAAAAGACAAGTTGTTGTTGACCATCCGTGACATGCAGCTTCCTTGAGATGTGAAGGTGCTTCACATCTCAGGGGTTTGAGTTCTGGGTGCCGATTTTGTGCCCAATTTCTTACTGAACTTGGACCTCTCCGCTACACCAACCTGGAACGACTGTCTTTTGAAGGACTAGTTATCGAGGTGCCAGAAATTGCCAACCCAGGATAGCGAAGTGTTGAGTCCCCCCCCGCTTCCGGGCTGTAGAGATTAGTCACGGAGCCGATAGAAGCGCATCTCGTGTATTTGGGTTTGAAAATCATAAGCATCCTCAACCAGGTTTCTCCAGGGTGCGAAGTCTTCTAATTGTATGTTTCTCATCGCATCGATGATATAGCGAGGTCGCGATTTTCGCAGCACTTCCACGGTTTCAAGGTCGGTCGGGGTATCAAAGGGCGGTTCGCCATTGTCCGCTACATCGTAGACTGGATACTGGGTAGCCATGTCCCGGCCACTGAGAAAATACAGCTCGGGTTTCGGACCCCATACGAAGATACTGTCGCCCGACTGCGTCCGCGATCTAATGTAGGTGGAAGCTTCCACGACCTTGCGATTCTCCACACACATGCCCCACAGCTGGATCTGACTGTGGGCTTGTGGATCAATAAAGAAATACCAATGGACCAGGACACGCGCTTGAAACCACAGGAAGGGTAGCAAGAATAAGACGCCACTGGTGTAGAGAAAGATCTTGTTGAGCCGCTTTCGAGGCATTTGCCAGAGGTGGGTGACGCCTACCGCTGCCAGCAGTGACATAGCCGGGAACATCTGAATGAAGTAATTCGCATAAAATCGTCTGCCCATTGAAACGCCTACGAAAGCGCTGACCAGCCAACTCAGGATCACCCAATAGGCAATCCGGTTTTGTTCCTTCCCTTGACGGCCCCCCCAACTCAACAGCCAGATCCAGCTGGTAATCAATCCAAAGGAGAAGGGTTGGCGGATGAGCTTGCTCAGGAAATCGGGAAGGGTGATCTGACTCACATAATCCACTCTGGAGATGAGGCTCTGATACCACCAGAGTTCCAGGGAGCCTGCATTTGCTAGATAAAGCACCAGCAAAGACAAGCCACAAAGGTGTCCTGCACCCAAAAGGGTCAGCGACTTCAGGTGCAATTCCTTGGGCTGGCTGCGTCTGGGCAGCAGAAGGATGAAGAACAGTGCAATTAGAGTCACAGCGGCAGGCTTGGAAATGACCGCCAGAAAAGACAGTAGGCCGGCTGCAAAAAAGCCGTACACTCGGGCATTCACTTTGCCTTGGAGAAAGCAGTAAATAGCGGCACAGGTGAAAACCAGCATCAGTGTCTCGGTGGTCGTCCCAATGATTCGTGGCGTGTAGTAGGTGGTACTGAGGAGTGCGTAGATGAGGGCGGCTCCGCCTCCAACCCCAGGCGAGAAGAAAGAAGAACCGATGCAGAACAATAGTGTGGACACGATGAAAACCAAGAGAAGGGAGCCCAGGTGGAGGGCCTCCATGTGCAGGCCGAAGACTTGGAAAAAAAGTTCACTGAATAAAAGAAGCAGCGGTTGTTTATTGGACCAGACATCCTGGTAGAGGGTCCCCCCCTCCACCAGGACTTTAGAGATACTGGCGACCCAGGCTTCGTCCACAAAAGTAAAGGGATGCTGAAAAAGTAAGGGCACGCGCAGAATGATCGAAAAGGCGAAACTCAGAACAAGCAGCCAGAGGCCCCCGGATTTGCTCAAGGATGCCTCAAAGGCTGATCTTCGCTCGTTCTCTTCCATCCGGAAGGAATCTTAGAAGGAAGATAATAAAACGGTTTAGCCCTCAGAGAACACAAGCCAACTGAACCCATAAGTGCACTACTCATAGGCTTCTCGAAGCCATTAGTCAACCCAACTGTCGTTTCAGAGTTGTTAATGATAGTTGTCACAGAGGGAGAGATTCTAGGGCTGGTGGCATTTACACTCCACCGTGAGAAATCCTAGAACTCCGGATATTGGAGTGTTGTTGACCATCCGTGACATGCAGCTTCCTTGAGTTGTGCAGGCCATTCCCAAGTGGCCGGAGATAAAACCTCCCACTAGAAACGAAGAGTCACCCCCCCGCTGACTTCCAGCTGGTGAGAGTAATTGGGCTCCTGGATGATCCAACAGCCGCCGAGCCAGAAGGGGCTGCACCAGATGCCGCCGGGATCTGATCGAATGAAAGTGGGAGTCCAGCGAGCGGCCAGCCGGATGCCGATATGATCACTCCTGTACAATTTCACGCCTCCACCCCCGGTGGTGGAAAATTTCTTCATGCTTTCGAAACTGTTTCCTTCGTGGTTGTCGGGAGCGTAACTGGTCATGCCCAATCCAATAAAAAGGAAGGGTCTCATGGGTGCATCGGGTGCCCCAAAGTTAAAGGTGAACATGCCGTGGTAGTTTCGAACCGTCATGTCCGTGATCTCCACTTTCTGTCCTTCCGCACCGCTTAACTCCATCGTGCTTAATTGTTCGCTGTATTGAAACCCGAAGCCGTTCATTTCACCGGCCAGAAGATCCACCTGGAAACCCCAGGTAGGGCCACTCTTGGGAGTGATCTTGTCGATGAGGCGGCCACCGCTAATGTTATCGGGACCAAACCTGATCCCTTCACTGAAGGTGTAGCCAAAGAAGGCGGCGAGCTCAATCCTATAGTCCTTCCCAAAGTCCTGGGCCAGCGCCGATGGACTCAGAGCAAACATGAGTACCAACACCGCAAAAATTCTATTTTTCATATCTTGACTCCTCTTCTTTCTGGTTTCTTCAGATCGATTCAACTGCGGCTAGGATTATGATGCGCGTGAATAGGCAAAGCTTTTGGTCGGTCATATTGCCAATGATAGACCAGTACACAACTTGTGTGAAAGTGTCCGGGTGGGGTAAACGGCTGAAAACCTGCCATGAGCACAACGGAGCGATTTTATTGGTACGGAATTGCTCTGAAATTGCCTTGATTTGCCGAGAGTTTTGGCCCTAAAGTGTTAGAATTCCGAAGTGGTAAGGCTCATTGTACAAAGGTGCTTCACATTTCGATTCCGCACAAGGTACACAAATAGGGACTCCAGCCCGCATTATGCATAAATTCGGGCTAGGATCTCAGGGCTAAACGGGTTATGAACCTCTCCAAGGTAATTCGCCTCCTCTTGCTCCTTTGCATCCTTTTAGGGGGTGCGGCCATCGCGTGGAGCTTTCTCTCCCGACGTCAGGGAGGAATGGTTCTTCCTGATGTCTCCATTCTCTCACCGGACATTAGCCGTCAGACCACGCAGTTTCAATACGCGGAGCACAAGCGCGGGAAAACGGTGTTCACGGTTTATGCAGAGACCAGCACACAGACGGTCAGCCAGGTTCACACGCTGCAGGATGTGACCTTTACTTATTACGACGAAGGCGGAGAACCTTCCGATGTCATCTCGGCTCAAGAAGCGGTCTACCACCTCCCGGAGAAACAGATTGAGTTCTCCGGTAATACCACCATTCAGTTGGCCGATGGCACCGAGGTATTCTCAGACCAGGTCAGTGCCGACCTGGTTCAGGAAAGTGCGGTGATCCACGGGAGTTTTCGCTTCAAGAAGGGCAAGATTGAAGGGAATGGCGAGTCCCTGAACTACCTCTTTCCCCGACGGGAGCTTCATGTGGGAAAGGGGCTGCAGTTGTGGACCGATTCCGAGTCAGGTCCGATCGAAGGGCAGGCTTCTCGGGCCGTCTATTTACTTACGGAAGGAACGATTATCCTGGAGGGGGAGGCGCGGATCTCAGGGAGTGAGACGGATCTGAAGGCCGATCAGATGCTTGTTTATCTGACCCCGGAAAACCGAATTCAAAAGATTCTCAGCTCGGGTCGGGCCCACCTCGAGTCAGCTGGCTCGAAATCGCTCTCGGGCCATCAGATTAATGTGGTTTTCAATCCTGCTGCAGGTCGAGCGGACTCGATTGAAGTACTGGCCCAGCAGCCCAGGACACTTCAAAGAGCCGTTTACGCGGAGCAGGGACCCGGGAGGAACTATTTTTTGGAGGCCGACCAGATTGATGTTTCCCCCAATCGGGCAGGGAACCTCAAGGGAATGATCCTGGAGAAATTTACAGCCCAGGGGGAGGTGCGGTTTCACTCTCCCACCCTTGGGATTGAGGACTCCAGTTCCAATCAGATGGATGGGCGGTTTTCCGAAAGTGGGGAGCATTTGCAGCAACTCGATCTGCAAGGACAGGTGTCGGTCACCCGGAAATCCGATGGTCAGGCCTGGACAGAGGAAAAGTTACGGGGTGAGGCATTGAGCCTGCGTTTTGGGCCGACTCAAGAGATTGAACAGGCCAGAGCCACCGGCAATGTGGTCTTGAGGTTGGATTCCCCACAGGGTTATCGTCAACTCTCGGCTCGGGAATCTTTAGATGTGAGCTATCTGGAGGGAGCCCCACAGCGAATTGTGAGCAGAGGAGACAGCCGAATGGAAAGAGTGAGCCCTGACCAGAAAGTCGTCTTGAAAGCTCCTTTAATCGATATCCGCTATCGGCAGGGTCTTCTGGATCACATGATGGCGCAGGGGGGAGTGACTCTGGAATCGAACGATAAGGGGACAGCCAGATACACGAGCAGTCAGCGACTGGAGGTCTCTTATCAGGACCAGAAGATGGAGCGGGCCATCCAGTCGGGTGATTTTCATTTCTGGGAGGGTACTCCTGCCACCATCGATGTGCAGTCGGATCAAGCCGTCTATGATCCCGAAAGCCAAAAAGTGACCATGACGGGAGAGAGCCCGACACTCAAGTTCATGGGAACAAACAGCGGCACTGAGGCTTCACCGATGGAGACCGTGGCCGAGCGCCTCGAGGTGGATTCGCAGACGGGCGAGGTGAGCGCCGCTGGAAAGGTGAGAAGCTTCCTTCGAGAGGAGGACGATCCCATCGTCATTACCGCGGGTCGCATGCAGGCCGATCCGGAGACGGGCTGGATCAATTATTTTTCCAATCCTAGAATTGTGCAACAATCCAACTCCATCACAGGGAACACCATACGTTACAATCACAAGGAGCAACAATTGTTGGTCGAGGAGAGCGTAGAGAGTTTTCTGATTCAGGAGAGCCCAACAGAGGAAAAAGTGTACAAGGTGGAAGCGGACCGGTTGCTCTACAATCGAGCGGACCTGCGGGCACGCTACGAAGGGAACGTTCGGGTCAGTACAGAGGATCTGATTGTCGATGCTCCCTTTGTGGACTTCGTTTTTGCAGCAGGCGACCAGAGTCAGCTCCAGGAGATTGTGGCCTGGGGAGGTGTAGAGATTATCCAAGGGGAAAGGAATGCCCAAGGGGATCAGGCGGTACATTATCCCATCCAGGACAAGGTTGTCCTCACCGGAGATCCCGCCCGGGTCGTTGAAAGCAACCAGGATACGGTCACGGGTCGTCAACTCACTTTCTTCATCGGAGATGAGAGACTCTTGATTGAAAATCCCTCTGCTCACGAAACGCCATGAATTCAAAAGAGTCCTCCCTCACACTAGAGGTCCGGAAGCTCGATAAGGCTTATCGAGGAAGAAGAGTCGTCAACGATGTCAGCTTAACGATTTCATCCGGAGAAGTGGTGGGGTTGCTGGGACCCAATGGTGCGGGGAAGACCACCACTTTTTACATGATTGTCGGTCTGACCACTCCGGACAGCGGCAGCGTACATTTGGATGGAGAGGAGATCACCTCACTGCCCATGTACTTGCGGGCCAGACGGGGAATCAGTTATCTGCCTCAGGAGCCTTCCGTATTTCGGAAACTTTCCGTGGAGGATAATCTCTATGCGGTGGCTGAGACACTGGATCTGGCGCCAGGCATGGCGGATCAATCGGTCAGCGAACTTCTCGAGGAATTTGGGATTGCTGACCTGAGAAAAAATCTGGCCTACACCCTTTCGGGAGGTGAACGCCGCCGTCTCGAGATTGCTCGTTCCATGATGATCAAACCGAAATTCATTCTCCTGGATGAACCTTTGGCGGGGATTGATCCGTTGGCCGTCTTGGAGATCCAACGCATCGTTGTCCAGCTCAAGTCCAAGAACATCGGCGTCTTGATCACCGATCATAACGTACGGGAAACTCTGAAAATCACCGACCGGGCTTACATTATCAATGAGGGAGCAATCTTCCGAATGGGAACGCCTGATCTGCTTTCCTCCGATATTGAAGTGCGCAAAGTTTACCTGGGTGAAAACTTTAGATTATACTGACTTACAGGGATAACACAGTAAGGAGGCTGTGAATTTCCGTCGTGTTTGTACTCGCGGTTTCAAGACTTTTAGATGAGCAAACATTTAAGACCGGCATTAGCATTAACCCTTTCACAGCGACTGGTGATGACACCTTCGCTGCTGCAAAAGATTGAACTCCTCACCCTGAATCGATTAGAACTTTCCGATCTCCTGAATCAGGAACTGGGCGAAAATCCCGTACTCGAAGAAATCGTCGGACAAGGAGACGGTGAAGGGGCTGAGAGCCCGGAGGAAAAAGAAAAGTCTGACGATCCGGATGGGTACGAGGATTTCGACTATGAATACTTTTTCGGCGAATACCTGAGTCCCAGTTCCCGCCCCCGTGAGTGGGAAGGCAAGAGCGAGCAGCCCTCCTTTGAACTTTTCCTGGCCACACCGTCCACATTGAACGATCATCTCAACTGGCAACTGAACATGAGTGAAGTTGCCTCTGAGATTCGCGACATTTGCTACTTCATCATCGGCAATATTAATGAGGACGGATACCTGATCCTTCCTGTCGAGGAGATCGCAGAATCCCTGAAGGTTTCAGAGGAGCAGGTTGAAAAAGCATTGCTCGTTGTGCAGAGCCTGGATCCCATCGGGATAGGATGCCAAAATCTGCAGGAGTGTTTACTGATCCAGATGCGGGCCGCCGGGTTGGAGAATTCGCTGGCCGAACAGCTTGTGCTGGATTTCCTTCCCTTGATTCAGGCCAAGAAGTTTCGAGAACTTGCCAAGCAACTGGGCTGCGAACTGGAAGTCATCGCAGAAGCCATGGAGACGATTCGAAGTTTTTCCCCCAAACCGGGTCAGAAGTATAGTACTCAGAGTCCGGTCTACATCCAGCCCGATGTTCATATTTATAAAGTGGGGGATGAGTACCAGATTTCTCTGAACGACGACGGTTTGCCCAAATTGAGGTTGAGCCGCGCTTATCGCGAACTGCTCAGGAAGAAAGACGTCTCCAAGGAAACCAAGAGTTTTGTGAAGGAGCGCTTTCGCTCCGCCATGGAACTGCTGAAAAGCGTGGACCAACGTCAGCAAACCATCTATCGGGCTTGCGTAGCCATCGTGGAGCGACAAAAGGGCTTTCTGGATAGCGGAGCTCCCTATCTCAAACCGATGTTGATCAAGGATGTGGCCGAAGAACTGGGTGTACATTCCTCGACCGTCAGTCGGGTTGTGGCCAATAAACATGCCTATACCCCGCAGGGTGTCATCGCGCTTCGAAAGTTTTTCACCAGTGGAATCGAAGGTGCCGATGGTGTAAATGTTTCCGTGGTGCAGGTGAAAGAGAAAATCAAAGGGATTCTTGCTAATGAAGATACCCAGAAACCTCTCTCGGATCAGAAAATCTCCGGCCTTTTGAACGAGGATGGGATTCAGATCACTCGAAGGACCGTTGCCAAGTATCGCGATCAGATGCGAATTCCTGGATCCCGCGAACGAAAGATGGCCGTGCTCTTTTAGTGTGTCTCAATGGCCCCTGAAAAGACCAAGCCGCCTAATCCAACTACCACCGTCAGGGAATTGAGTCAGTTATCGAGCCAACGTCTGAAACTGACCCTAAGGGGTGGTGAGGATGGCCTGGATAATCTCATTACCTCGCCGCGAATTCAAAAGCTGGGGCTGGCCTTGGCCGGTTATATCGACTACCTGCACGAAGGAAGAGTGCAGTTGGTGGGCCGAACGGAACTCCATTACCTGAAGACTTTGTCGGCGGCTGATCGGAAAACAGCCATCAATCAGATCTTTGCCCGGAAATTATCCTGTGTCGTGATTACCTCAGATCTGAAGGCTCCTCCCTCCCTCCTGCGCAATTGCGAGGAAAACAAGGTCCCGCTCTTTAAGACCAAGGCCTTGAGTTCGGTAGCCATCACGGAAATCTCAGGTTTTCTGGAAGAACAGCTGGCCCTGAAGACCACGATTCATGGAGTCTTGATGGAAGTCTATGGGTTGGGGCTTCTTCTCTTGGGCCCCTCCGGTATTGGAAAGAGCGAGTGCGCCCTGGATTTGATCTTACGCGGTCACCGGTTGGTCAGCGATGACATGATCGTGATCCGGAAGTTCGGTTCTGACCGGGTCATGGGTTCGGGCCCCAGTGATTTCCGCTTCCATATGGAGCTTCGCGGATTGGGAATCGTCAACATTAAGGAACTCTTTGGGATTTCGGTGTTGAGTCCGAAAACAATCATCGATATCGCCATGGATCTGGTGCGATGGAATCCCGAGGAGGAGTACGATCGACTGGGACTGGATGAACGGCAATACACCTTGATGGATGTCTCGGTTCCACTGATCACGATGCCCGTGGCTCCCGCCAGAAATCTGGCCACGCTGGTGGAAGTTGCGGTACGATTGCAAATGCTGAAGAGTCAGGGTTACAGCCCCTCCGGAGAGTTTTTTAAACAGTTGGATGCACGTCTGAAACCGCCTCGGTCTTCCTCCGATGAAGCATGGCGCCTGTAAAACTTCAATCACTGGTCATCATCACCGGAATGAGCGGCTCGGGAAAGCATACCGCTTTCAACGCCTTTGAGGATTTAGGTTATTTCTGCGTCGACAATCTTCCCACCTCTTTGATCTCTCGCCTCATCCAGATGTCCGTTGCAGCGGGGGGGGAGCTACAGGAAGTAGCGATTGTTATTGATGTTCGACTCGGGGAGCCGCTGGAGGGTTTCGAAAAGCTCTTTGGTGAGATCAGGAAGTCTCACGCCCATGCCAAGATCATTTTCGTGGATGCCTCGACCGAGGTGTTGGCGAGAAGATATGGTGAAACCCGACGACTGCACCCGCTGGCCCAGGAAACCACACTGCTCGAAGGCATTGGCGCGGAGCGAAGAAGGCTTGCCAGTGTCCGGACCCTAGCCGACCTGGTTATCGATACCAGTGATTTTTCCGTTCACGATCTCCGCGATTTCATCTACCAGAACTTTCAGCGTACGGACCAAGAGGAGGTTTTGAACGTTTCCCTGGTCAGCTTCGGATTCAAAAACGGGATACCTCACAACTCCGAGCTGGTCTTTGATGTGCGATTTCTTCCCAACCCCTATTTCGTTTCCGCTCTGAAAGAGAAGACGGGAAACGATCCCAGTGTAGCCCAATATATGCTGAAACAGCCGGAGACGGGGGAGATCCTGGGCAGAATCCACGATATGTTAGAATACTTGCTGCCCAAATACACTAGAGAAGGTAAGAAATATCTCACCATCTCCATTGGTTGTACCGGTGGAAGACACCGCTCCGTACTGGTGGCCAATGAGTTGCAGAAGCGCCTGAAAAAGAAAGGGCGCAAGGTTAATCTGATTCATCGGGATCTACACAGCGAATGACAAGCCCGGACTTCTCACACCTGCTCGTCACGAAGCGGCGGAAGGACCGGCCTGACAAGGCGCCCGACCGAGGCCCCCGCAAACGTACTGTAGGGTACGTTGAGGAGGCCGAGGGAGTGCAACACAGTCAGGCCGGATCATTGCGCCGATGCAGTAGAGGGGGTGTGAGAAATGCGGGCTGAGGCTGAGAATGTTTTGGTGGGTGCTCTCGTTGTCACGCATGGCCAGTTGGGGCAGGAGCTCGTCTCTGCTGCCCAGGCCATTGTGGGTGAAATCTCCTATATTGCGGCGGTTTCGATCGGTTGGAATGATGATGTCGACGAATCCAAAAAGAAGATTGAGCAAGCTGTCGCAGAGGTGGATCAGGGGAAGGGTGTCATCATTCTTACCGACATGTTTGGAGGCACTCCTTCGAATCTCTCCCTTCCTTTGCTCAAGAGGAATGAAGTGGACATCGTCACGGGCGTTAACCTGCCCATGGTGATCAAGGTGGCCAATCAACCCGGCACTGACTCGCTTTCGGAATTGGTCACCAAAGTGAAGAAACAGGGGCAAAGCCATATCTCGATCGCCAGTGAGCTTTTGGGAGAATGATTCGGAAAATTCTTCGTATCAAGAGCGAATTGGGCCTGCATGCCCGTGCCGCTGCCAAGTTGGTGAAACTGACGTCCCAATTCGAGTCGGACATCAAGTTGTCCCGGACCCATGTCGAAGAGCAGGTTGACGCGAAGAGTATCTTGGGAATCCTGCTCATGGCCGCCGCCAAGGGGATGGAAATTGAAGTGATGATCGATGGGAAGGACGAGGAAGTGGCCATGGAAGCGGTGGTGCAATTGGTGAATGACCGATTCGGTGAAGAGAAATGACCCAATCTAAGCGGGATCGTTCGCCTCAAGAGCTCTCCGGTGTTGGACTTTCCCCCGGAGTTTCGATTGGCACTGCCTATGAAGTCGAGCCGCAGATCGTGGCTTTGTATCCGATTCGCATTGCTTCCGATGAAGTGACCAGAGAGTTGAAGAGACTTCATGCCGCTCTCAAGGAATCACGCCTCCAGCTGGAGAAGGCAAGGAGAAAACTTGAAGCGGAACTGGGCAAGGAGCACTCCCATATCATCGATGCCCATCTGCTGATTCTGGAAGATCCTCTCTTACTGGAAGAAATCGAAAGGAAAATTCAGGAGGAGCTGCAAAGTCCGGAGCGGGCCGTTCGAGAAGCCGCTGAGAATTGGATTTCCGCCTATCGTTCCCTGGAAGACCCATTTTTTCGGGAGCGGGGTTCCGATGTGGAAGAGGTGGTACAACGCCTGATTTTCAACCTCATGGAACTCGATTCGCAGGGTCACGAAGGTTTGCCCGAGGATCTGATTCTGGTGGTCTCTGAGGCCAGTCTTTTTCTTCTCGTTGAGTATCCTCTGGAGAGGGTCAAAGGGCTGGTGGTGAAGAGGGGAGGGACCACTTCACACGGCATCATTATTGCCCGTTCCTATCAAATACCCGTGGTGGCTGGAATTCAGAACTTGAAGGAAGTGATCCGCACGGGAGACACGCTTATTGTGGATGGAACCTCAGGAATGGTCCGAGTCCGACCCTCTGAACGGGAAATCAGGAACTATCAGGCTCGAGTCCGGAAGGAACAGAAAAGTCAACAGGAGCTGGTGGGAGACACCTCCCCCTGTTTGACTTCGGATGGCCAGAGAATTTACTTGTATGCCAACGTCGAGATCGATAGTGAGGTCCCGCTTGGACTCAAGCAGGGGGGTGGAGGGATCGGGTTGTTTCGCACAGAATACGTCTACATGAAGGACAAGCAAAAGCCTGTCAGTGAAGAGCAACAGTTCAAGATCTATAAGCATCTGGCCACGGTGGTGGCAGGTCGTCCCGCCCACATTCGAACCCTGGACTTCGGAGGCGAAAGACATCCCTATTTTTCCCCGATCCTGGGAGAGAACGACAGCGCGCTGGGTTTGCGGGGAATTCGTCTCAGCCTGCGCTACCCGGACATCTATCGGGAGCAAATCCGGGCCATCTTGAGAGGCAGTGCCTACGGCAATCTGAAGATTGTCCTCCCCATGGTTTCCGATGTCGATGAAGTGGTCCAGGCCAGACGACTCATTCAAGCGGCGAAGGAGGAACTTCTCGAAGAAGGAGTTGCCTTCAATGAGGAAATTGAAGTCGGTATCATGGTGGAGGTTCCGGCGGCCGTCATCATGTTGGAATCGCTTTGTCCCCATGTCGACTTTTTGGCAGTCGGTACCAACGATCTGGTCCAGTATACGCTGGCGGCCAGTAGAACGGACGATCGTATTGGCAACCTGTTTAAGCCGTTGCATCCTGCTGTTTTGAAGAGTCTTTATCGAGTCGCCCAGGTGGCGGCAGCAGAAGGTGTGCTGACTTTGATTTGTGGTGAAGTCGCTTCCCATCCTGTTTATGCCCGCCTTCTGATCGGAATGGGCTTCCGGCATTTATCCATGAGCCCGTTTGCCATTCCCGAGGTCAAGGGCAGGCTGCGAGAGATCTCCTGTCTCGAGGCAGCCGAGATGGTGGAAGAGGTACTCAGACAAGCCACCCTGGAAGAGGTGGAAGACTATGTCAATGAGTTCATGAAGAGACAGAAGGCAACAGTCTGAGGGTAGCGCGCTGCCCGCGGGTTCCAGGTTCCAAGTTTCAGGTTTCGGGTTTTGAATTTGTTTTAGGATTTTGAATTTTCGGATGGTCATTTTGAGGCAATCTGCGATCTGTTGTCTGTTGTCTGTTGTTTGTTTTTTGTTGTCAGCTGTCAGCTGTCAGCAGTCTGTGGTCTGCGGTCTCCCGTCTGCCGTCATCTTTCCCCCATGCTCTCAGCAAATCAGCTCACCATTTTACGTATGGCCTTTGTGCCGCTCCTGGTCTTGCTGGTGGTGTACGACTACGTAGTCGGCGCTCTGGCTGTTTTCCTGTTGGCCGGCGCAACGGATTTATTGGATGGCTTCATTGCTCGGAAATTCGGCCAGAACACGTCCATTGGTGCTTTTCTGGATCCGATTGCCGACAAGTTATTGCTGGTCAGTTGCTTCATCCTGCTCTCACGCAACGTTGTTGAACTGAATGTGAACATTCCCCTCTGGTTGACGATTACCGTGATCGGCCGCGACATCCTGCTGGTGGTGAGCGTCGTCATCATCAACCTGACCATGGGAAGGCACCTGTTTTCTCCCTCCATCTATGGAAAGGCGACGACGTTTTTTCAACTCTTGACCGTGTTCATGGTGCTGGTGGTCAATGCTCTGAACATCGACATGCCTCTTTGGGGCGCTGTTTTCTATCTGACGGCTGCCTTAACCGTCATCTCCGGGCTGCATTATATGGGCCGGGGGATGAAGCTCTTTGAGTATAATCAGAAAGAGGTTTGAGGAGTGGCCGAATTCAGGACCCTGAAAATTGAGATCGAAGATCGGATTGCCTTGGTCACGCTCAACCAGCCTGAGGTCCTGAATGCTCTGAACCAGGCCGCCCTGGAGGATCTGGAGGCGGTCTTTCTAGAGAGACTGGCACAGGATGATGTGGGTGCGGTCATCCTGACCGGCGCAGGGGAGAAGGCTTTCGTAGCGGGCGCGGATATCAAGGAACTGGCTGCACTGGATCCTCTGGAGGCCAGAGCAAAGTCCCGCCAGGGACATAGGCTCTTGGAGAGAATTGAGGGCTTTTCAAAGCCAGTGATTGCCGCCATCAATGGCTTCTGTCTGGGAGGCGGCTGTGAGTTGGCTTTAGCCTGTCACATCCGGATTGCTACTGAGAGTGCTCAAATCGGCCTGCCGGAGGTCAAGTTAGGACTCATTCCCGGCTACGGCGGAACTCAGCGATTGCCCCGCTTGGTGGGTAAGGGAAAGGCCATGGAGATGATCCTTTCCGGAGAGAGAATTGGCGCTCAGGAGGCGCACAGAGTCGGGCTGGTGAATGAGGTGGTCTCCCGGGAGGATTTGATCCCCAGGTGTCGGGAACTGGCGGCCGGGATACTGGCTAACGGCCCACTGGCGGTACGATATTGCATCGAGGCTGTGAACAGCGGGCTGGACATGCCTCTGCAGGAAGCGACACGGTTGGAAGCCTCCTTGTTTGGCCTTTGCTGTGCCACGGAAGACATGAAAGAGGGAACCCAAGCTTTTATAGACAAGAGGAAGCCGCAATTCAAGGGAAGGTAAAAGGTTCGCAGACGTGAAAGAGTTTGTTGGGAAAACACAATCCCAGGGAGTCAAAATTGGTGTTGTGGTTAGCCGCTTCAATGAGATGATTACGGAGGGGTTGCTGGCGGGAGCCTTGAGTACCCTGAAAGAAGCGGGAATCGCCGATGAAGCGATCACTCTGGTACGGGTACCGGGAAGTTTTGAAATTCCACTGGCGGCCCAGCGACTGGCCCAAACGGGAACATTCGAGGCAATCGTTTGTCTCGGGGCCGTGATTCGGGGAGAGACGCCCCACTTCGATTACATTTGCTTGCAGGCCAGTAACGGACTTCGCGAAGTCGCTCTGAAATACGATCTTCCCGTGACCTTTGGCATCATCACGGCCGACACCGTGGAACAGGCCCTGGCTCGAGCCGGTGAAGAGAGAAATAAGGGAAGTGAAGCCGCCACCAGTGCCGTTGAAATGGCTAATCTGATGAAAGAGATGGCAACAGACAACAGACAACAGACAACAGGCGATTAGCAACAGACAACAAACAACAAACAACAGACAACAGACAACAGACAACAGACGATTAGCAACAGACAATTAGCAACAGACAACAGACAACAGACAACAGACAGGGAAAATGGAAATAATAGCTAAAGGTCATGAGTTTGGTCGCCTACATGGTGCGGGCTTCCCTCCTTTCCAAACAATTTCAGGGCAAAATATCTGCTGGCTGTTGTCAGGTCGCTCCCATGAGTAGCAGGAGGAAGGCCCGTGAGTTGGCTTTGCAGATGCTGTTTCAACAGGACCTCAATCAGGTTGCAGCGGAGGAGGTCTTAGAGCTTTTCTGGCAGGTCCATCCAGCTGATCCGGGGAATCGCAAATATGCAGAGATTTTATTCAAGGCAACCCTTGAAAACCAATCCCACATCGATGAAGTGATTCGTCGGCATGCCCAACATTGGCGATTGGAGCGAATGGCTGTCGTGGATCGGAATATTCTGCGCTTGTCAGTAAGTGAATTCCTCTATACCGAGACCCCTCATATTGTGGTGATTGATGAGGCCGTAGAAATCGCCCGCAGATTCAGCACCGCCGAGTCCTCCCAATTCGTCAATGGTATTCTGGACGCCGTTCGAGAGGAAATGGAAGATCGGCCCGTCAAGGAAGGTCAGCATGGGTGATAAAACTGAGCTCATCGAGCAGCGCTCTGAGAAACTGGAAGAAATTCGCCAGCTCGGACACGATCCCTATCCCCACAAGTATGAGCTGAGTCATACCGTGGCTGAGTTGGTCCACGAATTCTCCAAAAGATCGGGGCAGGAGTTGGAGCAGGAAGAAGTGTCCGTGCAGACGGCCGGCCGGCTGGTCAATCTTCGAGGACACGGAAAGGCCGGCTTTGCCGATCTCCAGGGTTCCGGTGAGCGAATCCAGATCTATGTGCGACAGGATCGAGTGGGCCAGGAAAATCATCAGCTTTTTCGCTTATTCGACATCGTAGACATTATCGGTTGCCGAGGCACGTTGTTTCGAACCAAGACGGATGAGCTGACCATCAAGGCTGAGCAGTTGGTCTTTCTGGCCAAGGGTCTGCTGCCGCTGCCCGAGAAGTGGCACGGTCTAAGCGATGTGGAGATCCGGTATCGGCAGCGTTACCTGGACTTGATGGCCAATCGCGAGATCAGAGACATCTTCATTCGCCGGAGTCGTATCATCTCCGAGATCCGGGACTTTCTGGAATCGAGAGGCTATCTGGAGGTGGAGACCCCGATGATGCCGCCGCTGGCGGGAGGAGCGACGGCCCGGCCCTTCAAGACATTTCACTAAGCACTCGGCATCCCCCTGTTTCTAAGAATCGCTCCCGAACTCTATCTCAAGAGGTTGATTGTGGGTGGTTTTGACCGGGTCTACGAAATCAACCGGAGCTTTCGAAATGAGGGGATTTCCACACAGCACAATCCTGAGTTCACGATGTTGGAATTCTATCAGGCTTACAGTGATTATCAGGACTTGATGAACCTGACCGAGGTGATGCTGCAGACGGTCGTTCAAGCGGTCACGGGCGGTCTCGAGGTGCCATTCAACGGTAACTCGATCGACTTCAATCAGTTTGCCCGTTACTCCATGATCGAAGCCATTCAAGAATTTTGGAAGGAAGGAAGTGCTCCTTCAACTGAAGATCTGTGCCGGCAGGATCGGTTAGGTGCTTTGTTGGAAAAGGTAGGCTTGGACTTTAAAGCCGATCTGAATTGGGGAAAGCTGCTGGAATTGTTATTTGAGCATGTCGTGGAAGAGCACCTCATCCAGCCAACCTTTATTTATGATTTTCCCACTGAGCTTTCTCCGCTTTCCAAGACCAGGGATGAAGATCCCCGCTTCGCTGAGCGATTCGAGCTATTCATTGGAGGTTTTGAGATTGCCAACGCCTACAGTGAGCTGAACGATCCGGAAGAGCAGCGGAAACGATTCAAGGAACAGGTGGAGGCCCGCGTCCGTGGAGATTCTGAGGCCCACGAGATGGATGAGGATTACCTGAAAGCCCTTCAATATGGGATGCCCCCAACGGCTGGAGAGGGAATCGGTATCGATCGACTCACCATGGTGTTGACGGATTCGGACTCTATTCGAGAGGTGATTCTGTTTCCGCATCTCAGACCTAAGTCTCAACCCTAACGGGAGTATAAAAGCTTTGCTCTTTACGAAATTCGAGCTTTTTGTGGCCCTGAGGTATTTGCGAGCCGGACGCAAGCAGGCGGTCATCTCGGTCGTTACTCTAATCTCGGTGGTGGGGGTGGCGGCGGGGGTGACGACTCTGAATATCGCCCTGGCTATGAATGCGGGTTTTCGAGCAGAGTTCCAGAACCGGATCCTGGGTGCCACCTCACATGTGAACGTGTTGAAGGCCAGTGCCGGACCTATGTCCGAGTATCAACCCTTGGCTGAACAGATCAGAGAGATGCCTGAGGTGCTGGCCCTGATCCCCACCGTTTATGGTCAGGCTCTTCTGGTGAGTGATGTGCGCGAACAGCCCGTCATGCTCAAGGGGATCGAAGTCAGAGAAACGGATCAATTTTCCGATCTGTTTCCCACCATCGTCGACGGAAGTCTGGACAGTTTTAATGAGGGAGATTCGATCCCGACGGTCGTTTTGGGAAGGGATCTGGCTCAGTCTCTGGGAGTGGCTGTGGGTGAGAATATTCGCGCCATGGGTCTTCAAGGAGAGCTTTCCCCGCTGGGTCGGATGCCGCGTATTAAGACCTTTCGGATCATTGCCATTTTTGAGTCGGGTCTTTGGGAATACGATGCCAACTGGCTCCTCTGTTCCATTGAGACCGCTCAAAGCTTTTTTGGACTCTCTCCCAACCAGGCTTCAACTCTCGAACTGCGGATCCACGATATTGACGAGGCTCCCTCGGTGGCTACCCAGGTCAAAAGCATCGCCGGTCCCGGTTATTTGATCAGTACCTGGATTGAACTGAATCGACCTCTGTTTTCGGCTTTGGAGTTGGAAAGACGGGTCCAGGCCCTCGCCATTGGCCTGATTATTCTCGTGGCCTCTCTCAACATCGTGGGAACACTGACGCTGATGGTGGTGGAGAAGAGTCGTGGCATTGCCATCATCACGGCCATGGGAGGGACCACTCGAACCATCATGGCGGTCTTTATGCTGCAAGGTTTGACGATTGGATTGGTGGGAACGATTCTGGGAGATTTGCTGGGCAGTGGGGCAGTTTGGTACTTCGAGACCTACCAGGTTTTTCGCCTTGAAGCGCAGGTCTATGCGATCCCCTACGTTCCCTTTGAATTGAACCTCAGTAATCTGATTCTGGTGTCGGGTATGGCGATTCTGATCACTTTTTTGGCCACCTTATATCCGGCCAGGGCGGCCTCCCGCTTGGATCCTATCGAAGCATTGAGGTATGAATAACTTCCTCAAGATTCAAGGACTTTACAAATCGTTCCAATCCGGGACTGAGAAGCTGCGCATCCTGATCGATCTGTCCTTGCGTTTGAAAGAGGGTGAGATGCTGGCGGTGACTGGCGCCAGCGGATCGGGCAAGAGTACCTTTCTTCATCTGGTGGGAGGCATGGACCGAGCCGACGCTGGAGAGATTATTCTGGCAGGGCAGAGAGTCACCCGTCTAGAGGGCCAGCAGTTGGCCCAATTTCGTAATTCCAAGATCGGATTCATCTTTCAGTTCCATCATCTGCTTCCGGAGTTTTCTGCCTTGGAGAATGTGATGTTTCCGCTGCTGTTGCGGCGTATCCCCTTTGCCGAGGCCAGAACCAGGGCACACGCTCTGCTGGATGAAGTGGGCCTGGCAGATCGATCCCACCACAAGCCGGGGCAATTATCGGGCGGGGAGCAACAAAGGGTTGCAGTTGCCCGAGCGCTGGTGGGAAAACCGAGCCTGCTGCTGGGCGATGAGCCTACGGGCAACCTGGATGAACATACTGCGGAGTCGATTTATGAGCTTCTTCTGGACATCCAGCGCCGTCATCATTTGACCTCAATTATTGTCACTCATAACCCCAAGTTGGCTGCTTTGTGCAGTTTGGAAAAGCGTCTTGAAGAAGGCAAGTTGGTGTAAACGGGAGAATTCGGGGGACAGTCCCCGAATTCTCCCGTAAATTCCAAATTCCAAATTCTAAATTTCAATGTTCAAAACCTCTGAATGTGGGTTCACGGACTATCTAAAACCGAATGTTTGTAACTTGTGATTTGAAGTTTGGGATTTGTTTGTGATTTAGGATTTGTTATTTGCCTTTTGTCAGGGTAAATCTTTATCGTCACAGCGAGTGGTGTGAGTTGCCGGAGGGAGGCAATTTCTGTTAAAAGTAGAAGACAGGTTGTTGGTGCGGCCTTATGTTTGAAAAATACACGGAAAAAGCCAGACGAGTCATCTTTTTTGCACGTTATGAAACCAGCCAGTTAGGTGCTCGACGAATCGAAACGGAGCACGTTCTGCTAGGGTTGCTCAGGGAAGATAAAGCTCTCAGCAGCCGCTTTTTTCCTCATGCCGAGGCCGCTCTCGAAAGCATCCGAAGACAAATTGAAAGTCGTAGTTCAGTGCGGGAGAAAATCTCCACCTCTGTAGAGTTGCCCTTGAGTGATGAATCGAAGAGGGTTCTCACTTATGCGGCCGAAGAGGCCGATCGGCTGATGTGCAACTACATTGGAACAGAACATATCCTGCTGGGTTTGTTGCGAGAAGAAAAGTCCCTGGCCAGTGAGATTCTCTATGAAAACGGTCTCAGGCTTTCCCGTGTGCGCGAGGAGCTGGCGGGCACCACCAGCGATCGGCCCGCACCTACCAAGCCCAAAGAGGCACTGATCCTGACTGAATTCAGCCGTGACCTTACCGAAGCAGCCGCCAACGGAATCCTGGATCCCCTGGTGGGACGGGATGCTGAGATCGAGCGCGTGATTCAGATCCTCTGCCGGCGCACCAAGAATAATCCTGTGCTCATCGGAGAACCGGGTGTGGGGAAGACGGCAATCGTGGAAGGTTTGGCCCAAAAGATCATCAGTGGGGACGTCCCTTCCATGCTCGCGGACAAGCGATTGCTGGCCCTGGATATCTCGTTGATCGTGGCAGGAACGAAATACAGAGGTCAGTTTGAGGAACGTCTCAAAGCCATCATGAAGGAGTTGGTGGAGAATCCCCAGTTCGTCATCTTCGTCGATGAACTGCATACCCTGGTGGGTGCAGGTTCAGCAGAGGGGTCTCTGGACGCGGCCAATATTTTGAAGCCTGCCCTCTCACGGGGAGAGATCCAGTGCGTTGGGGCCACAACTCCCTATGAGTACCGGCGTTCCATCGAAAAGGATCGCGCTTTGGCCAGGCGCTTTCAGGCCATCAAAGTGGGTCCTCCCACGGAAGAAGAGACACTGGAGATCATCAACGGGATCAAGAGCCGCTACGAAGCGTTTCATCAGGTCGAATACACCGATGAGGCTGTTCACGCCGCCGTCTATCAGTCCAGTCGTTATATTACCGATCGCTTCCTCCCCGACAAGGCCATCGATGTCCTGGATGAAGCCGGTGCTCGCGTCAAACTGGACAATACGGTTCTTCCCGAGGGTGTCAGTGATCTTCGAAAGAAGCTCAAGGTCATCGTCCGTCAGATGGACGACGCCATCCTGGCCAAGGAATTTGATCGGGCCGCCCAGTTGAAGGATGAAGAGTTGCTGGAGCGCGAAAACCTGCAGGTCATAAAGGAGCGCTGGGAATGTCCGGAAACACACCTCTCCCCAGGTGAAAAAGGAGCATGTGGAACATGTGATTTCACGCTGGACCGGTATCCCCGTCACCTCTTTGCACCAGGAGGAGATGGAGCAACTGCTTCGCATGGAGGATCAACTTCACGAGAGAGTCGTGAGTCAGGATCGAGCCATCTCGGCGCTTGCCAGAGCCATTCGTCGCAGCAGGGCAGGAATGAAAAATCCAAACCGGCCGGTTGGATCCTTTCTGTTTCTGGGGCCCACAGGGGGTGGGGAAAACGGAACTTGCCAAAGCGCTGGCTTCCGCACTGTTTGGCAGCGACAAGGCCCTGATTCGCTTTGACATGTCCGAGTATATGGAGAAGCACTCGGTGTCCAAGCTCATTGGTTCTCCCCCGGGTTACGTGGGACATGAAGAAGGTGGGCAGTTGACCGAGCAGGTGAAGCGGAATCCTTACTCTGTTCTGCTGCTAGACGAGATTGAAAAAGCTCACTTTGACGTCTTCAATATTTTACTCCAGGTTTTTGAAGATGGTCAGTTGACCGATTCCCTTGGGAATACCATTGATTTTAAAAACGCCATCATCATCATGACCTCCAATATCGGAGCTCGTTATCTGGTGGATCGATCCCAGATGGGATTTTCCACAAAACAGGATGAGAGCCAGGAAAAGGTGGAAGAGATGATCATGAACGAGGTTAAAAAACTCTTCAATCCGGAGTTTTTGAATCGCCTCGACGAAGTGATCCTGTTCGAGTCCTTGACCGAAGAGAATCTGCGCGAGATCGTAGAGCTCCTTTTAGCACAAGTCAACGAGAACGTGGCAGCCAAGGAGATCAAGATCAATCTCAGGGAAGAAGCCAAAGACTGGATCATCCGAAAGACTTGCCACGACCGCTCCTATGGAGCGCGTCCACTGCGCCGGGCCATTCAGCGATACATTGAGGATTCCGTCGCCGAGCTGATTATTGAGGGTAAATTGAAGGAAAAGCAGACCCTGACCATCTATTTGGAGGGTGACGCACTCTACTATCGACCCAAGGGCTCCCAAAAGCAGGGAGCACCTCTTTCTTACGGTCTCGCCTAAGCCCGCACTTCTCACACCCAATCTACTCCGTCGGCGGGGATCTGGCCGCGCCTACTGCGCGACCCGCAAGGCGGGTGCCCCCGACCCGCAAACGGGTGCCCTCCCACGCCTTGTATTCACAGCCACCTCCGCCGCCTCGCTACGATCGGGTGTGAGAAATGTGGGCTGTCCGTGACCCCATACTTCTGTCATTTCGTGCTTTCGTAGGTTTGGCCGGCCGCTTTTCACCATAATTTCACCCGGGTCGACACATTCTTCTTGTAGTTCGACTTCCAACAAAAACCGCTAGACTTCGTGCACCCTCCGGAGCCCTGAAGGGGCGACAGGGAATAGCCCAGGGCCTTAAGCCCTGGGTAGGAATTTGCAACAGATCAGAGCCCTGTAAGGGCGGCACCTGAGGGGTGGTTGCTCTTGGACTCCATTGCAAGATAAAATTGAGCGGCCATGACTCCTCTTGAAAGCGTCAGTAAGGTTTTGTTCGGGCAACTGTGGGTGGTCCGGACCTGGGGAGCTTTTTTGGCGCTAACCCTACTTTCTCCTTCTGTCCTTGGCCAGGCAATCCAGGTTTCCGACCAGAGAATTGAAGAGATTCGGATCGTGGGCAACCGCCGTATTCCCGAGAGTACCGTTCGCTACTACATCCGGAGCAAAGAGGATCTTTTATACGATGAAGAGCAGGCGCTGCGCGATTTTGACACCCTCCTGAATACCAACTTCTTCGCCGATGCCAAGATCAAGCGGATGGAGGGGGAGAGTGGTGTCATCCTGATTTTTGAGTTCGTCGAGAGACCTCTCATTCGAACCGTCGAATATGAAGGGATGAAATCTTTCAAGGAGTCGGACGTGTTGGAGCGATTTCGCGAAATGCGGGTGGGGCTCTCTGTGGATTCGCCCTTTGATCCGTCCAATCTGCCCAAGGCGCGTCGAGCCATTAAGATGCTCCTGGACCAGAATGGACGGCCTCTGGGCCGGGTAGAGGTGATCACCGAGACCCTCACAGCCACGTCCGAGAAAATCATCTTCAGGATTGACGAAGGACCCAAGGTTCGCATCGGGAATATCGATTTCGACGGCAACACCGTCTTTACCGATGAGGAACTGCGTGGCTCACTGGAGCTGACCAAAGAACGGACCCTGATGACCGTCTTTAAGGGCTCGGACAAATTTATCGAGGAAAAGCTTGAATATGATGTCGGCGTGAATCTTATCGAGAGATACCGTGAAGTCGGTTACATCATGGCCAGGGCAGGGTCGCCTGCGGTCAAGATCGTTGAAGCCCGCAGACCCGGAATGATCGGGTTTCGTAAAACCAAACAGCAGTACTACCTGACCATTCCCATTGTAGAAGGGGATCAGTATTTTTGGAACAGTTTTGACGTCCAGGGAGTCAGCAACATGGATCAGGGGGCGGTGAAGGCGAGTTATGGCATCATTCAAGGCCAGGTCGTCAACTACACCGCTCTCAAGGAAGCCAGTGATTCTCTGAAAGAGATTTACTCCACCACCGGGTATCTGGACATGACCGTAGTCCCCGACATGAGTTTCGATCAGGACAAAAAGACGGTTGATGTGGTCATCCGGGTGAATGAAGGAAAACAATACATTGTTCACCGAATCGATTTCGCGGGAAATACCAAAACCCGGGATAAGGTCATGAGAAGGGAGTTCTTCCTGGAGGAACAGCAGCTGTTCAATGGTGGCCTTCTCGATTTTTCCATTCTGCGACTCAACCAACTCGGGTACTTCGAGCCCATCGAGGAGAAGGACTACGATGTCATCAAGAGATCCACTGAAGGGGAAGTCGAGATCCTGGTGACGGTCAAGGAGAAGAGTCAGCAATCCATCGGTCTCAGTGGCGGGGTGAGCGGCATCAGTGGCAGTTTCATCGGCATCAACTACAGTTCCAATAATTTCCGTGGCCTGGGACAGCGAATCGATGTCGCGCTAACGACGGGCACCCGTACCTCGAATTACATGTTTTCCTTCACCGAACCCTATTTTCTGGATAGCAAGATATCCATGGGAGCCTCGATCTTCAGTCAGCGTCTTCGCTTCGATACCTTCGCTGCCTCCGGCGGATTTATCCCCGACAGTGCTAACTTTACGCTTTATACCCAGAAGACGACCGGAACCACTGTGACCAGCAGCTATCCCATGTGGCGATGGACGCGAACGGGCCTGTCGTATACTTTTCAGAGAATCAAGATTGACGATATCGATGACTCTTTCACTGACTTCGCCCTGAATCAGCTAATAGGATTTACTCCTGGAGGAAGCCCCCAAGATGCCGCAAATGGGATCCTCCGCAGTGAAATCAAGCCCAGTATTCAGTACAACACCAAGAATCAGGTCTTCAATGCCACCCAGGGAACCATGGTCAGTTTCGAAATGCCGATCGCCGGAGGACCCCTGGGCGGGGATTTCAATCTGATTCGACCTTTCGTGGAATTCCAGAAGTTTTTTCCCGACCGGATGATGAGCAAGGGTCGGGGCACTTGGGCCTTTCGGGCCCAGATCAATCACATCATTCCCTATGGAACACTCTCCAATGGGGAACCCATGACCGCGCCTTTTTTCGAAAGGATCTTTGCGGGAGGTGAATTTACACTTCGCGGCTTCGACATCCGCTCCGTTGCCCCTTGGGCCATCACCCAGACGGCCAGTTTGGATAGTCTGGGCAATCCCACCATCGACCCAAGCACGGGACTGCCTTTGATTAGCGAAAGTGCCATTCCGGTGGGAGGGGACACCAGCCTGATTTCAACCGTGGAGTACCGAATGCCCATCTTCGGTCCCTTGCAGGTGACGGGATTCGTTGACTTTGGAACAGCTACCGCCATCCGCAAGGATAATTTGCGTGTCTTTGGCCCCAACACTAATGTGGTCTTGCAGGAGCAAACCAACAGCGTCTGGCGAGCATCGACCGGTGCCGAGATTCAGTTCCTCTTACCTGTGGTCAACCAGCCTTTTCGGTTGATTTTCGCTTATAATCCACTCATCCTAGATACCGCAATCGTCGTTAACGGCAATCGATTCTTTTTGAGAGAGCCGCGATCGGGTGTTAAATTTACAGTCGGCTACACATTTTAGTTAGGAGAAGAAGTCATGAGAAAGTTCATAATGATCGCCTTTATTGGATCAATGACAACTGGAGCGTTTGTGGCGGCCAGTTTGGGCCAGGAGACCAAGATAGGTTTCGTCAACACACTGGAAGTGCTTTACGCTACCGAGGAGGGCAAGAGGGACCTGGAACTGCTGAATCAGTTCGCCGCACAGAAGCAACAGGATATCGCTACCCAGAGTTCGGAGCTGCAGAAACTACAGGAGCAGTACCTCACCCAACAGGCCGCTCTCAATGCAACGGCTCGCGCTCAAAGTGAGCGAACCATTGCGGATAAGGAACGGGAGTTGCAGAGGCTACAGGAAGATATCGAGTTGGAATACAACCAGCGCCGCGACGAGCTTTTGGCCCGGGCCAGTGAGAAAATTCAGGTGATCATCAATGAGTACGCTAAATTGAATGGTTTTGGGGCGATTTTCCTGCGCAACGAAGGGCAGACTTACGTGGATCTCTTGCTGGATATCACTCAGGATGTCACCCAGATTTACAATGAGCGCTATCCTGCCGTTGCCCAAGCCGCTTCCCAGTAAGATTTAGGAGAAAAGATCGTCTTATGAAAAGAGCAATGTCGTGGATGTTGACCTGGATTGTTGTCTGGGCTGTGGGAGCCGGTGCCGGTTGGGCTCAAACAAGTTCATCTTCGGGAACCCTGAAAATTGGGTTTATCGATAGCCTGGCCGTTCTCTACGGTACCCAGGAGGGGCAGCAGGAAATAGCCAGGGTTGAACAGTTTATTGAGGATAGGCAGAAGGAGTACGATTCACGGGTTGAGGAGTTGGGGAAACAACAACAGCAGTTCCAGGCCCAGCAGCGCACCCTGAATCCTCAGACCCAGGCGGAAATGCAGCGTAAGTTGGAGAACGAGGAACGGGAGCTGAGAAGATTCCAGGAGGATATTCAACTGGAGATGAACACCAGGCGAGACGACCTGTTGGGAAAAGTAGGCGAAAAAATCCAAGGCATCATCAACGAGTACGCCGAGAAGCAGAGCTTTGGAGCCATTTTCCTGCGCAGTGAGGCTCAAGTCTACGTGGCCCCCTCGCTCGACTTTACTCAAGAAATTATCCGCCTTTACAACGAGCGCAATCCGGTGAGCGAAGGGAACTCCGCAAGCACCGATGCTCCTTAGGCCTGAGATGGCTCTAAGAGCCTGTCCGGGTCATCGATGAGGTTGCGCGCGCCTTGCAGGCTCCTAACCTATTGACCCTAAGGGCTCTCTTGGTATAAAACTTCCCGCGTGTATACCCTTCAAAAACTGGCCGAGCACGTGGGGGGCCGTGTGGCCGGTGATTCCCAACTGGAAATTCGTGGGATTCAGCCTTTTGAGACCGCAGGGCCGGGAGATCTCACTCTGGCCGGTCAGAAAAAATACCAGGAACACTTGGATCAAACCCGCGCCTCAGCCGTGATTGTCTCACCCGACGTCGAGTCTGACGAAAAGCCTCTGCTTCAAGTCGAAAGACCGAAGGTCGCCTTTGCTCGCCTCCTGGCTCTGTTTCACCCCAGGCCTGCGGAAGTGCAAGGGATCTCTCCTCTGGCCCATATCAGCGAGAGTTCTCGCCTTTCCGAGGATGTCACCATTTTTCCTTTTGTCTTTGTGGGGGATGAGGTGGTCATCGAAAAAGGGGTCACCCTCTTTTCCGGGGTTCATGTGGGGAATCACTGTGTGATCGGCCGGGGATGTGTCCTGCATCCCAATGTCACCCTTTATGAAAACGTTTCCCTGGGTGAGCGGGTGATCCTGCACAGTAGTACCGTCATTGGGGCCGATGGCTTTGGCTATGTCTTTGACGGGCAGACCCAGGTGAAGATTCCCCAGACGGGAACGGTCACGATTGGCGACGATGTGGAAATTGGGGCCAATAGTTGCGTGGACCGGGCTGGCTTTTGGGGCCACCGTTTTGGAACGGGGTGTGAAGCTGGACAATCATGTCCACATCGGTCATAACTGCAGGATCGGAGAGAATACGGTGATGGCCGGCCAGGTGGGGCTTTCCGGAAGCGTTGAGGTGGGGAAGAATTGCACCTTTGCAGGACATTCGGGCGTTGTCGATCATGTCAAGATTGGCGACCAGGTGACGGTGATGATGAAGTCTGCGGTGAGCAAGGACATTCCTTCCCAGTCGGTCGTTTCCGGCCAACCTGCCATGGAGCACCGCCAGTGGATGAAAATTGAAGCAGCCGGGAGGCACTTTCCCGAGATCTACCGGGAGTGGAAATCCTGGCTCAAGGACAATCGCAAGTAGAGACACCATGAGTGATCCGGTAACCCTGATCGAAATTCAAGAGATTATGAAATACCTGCCCCACCGCTATCCCTTTTTGCTGGTGGACCGTATCGTTGAGTACGAGGAAAAGCACCGCATTGTAGGCATTAAAAACGTGACCATCAATGAACCCTTCTTTCAAGGTCACTTTCCCGGTGTGCCCATTATGCCGGGAGTTTTGATCATTGAGTCGATGGCCCAAGTGGGCGGCGTTCTGGTCTTTAAGACTCTTCCTGATCGGGAAAAGAAGTTGGTGTTTTTCGCGGGCATCAGGACCGCCCGTTTTCGCAAACCTGTGGTTCCGGGAGATCAGTTGCGCCTCGAGATGCTTCTGACCCGCGCTCGAACCAGTCTGGGAAAGCTGCAGGGAACGGCTTTCGTGGGGGATCAGCGGGTGGCCGAAGCAGAGATATTATTTTCACTGGTGGATCGTCCGGACTCTAACGAGTAACTCACATGGGCGAGAAACAAGGCCGTGCAATCCACGAAACCGCCATTGTTTCTCCGGGTGCTGAAATCAGTGGAGGAGTCCGAATCGGACCCTATGCCGTTATTGGTGATCGGGTCACCATCGGAGAGGGAACCCTGGTCGGTCCTCACACCGTGATCGATGGACCTACGGTCATCGGTAAAGGAAACCAGATCATCGGTCAATCCGCCATCGGAACCATCCCCCAGGATCTCAAGTATCAGGACGAAGAGACTTTTCTGTCTATCGGGGATCTCAACATCATTCGGGAGTTCGTCACCATCAATCGGGGTACCGAAGGTGGGGGCGGCAAGACCACCGTGGGAGACATGAATTTGCTCATGACCGGCGTGCACATCGCTCACGACTGTCACGTGGGGCAACGGAACATTCTGGCCAACGCGGCTACCCTGGCCGGGCATGTCGACGTTGAAGATGATTCTACAGTAGGCGCTTTTTCCGGTGTTCACCAGGATTGTCGTGTGGGTGCCCATGCATTCGTTGGAGGTTATTCCGTGCTGACCCGAGATGCGCTACCGTTCGTGACAACGGTGGGCCACCGCAACCAGGCCAAGATCTATGGCATCAACAGCCTGGGCTTGAGGCGCAAGAAGTTTTCCGCCAAGAGGATCAAGGCCTTGAAGGAGGCCTATCGGTGGCTGTTTCAAAAAGGGCTGAAACTCCAGGAGGCGATTGAGGCGATTCGAAGTGAAGATCTGGAGACCGAGGATGTGAGTGTTCTCATTCAGTTCGTGGAAACCTCCAAAAGAGGATTCGTGCGAGACGTGAGTAACGACGAATGAACATTTCCAAATTGGGGCTCATCGCCGGAAATGGCCGATTCCCGTTCCTGGTCCTGGAAGAAGCCCTGAAACGAGACATTCCCGTGGTGGTGGCGGCTATTCGCGAGGAAGCCTCTCCGGAAATCGAAGATTTCGCTTCCCAATCCCAGGTGTCTCTTCACTGGCTGGGGCTGGGACAGCTGGGAAAGTTGATCCGTCTCTTTAAAAAGGAGGAGGTCCGCAAGGTCGTCATGGCCGGACAGGTGAAACATGTTCAGATCTTTTCACGCGAGGGAAGTGATTCCTTGATGCCTCGAGTCATCCTCCCCGATTTGAAAATGGCACGCCTCTTCATGTCTCTCCCCCATAAGAACACCCAGTCCCTGATTGGTGGAGTGATTCGAGAGCTGGAAAAGGAAGGAATGCAGTTCATCGATTCCACCGAGCTTTTGCAGCCCCTGATTGCCGAGGCCGGGGTCCTCACCCAGCGAAAGCCCGATAGCAATGAGACCCGGGATATGGAATACGGACGGCCTGTTGCCCGGGAAATTGCCCGCCTCGATCTGGGTCAGACAATCGTGGTAAAAGATCAGGCGGTTGTGGCGGTCGAGACCATGGAGGGCACGGATGAGACGATCCGTCGTGCCGCGCGTCTGGTGAAGGGTGGTCGCCTGACCGTGATCAAGGTCAGCAGGCCCCATCAGGATATGAGGTTTGATGTGCCCGTGGTCGGCATGGATACCCTTCAGGTGCTTCAGGAGTGCAACGTCTCGGCGCTGTCCCTTGACGCGGGAACCACGTTGATCCTGGATCTTGAGAGCTTCATCCAGGAGGCGGATCGTCAGAAAATGACGGTTGTCGCTGAAGCGAGCCAGAACCGCGATGATTAAACTTGCCGTGGTGGGTGTGGGAGCTCTAGGGGGTCACCACGCCCGAATCTATTCGGAACTGCCGGATGCCGAGCTGGTGGCCGTGGTGGACATCGACCCGGACAAGGCTCAGCAAGTAGCCTCCCTCTATCACTGCCAATCCTACTCACAATATGAAGAGATCCTGGATTCCGTAGAAGCGATTAGTCTGGCCGTTCCCACCCGCGAGCATGCCCGGATTGGCGTGGAGTTCCTGAAGCGGGATGTCCATGTGCTGGTGGAGAAACCCATTGCTCCGAATCTGGAGGAAGCGGATCAACTGATCCAGGCCCAAAAGAAAAGTGGGGCCCTGCTGCAGGTCGGTCACACAGAGCGGTTCAATCCTGCCCTGTTGGCGGTCAAACCCGTGGTTCGCCAACCCCAGTTTTTCGAGACCCATCGCCTGGGTATCTTCGTTCCCCGAAGCCTGGATGTGGACGTCATCCTGGATTTAATGATTCATGATCTGGACATCATCCTCCATCTGGTGGACAGTCCGATTCAGGACATCCGTGCCGTGGGAATTCCCGTGCTGACGCCTCGCATCGATATCGCCAATGCCCGTCTGCAATTTGAAAATGGCTGCGTGGCCAACGTCACGGCCAGCCGGGTCTCCCGAGAAAAGATTCGCAAGCTGCGCTTTTTTCAGCCCCAGGAATATGTCTCCATCGACTTTCACAAGCAGGAAGTGGAGATGTTCCACCTGCAGGAAGGGGAGACCATGCAGATTGCCGAGCGTCACTTCGAAATCGAGCGCGATGAGCCTCTCAGGCTCGAACTTCAGACTTTTTTGAATGCCATTGCGGGCAAAAAACCCTCAGACCAGGAGCCTTCCGGCTGCTCCGGAGAAGAGGGAAAGCGGGCCCTGGAGTTGGCTCTGGAAGTGAAAAACAGCGCGCTGAACCCGTAAAAGGCCAAGAAAAGCCACCGAAAGGTAATAGAATAGAGGCGCTGTGAGAAAAAAAGGGGCCCAGCTCTCTCTTACGCTCTTTCTCGCTCTGTCGCTGCTGTTTGTGGGTTGCGGAGGAGGAAAGAGGTCTCCGCCTGTGGTGCGTTCCACTTCTGGTGGACCGCCGTCCCCGCCCTCCGTGGCCAGCAGGCCGGTCAAGCTCGACGAGGCTCCTCCCATCCGTGTGCTCTTGAAAGCGAACTTTGGGTCAGTGCCTGTTGAGGGTTCCGATGTGGATTCGCTTCGGCTTCTCCAGGCGATTGGCGGTAAGATCCGATTAGCTGACGGCAAGGGTCGGGTTCTTCGCTCCGGCAGCGGCTTTCGTCTGCAAGCCCGAAAGGGACGGCTTTTGAAGCTCGATGGCGTTGCCTATGAGGGCGTTCTGGAAGTATTTGTCAATCCGCTGGGAAGTTCGGTGATTGTCAACGAATTGAGTCTGGAGACTTACTTGAAAGGCGTGGTGCCCAACGAGTTGAGTCCCAAAGGCTCTTCTCAATTCGAAGCCCTCAAAGCGCTGACCATTGCCGCTCGAACCTTTGCCTTTTCCGCTCTGGGCCAGAATGCCAGCCGAGGCTTTGATTTGTATACGGACACCCGTTCGCAAGTTTACCGGGGCGCCGGCAGCGAACGGTTGCTCTCCAATCAAGCCATCGAGCAGACCCGGGGCACACTTGCCACCTATCGAAACCAGGCCATCGTGGCCTTTTACTCCTCCACCTGTGGTGGGGTCACGGCCGACTATCAAGAGGCCTTTCAGAGACCCGGTATTCCTTATCTGAAGGGAGGAGCGCAGTGTCCGGATCATGCCAGCCCCTATTCTTCCTGGGAGGAGCTGATTCCAGTTTCTCGATTCCAGAGGGATCTGGACCGGGTGGCGGGAGTGGGAAGGTTAAAGAAGCTGGAGTCGCTGCAAAAAAGCCGATGGGGTAGGACCGTGGAAATGCGCTTTGTCGGGGACCAGGGCGAAAAAGTGTTGAGGGGCCTGGCCATTCGTTCTGCTTTGGGACTCAGAAGCACTTGGATTTCTGGTCTGGAAGCCCATTATGATAGCTCGGGTTATATTACCGAGATTCATGCCACCGGTCGAGGATGGGGACACGGAGTGGGCTTGTGCCAGACGGGAACCGTTGAACTGTCCAAGCAGGGATGGAGTTACGAGAAAATTCTCAAGCACTACTACACGGGAATCACCCTTGGCTCGTCGCTGGTAGGGCCACCAGTGCAACAGGTGCCAGATAAGGGGAAACTCCTCGTTGCCATCCTTGGCCCGACCTCTTCCGGGAAAAGCAGGCTGGCTTTTACGGCCGCCCAGGCTCTGAATGGCGAGATCGTCAACTGCGACTCCCAGCAGATGTATCGTCTGCTTGAAATCGGTACGGCCAAGCCCACCCTTAAACAGAGAGGAGAAATTCCCCACCATCTCTATGATCTGCTTGATCCCGACCAGTACTTCAGCGCCGGCCGCTATATGGTGGAGGCCAGAAAGGTTTGTCAGGAGATCCGCGAGGGTGGAAAAATCCCTTTTGTTGTCGGGGGAACCGGTCTTTATCTTAGGGCACTTCTTGAAGGTGTTTTTGAGGGTCCCGGTCGTTCCCAGGAGATTCGAGAACGCCTCAAAAGAATCGGTGAGGGCAAGGGTTTTGATTATCTGTACCGTTTGTTGGAGAGAAGAGACCCTGCCGCTGCCGCTCGCATTCAACCGGGCGACAAAGTGCGAATCCTCAGAGGTCTGGAAATTTATCTGCTCACGGGCCGCCCCATCAGCCAGCTTCAGCAGCAGCGGGATCCTCTGAAACATCTTCTGATCCTCAAGATTGGGCTCAGATTACCTCGTCCCATTCTCTATGATAGAATCAACGGCCGCGTCGGAGAAATGTTTCGCTCAGGCTTGATCGAGGAGGTCCAGCAGCTCCTGGCCAAAGGCTATCGTTCTGATTGCAAGGGCTTTCAAGCGCTGGGATATCGACACGTTGTTGCTGTGCTGGCAGGCGAGTTGAGTCAAGAAGAAGCCATCGAAAAGACACGAATCGAAACTCGTCGATACGCCAAGCGTCAAATGACCTGGTTTCGTCGAGAAAAAGAGGTTCATTGGATTGAGGGTCCAGGAGAGGATGCCCCCGCGTTGGAGTCTCTCCTCAAGCTGGTAGAGAAGCACCATGGAATTCGAAGCCGTCATCGGCCTTGAAGTTCACGCTCAGCTCCTGACCCGGAGCAAGATCTTTTGTGCTTGCAGCACCGAGTTCGGGGCTCCTCCCAACTCCAATACCTGTCCGGTTTGTCTGGGTTTGCCGGGGTCCCTCCCGGTGCTCAATCGGGAAGCCGTGGCCATGGCGATCAAAGCGGGATTGGCCCTGGGGTGTACGATCAACCGGAACTCCATTTTTGCCCGCAAGAACTACTTCTATCCCGATCTTCCCAAGGGCTATCAAATCTCTCAGTACGATTTACCGGTGGGCCAGGATGGCCAAATCGAAATTCTCACAGGCCTTCGGCAGGAAGCCGGCAATGGGGTCGAGTACCAGCCAAGAACTTTTGGCATTACCCGAGTGCATCTGGAGGAAGATGCCGGGAAATCGATTCACCAGCAGGGCAGGGATAGCCATGTGGATTTGAATCGCACCGGAGTTCCCCTTATAGAGATCGTCTCGGAGCCCGATTTTTGTTCCTCCCAAGAGGCCTATGACTATTTGAACAATCTTCGTCGCACGCTGCTCTATCTGGAGATCTGCGATGGCAATATGGAAGAGGGAAGTTTTCGTTGTGATGCCAATGTCTCGATCCGTCCTGTGGGCGCTTCTGAGCTGGGGACCAAGACCGAGATCAAGAATCTCAACTCTTTTCGATTCCTCCAGAAGGCCCTCGAGTACGAAATCGAAAGACAAAAGGAAGTGATCGGAGAGGGCGGCCAGGTGGAGCAGGAAACCCGGCTGTGGGATGAAGAAGGTCAAAAGACCCTGGTCATGCGAAGCAAAGAAGAGGCCCATGATTATCGTTATTTTCCGGAACCGGACCTGCTTCCGGTGGTCGTTTCCGAGGAGTGGATCGAAGAGCTGAAGGCACAAATCCCCGAGCTCCCCGAAGCGCGGCGCCTGCGGTTCTTCAAAGAGTATGCCCTTACTCACGAGGAGGCCCTGTTGCTGACTCAAACACGGCCGTTCGCGGACTTTTTTGAGACGGCTGTGAAGACCTACGATCAACCCAAAGCGATACTCAATTGGATGATGGGTGACCTGATGGGGCATCTCAAGAAGGATAATCGAGAGATTCATGAATGCCTGGTCAGGCCTGAACATCTGGCCAACCTGGTTCGTCTCATCGACAAGGGGGAGATCATGGCAAGATGGCCAAACAGGTGTTCGAGAAGCTTTATGAGACCGGGGACGATCCGAAGGCCATCATTGCCCAGGAAGACCTGAAACAGATCAGTGATGAGAGTCAGTTGGCCGGTATCGTTGACCGTGTTCTGGAATCCAATCCTGACAAGGTCGAAGCTTACCGGGCAGGGAAGGCTGGACTGTTGGGGTTTTTCATGGGACAAGTGATGAAAGAAACCCGCGGGCAGGCCAATCCTGAGATGGTCAGTCAAATGCTGGAGGGTAAGCTGAGGTCAAGTCCATGACGAAGTCCAATCAGAAGTCCCGGGGAAAAAAAAGATGAGAGCGAGATCAAGATTGCGGTCATCGAAGAGGTGGCCGATAACATCTATTCCATAAAGTTCATTCTTCAGAGCATCGGCTATGAAGTCGCTTCTTTCTCCTCTCACGATGCTTACCAGCTCTCGGTGAAGGAGTTTTTGCCGCACCTGATCATTGTCGACATGATGATTGTCGGGGGAGCAGGATTCGCAGTGATTCGCGAGCTCCATAAGGGCTCTTTGAAGAAGGTTCCCATTCTGGCCATTACGGCTGAGGCCATGGAAGGCAAAGAAGAGGATGTCTACAAGGCCGGCGGGCAGGACGCCCTGTGCAAACCCTACACCGTCAAGGATTTAAAAAAGAAGCTCAAAAAGTGGCTCAAGTGAGGGGCCGTGTCACCAGTGTTCACTCTTCCTCGTCTATATCGGCAACCTCCGGCTTGAGCATCTTGCGCCGAATGGCCAGGACCGCAGGTCCAACCAGCAGACCGGAACCGATGGCCATGATTAATCCAGGCACCATATTGAAAGCCGGCATCAGCAAGAATCCCTGAAGTGCCGTCACCTCTTCGCCGACAACACCCCCTCCGCTGAAGCGGGGAGCACTCCACTGGAAAAGGTAGGCCAGGGAATAGCTCACCGCCACCATCAGGCGAACGCCGACTCCGTAGAACACAATGAGCTTGATTAGCGCTTTGTAAGGGTGGGCTTCGTCACTGGCTGCCATACCTACTGCGAAATAGATGGGAATGAGAAAAGCGAGCCAGGCCACGGAGAAGATATTACTGATGGCGCCGGGGGCTCCCATCTCCTCCAAAAGGATGCGAACCACAATTACCACCAGGGTAACAATCAAAGGCACCTTGATTTTGTTGATCATTGTTCCTCCTGTGTCCAAACCGGGAACATTGTAGACAGAGCTTACACCCTACCACTGTAGCTATCCGCTTCGCCAGGCAAATCACCTCCAGAGTGTGTAGGAGACACTGTAGGGGCGCACGCACTGCCGTGCGCCCTCTTTTCTCCGGAGTGTAGGGAGGCACCTCAGGTGCCGAATCCGGTTTGAGTTAGCACGGTCTCCGAAGCCCCATAGGCGCAGCACCAGCCCACCATTGGCTTTCTCCCGTTAACTCGGTATGATCCCTGGCGATGTCGCTCGATCTTCGTGAGTTCCTCGATGAAATCGACTCCCTCGGCCTTCTCCGCAAGGTCCGGTCGGCCCACTGGGAGCATGAGGTGGGCGCCATCGCCGATCACAACGTGAAGAGAAACAAATACACCCTTCTTTTTGATGAAATCAAGGACTATCCCAAGGGCTTCCGGCTCTTGACCGGAGCCCTGGTCGACTCCAAAAGGTTTGCATTGGCACTGGGTCTGCCTCATACACTCACCGATATGGAGCTGGTCAAGCTGCTCAAAGACAACCTGGCCTCTGGGCCCAAGACCCAAAAGAAATATTCAGCGAAATTCGTGGACAGCGCTCCCCTTTTTGAGAACGTCATGGAAGGGGACGACATTGACCTCTACAAGTTTCCCACCCCCAAGTGGTTTGAAGGAGATGGCGGAAGATACATCGGAACGGGAGACGCCGTGGTGACCCGGGATCCTGAGGCGGGATGGATCAATGTGGGTTCCTACCGGATGATGATTAAGGACGAGAGGACCCTGTCCCTCTTTTTGGAGGGCCCACGTCATGCCCGATTCATGATCCAGAAGTACTGGGATCGGGGCGAACCGGCACCCGTTGCCGTCTCCTTCGGTCATCATCCCCTGATCCAGTTGTCTGCCGGCTTGGAGGTACCCTCGGGCGTTTCCGAATACGACCATGCCGGAACGCTAACGGGGAAGCCGTATGAGGTCATCAAGGGTCCTGTTACGGGACTGCCGCTGCCTGCAGACAGCGAATTGGCCATCGAAGGTTACGTCTACCCGGAGCTGACCAGCGAGGGTCCCTTCGGGGAGTTCATGGGATACTACTCCAGCGGCACCACCCAGAGCCCCACGGTCAAGGTTGAGGCGGTTTACCACAGGGATGACCCCATCATGCTGGGTGCCTGCGTGGGCAAACCTCCTCACGATACGGTCTATTTTCGTTGTCCCATGAGGGCAGCTCTGATCTGGGACATCCTGGAAAAAGCCGGATTGGAAGGAATCAAAGGCGTTTGGTGCCATCCTGCCGGTTATTCCCGAGCCTTCACGGTGGTCTCGGTTGCACAGATGTTTGCCGGCCACGCCAGAATGGCTGGTTACGTGGCCTGCCAGTGCAGACCGGGAGCCGTCTCGGGCAGATACGTGGTGGTGGTGGACGAGGACATCGATCCCTCCAATCTGCAGGACGTGGTCTGGGCTATGTGCTCCCGCAGCGATCCGGCCACAGGAATCGCGACCATCCGGGGAAGTCTGGGGACGCCCCTGGACCCGATCGGCGATCATCAGCCGGGTAAGAACATCCTTGAGTACACCAGCAACCGGGCCATTATCTTTGCCGTCAAACCCTTCGGGAGATTGTTGAGAGGCGAGTTTCCGAGAGTGGTTGAGCCCAGCCCGAAGGTCAAGGCGCGAGTCCTGAAGCAGTGGAGCGATGTTTTCGCCGACTAACGCCGGAGCAAAGACATGAGTCAAACGCATGAATTGACTTTTAATGACTGTGTCGAGAAGTACCCGGCGGTCCCCAAGTTTATTGTTCTCAAACTGGACGCACAACGCCGTGGAGTCACCTTTACCCCGGGAGCTCTGGAGGCTGCACAAGATCCAAAGTATCAGCATGCCGGACCTGCCATTTATGGCCGGGCAGAAGCCATCCAGAAACGCTATCCAGGCCCCCTGATCCTGCGAGACGGAACCCCATTATCACCTCCTATGGCGGGGGTGGAGAATCTGAGGTTCCGCCCTATTTGATCGATATTCTCGATTCCCAATTCATGTTCGTAGATGAGGGAGAACCGGTCGAAGAAGTGGACTTTTGTCCAAAGCCGGACTTTTATGGGAAGAAGACGAGCCGGGGTGTTCCCATGGAAACGATCGTGAGTACCCGGCCCCAGCGACTGGAACTTAACCCCTATGGCTACTGCCATTTCTGGGATGATGGAAACCAGTGCCAATTTTGCTCCGTGGTGTCGGATTTGACAGACCAGATCAAGGGAAAAACAGGTCGGCGGCCGAAAGTCAAACCAGAGGACCTTTATGAGACCGTACGAGAAGCCTTGAAGGAACCGGGCCGATATTCTCAGATCAACATAACAGGGGGTTCTGATCCGCGAGGCGATCAACCTTTTGATACCGAAGTGAACCGGTATATCAAGACCTTGCAGGCTATTGGGAAGAATTTCAAATCAAGACGTTTTCCCAGCCAATTGATTGCTTCCGCTTTCACCAAAGAACAATTGGGCAGGCTATACGAGGAGACCGGCCTTGCCACCCTTTGCGTTGATATTGAGGTATGGGATGAAAGGCTCTTCAAATGGATCTGCCCGGGGAAAGAGAAATGGATTGGTAGGCAGGGGTGGATCGAGAGTCTACTGAATGCCGTTGAAATTTTCGGATGGGGTAACGTCTACACTAATTTTGTGGCCGGCTGTGAGATGGCCGAGCCCCATGGCTTCAAATCCATGGATGAGGCCTTGGAGTCCAATTTCGAAGGCTGCGAGTTCTTTGCAAAACATGGGATATCGATGCTCAGCATCGTCTGGAGACCCGGTGCAGGTTCCCGTTTTGAGGGGCAGAAACAGCCTCCCCTGGAGTATTACGTGAGGCTGGTTCAAGGGCTTCATGAAATCAAGCAGGCTTATGGATTGACCGTGGATAATGATGATTACAAACACTGTGGTAATCACGGGGACAGTGATCTGAATAGACTGGACTGAAAAGCTTACAGGAAATGGTGAAGTTACAAGAGGAAGTTATCCGGTTGCTGAAAGATCCCGAGGCCAAAAAAGCTTTGGCTACGGTAGATGAAAAAGGTGTTCCTCACCTTGTTTTTAAAGATTCTCTTACCGTGCTGGATGATGGAAAGATCGCCTATGCAGAGGAACTGGACTCGTCTCAGGCGAACAAAAACATGGTCCGAGGTATCTGGTTTGACAAAATGGTTGCCGTGACCGTTGCTAAAGATTCCGTCGCCTACCAAATCAAGGGAAAACCTTACAAGTGCCTCATCACTGGAGCCCTCTTTAAACAGTTTCTCATGGAGGCAAGGAAAAAAAGAGGTCCTGATTCAGATATCCAGTCGGTGTGGATCATCACACCTGAAGAAGTCCGGGATGCGACATCTGCCCAAAGAGTCAAGGATGAAGAACAAAACAGACCCTTCTTTAATAGACATCTGGATCGAGAGAGCCTCCGCGGAGATGGGTAGGCGCGCCTTGACAGACTACCCGCCTGCATATACATTTCTTTATTACATGCTTGAATTCCACTAATTACTTAAGTTGAGGTAATGTTATGAAAAGACTGATGATTCTCCTTCTAATCCTCCCATTATTCCAGGTCGTCGGATTCTCTCAGCTGAATCCCCTGGTTGCAGAGCAAGGCTATGCGGACAGCATTTTGATCAACGGCAAGATCGTCACCATGGATGATTGGAGCACCACCCCCAATGCGCCGGGGACCATCGTTGAATCGATGGCCATCAAAGGCAAGAGGATCATGGCTCTGGGAAGCAACGGGGAAATGCGGGAACTAGCTGGACCCGATACGCGGCTTGTGGACATGGGCAACCGAACCGTGATCCCCGGCATCATTAATCCCCACTATCATACTTTTTCAGGTGCCTCTAGAACCTATGGTCCCGAGGTGGGTCTCATCGACGAAAGCATCAAGCTGAGTGTGATCACGGAGACGACAGCAGAGGCCACCGCCAAGAAGATCCGAGAGACGGTGGTCAACGCCATTCAAGTACAGAGGATCCCCCCCGGAAAGTGGATCACGGTGATTGTGGCCGATAACAAGGCAAATCCCAGTGGGACGGCACGGGGTTGGCTTTATCTGGGCCAGCTCAACCGCCGGCAGATCGACCCTGGGACTGAAAATAATCCGGTGCTGGTTTCCATGGGAATCCAGGGCCTTTACAACAGCGCTGCCGTTGAGGCGGTCAAGGCAGTTTTTGCGGACTGGGAGGAAAGTACCGATCTGGAAAACCGCCCTGGAGCTGGAAGAGACGGATATGCCGCGGTTCCCGACATTCAAGGCCTGACCTTTGAATTCTGGTGGAAGGATGAGCCCATAGAGAAATTGGCGGAAGCCTTGCGCCTGTTTGGGGAGGACGTCATCAAAAGAGGGATCACCACTGTGGGGACACGCATCCTGTTCCCTACCGTGGTCGAGGCCTACAACTACCTGAATCGACAGGGCACGATGCCCCATCGGCTGGCCTACTATATCGAATCGCAAAGAGGGAACTTCTGGAATCTCAAGACTATTGAAGAGTTTTACAAAGGGAGCGGAGCTCCCCTGGACCACCCACTCCCCCGGCGGGGAGATGCTGTGGCTCAATGGAATGTGCAATGAAATCTGGGATTCCGTGGTCAACGAAGTGTGCATGGGCCCGGATATGCCCAATGCCTCGGCTGAAGTGAAGGCCAAGGGAGCGATGCCCCAGCCCAGGGGACCAAGCCCTGGGAAAGCTACAGGATAGCCATCGTAAACGGTTGGCGTCCCGTCCAGGCCCACGGCACCTCCAGCCACGGCGCCCGTCTCTACATCCAGATGCTGGAGCAGGCCATGGAGGAAGGGAACTTCAGCCTGGAGTACATGCGTGGCCTCAGGACCACTCTTGAGCACAACATCTTATTGGGCAATGTTCCGGACGTGATCGCGGGACTCAAGAAATTCGGTGTCATCATCAATGTCAATATGGGAATGCTGGGCGGCGTACCCCTCAATATGAAGGTCTACGGTCCCGAGCTGGAAGAATTTGCCATGCCGGTCAAGACCTGGATTGATGAGGGAATCCGTGTGACCTTTGAAGGAGGAGGGAACTGGCGTCCCATCCACACCCTGATCACCCGGGAAGTCACGGTGTCTGATTTCGGGGTTCGTCCGGAACCCGGCGAAGTACCCGAGGTTGTGGTGCTGCTCCCCGACGAGGCAGTGGATCGAGTGACGGCCCTGAAGATGACCACCAACTGGGCCGCCGAGTATGTGATGGGCCGAGGATACCATCGGCTCCCTGGAACCGGGGAAATATGCCGACTTCGCGGTACTGGATCGAGACTTTCTTTACCATACCGGTCGATGAAATTCTGGACATCAAGGTGGTGGCCACAGGCCTCAGCGGCAAACTCGTCTACGACAATCGATAACGACTGGAATCTGGTGTGGGGTGCCTCCGGAATGTAGGGAGGGCACCGTAGGGGCGCACGGCCGTGCGCCCTCTTCTTCACTCCACCTCAATCCTGGTAACCGAATTACCCAGGTAATTCCCTACCCAAATACGGCGCCCATCAAACACGACGGCCCTCGGCCCTTTTCCGACCGCAATCGTCTCCACGATCTCCCCGTCACTCGCCCTTAACTTGGTTACAGTGTGCGCGGCCGAATTGGTCACCCACATGTGGGTTCCGTCAAAAGCAATCTGTGATCGGGGCCTCTCTCCCGCGGGAAACGTGCCCAGGGTGGCTCCGTCACTGGGTCTTAACTTCATCACAACATCGCTGCGAAAACATCCTACCCAGATGTTTTCCCCATCGAAGGTCAGCCCAACCGGAGTTCTTCCGACTTCGATCGTCTCCAGGATCGTCCCGTCGGTCTGCATCTTGTTTACGGTGTGAGCGTCTCGGTTGGCCACCCAAAGGTCCTTGCCATCAGAGACCACCGCAACCGGCACCTTGCCCACATCAAAAACTCCCACGATCTCTCCATCACTGGCCCGCAACTTGGTAACGGTGTTGCTTTGCCTCTGCGTGACCCAGATGTGTGCTTTGTCATGAGTGATGCCGAAAGGCTCACTGCCCAACACAAACGTGCCCAGGGTCTCCCCGTCACTGGCCCGCAGCTTGCTGACGGTGCCTCCGGATCGGTTGGCCACCCAGATATTCTCTCCATCAAAGGTGATCCCAACCGGGGCCTGTCCTACTGGATATTCCCCCATGGTGGCCCCGTCGCTGGTACGAATCTTGGTGACCGTATGGCTTCCCGCATTGGTCACCCAGACATGCTCTCCGTCGAAGGTTATCCGGGCCGGTGACTTTCCCACCGCAAAATCGGTACCCGGGGCAGAGAAGACCCAAGCGGGAACCAGAAAGAACAAAAGCAGCGTCGCAAACTTTGGATTCATGATGAGTCCTATCCTACTCTGAAAACACGACCCCACGAAAGGCTTTCTTGCGGTCGGCACGGCCTCCGGAGCCCTGGAGGGGCGACAGGGAATAGCCCAGGCTGTAGAGACTGTCTTCAGAATAAGGGGTTCCAAGAACCTATTTGTAGCGGGCGCTCTCAGAGGGGCCCTCCGGAGCCCCGAAGGGGCGCCAGGGAATAGCCCAGGGCTTTAGCCCTGGGTAATAGGGTTGGCTCCCCGAAGAGCCCTGTAAGGGCGGCACAGATTAGGTGTGAGAACCACGCCTAGACACCCCCACCCGCTACAATGCCCTTGTGAGTGCTCGCCCGTCACCAGCTCATTTTTACCTTAACTGGCTCAAAGTCGTTTTCTTCAAGCCCTTTGGGCCTGCACCTGTAATCTTTGGAGCTCTAACGGTCCTGGGTGCAGTGATTGCCCTATTCATGCCGGACCTGCTGGGCCAACTGAATTGGCTCTTGTGGGTTGTTCCCCTGTCCGTTTTCCTTCTTTTCGTTCTCCTGGGTATTCTCTGGGCTCCGTGGATCATGCATAAGGAGCAGGATACAGGGGCATCTAGAAACATTAAGCCTCCGAGAGTAACCGTCAGTACCCGTATCGAAGGGCCCGTTCAGGTCGAACCAGAAAGAAGAGCCACGAGGGTGAAGCAGCCTGCCCCCGTCGAAACAGGGATAGAAGCCAAGAGGCTAGAAGAAACCGTCCAGGTTCAAAGGGGGATTCCAACCACCCGAGAAGAGCCCTTTATAGTTGAAACATTCAGTAGTCCTTTCTTAAGGCAGATGGAAGACTATTTTGAGGAGCAGGGTGAGGCGGTCGCTTATCCGCGCCTCGCTGAGAAAGAGGAACATTTAGCCCAGGGCTTTCAGATCGCTTACAAACCCGGCACCCGTCAAGAAGTCTGGATCACCTACAGCAGTGGTGATCACATCATGATGTTGAAACCGAAATAGGTGCAGTGGAAATCTGCTCGACAGTACAGCAGAGCCCGGAAGAAGTTGGTGCCGGAGGGGAGATTATGCAAGGCGAGTATCGGCTAATATCGTCTATTGCCGGGGAGTGCTGTCCTGTCTAGGGTTCACTCTCTTTTTTCCTTCTCTTGTGTCGCCTAGTATCGTCTAATGTTGGGGAGTTCGTTAGCTTTTTGTTAGCTATTTCAGACAACTAGTTGGTAGGCACCAGGCGTTTGAGTTCTTCAAACCAGTTGAGGACCACGTTGATCTGGCCTGCTGCCCCAGCACTATCTGTATCCCCCTCCTTGATCAT
>PVMK01130900.1_pt1 | contig 43409 bp, 51 predicted proteins | sample 1853481 | NCBI WGS metagenome assembly PVMK01 (sample SAMN08533507, study PRJNA380276) | Marine sediment metagenome, whole genome shotgun sequencing project.
GAGGAATTGCCGCCGCTGATCCGCCATACACTCGCGCTCGGCTTCAAACAGCTCGGCCTGGCGCTGGGTCCCGCACTGCTGTCCACCTTGCCCGTTTTGTTCCTGATCGTCTGGGTTGCCGGGGCCTTTGGCAATGCAACTCCGGCTGCCGGCAGCATGGTGCATTTGACCGCCGAGCCGTCAAACAACAACATCCACTGGTCTTCGGCCACTGGCGTCGAGACCGTTGCAGACGGCTGGCAAGTCAGTTGGCCGGAAAATGGACAGTCCTTGACACTGACAGACGGCCGTCAGCCACTACTGACCCTGCCGCTTGAAGACAACATTCCGATCATTCACAAGAAGAAATGGTGGAACCTGTTGATGGCCAACCCGATCGGCTATCTTCCGGACGACGGCAAAACCGACGTAATCCATATCGGCCTGCCGGAGCAGGTCATCATCGGCTTCGGCCCCGGCTGGATGCACGGCTGGATGTTCAGCTTTTTCCTGGCTTTCCTGCTGTCATCCCTCGGATTCAAATTCCTGCTGCGGATAGATTGAGAAGGTCCTGGCTCTTACAGGCGGCGGGCCCGAAAGAATTCTTTGAGCAGGGATGAGCACTCGTTTTCCAGCAAACCGCAGTGAGTTGTCACGTGGTGATTGTGGGGATAATCCGCAAACAGGTCAAATGTGCCGCCCAGCGCCCCGGTTTTTGGATCACCAGCGCCGAAAAAAACATGCTCCAGCCGGGCATGCAGCATGGCTCCTGCGCACATGGCGCAGGGTTCCAGCGTGACATAAAGTGAACATCCGGGGAGCCGGTAATTACCGAGCCGTTGGCCCGCTTCACGCAGGGCGAGAATTTCGGCGTGAGCGCTGGGATCATTGATGCCGATGACCCGGTTCCGACCCTCCCCCACCAATTGGCCATCCTTCACCATCACTGCACCGACCGGCACTTCACCCTCTTCCCCGGCACGATTTGCAAGGTCCAGGGCGTGCCGCATCCATACCCTGTCAGCTTCTGCCACGACCGGGCTCATTCCCACTCGATTGTGGCCGGCGGCTTCCCGGAAATATCGTATACAACCCTTGATATTCCATTGATCTCATTAGCAATTCTCATGGAAACACGCTCAAGGAATTCATGCGGCAAACGGGCCCACCGCGCCGTCATAAAGTCCACGGTTTCCACCGCCCGCAAGGCTATAACGTATTCATAACGGCGCTGGTCGCCGGTGACGCCGACGGATTTTACCGGCAGGAACACGGCAAACGCCTGGCTGACCTGGTCATACAGGTCTTCCTTGTACAGTTCCTCGATGAAGATATGGTCTGCACGGGCCAGCAGGTCAACGAATTCCTCCCGAACCTCACCCAGTACCCGCACACCCAGGCCCGGGCCGGGGAACGGATGGCGGAAGACCATTTCCCTGGGCAGGCCTAACTCGATGCCGATTTTGCGGACTTCGTCCTTGAACAACTCACGCAGGGGCTCGACCAGCTCCATCTTCATAAAGTCGGGCAAACCACCGACGTTGTGATGGGATTTGATCACTTGCGCCTTGCCCGTTTTGCTGCCGGCGGATTCGATCACGTCGGGATAAATCGTGCCCTGCGCCAGCCACTTCGAATTGCCCTTCAAGCGGGCCTGTTCCTCGAAGACTTCAATAAACAGGCCGCCGATGACTTTGCGTTTTTCTTCGGGATCGGTGATGCCTTTCAGGCCGGTCAGGAATCGTTCACGGGCATCCACCTTGATCACGTGTACGCCCATGTGCCGGTCAAATGTCGCCATCACCTGCTCAGGCTCACGGTAGCGGAGCATACCCGTATCGACAAAAATGCAGGTCAACTGGTCACCGATGGCCCGGTTCAGTAAAGCGGCCACGACGCTTGAATCCACGCCGCCGGACAGGCCCAGGATGACTTCGTCATTGCCCACCTGGTCCTGGATTCGCGCGATGGAGTCCCGGATGATGTTTTCCGCGGTCCAGTACTCTTCGCAACCACAAATATCGTGAACAAAGCGTTCGAGTATGCGCTGGCCTTGCGCGGTGTGCGTCACCTCGGGGTGAAACTGGATGCCGTAGTAGCCGCGACCGTCATCGGCAATGGCCGCGATCGGCGCTGAGTCCGTACTGGCCAACAGTTCGAAACCGCCGGGCAGTTCAGTCACCTTGTCGCCGTGACTCATCCACACATCGAGTTGCGAACGGCCCTCATCGTCAACGTGGTCCTCGATGTTCTGCAACAAGCGTGAAGGTTGCTCCACCGTAACCCGCGCGTACCCAAATTCCTTGAACGGGGACGGCTCGACTTTACCGCCCAGTTGGGCCGCCATGGTGTGCAGGCCGTAACAGATGCCGAGCACCGGCACATCGAGCTCAAAAATGACATCCGGCGCCTGCGGGCCGTCTTGCGCATGCACGGATGCCGGGCCGCCGGAAAGGATGATGCCGCGCGGCGCGAATTTACGGATATCCCCGGGATGCGCATCCCAGGGCAGGATTTCGCAATAAACCCCGATTTCCCGGACACGGCGGGCGATCAGTTGCGTGTACTGGGAACCAAAATCCAGGATCAGGATACGATGTTTATGAATGTCTTGGTTCATGATAATTTGTAGTTTGGCGCTTCCTTGGTGATCTGGATATCGTGAGCATGGCTTTCACGGATGCCGGCATTGGTAATCCGGACAAACCTGGCCTCAGCTCTGAATTGTTCTATTGTCTCGCAACCCATGTAGCCCATGGATGAGCGGAGCCCACCCAGCAGTTGGTGGATCACCTCGGATAATACGCCCTTGTAGGGCACGCGCCCTTCGATGCCTTCAGGCACCAGTTTTTCTGTCGATACATCATGCTGGAAATAGCGGTCCCTGGAACCTTCCGCCATGGCGCCCAGCGAACCCATGCCCCGGTAGGACTTGTAGGAGCGCCCCTGGTACAACTCGACCTCACCGGGCGCCTCCTCGGTACCGGCGAACAAGCCACCGATCATGACCGTCCATGCCCCGGCCGCGATGGCCTTGGCGAAATCACCCGAGAAGCGGATTCCACCATCGGCGATCAGCGGTACGCCGGTGCCTTTCAGGGCCAGAGCGACGTTAGCAACGGCAGTGATCTGGGGCACACCCACACCGGCTACGATGCGGGTGGTACAGATTGAGCCTGGCCCCTGGCCGACCTTGACCCCATCCGCACCAGCCTCAACCAGCGCCAACGCACCTTCTCCGGTGGTAACGTTACCGCCAATGACCTGTACATCAGGGAAATGTTTTTTAACCCAACTGATCCGATCCAGCACGCCACGGCTGTGGCCATGTGCGGTATCGACCACAATCACATCCACATTGGCCTCGATCAGGGCCGTTATCCGCTCCTCGGTATCACCACCCACGCCTACCGCGGCGGCGACGATCAACCGTTCCTGGGAATCTTTGGCCGCATTGGGGAAATCGGAAGATTTCTGAATGTCTTTGACCGTGATCAAGCCCCGCAACTCGAACTTGCTGTTCACCACCAGCACCTTCTCGATACGGTGTTTGTGCAGCAGGCTAAGCACGTCGTCCTGGCTGGCATTCTCGTTAACGGTGATGAGTTTGTCCTTGCCGGTCATTATGTTGCGCACGGGATCATCCATCCGCGTCTCGAAACGCATGTCCCTGCTGGTGACGATGCCGACCAGTTCGTCAACATCCACCACCGGCACACCGGAGATGTTGTGGCGATGGGTCAGGTTCAACACCTCGCGAATGGTGGTATCCGGCGACACGGTGATTGGATCCTTGATCACGCCAGCCTCGTATTTCTTGACGGTATGTACCTGGTCCGCCTGTTGCTGCAATGTCATGTTCTTGTGAATTACGCCGATGCCGCCTTCCTGGGCCATGGCAATGGCCAAACGCGATTCGGTCACGGTATCCATGGCGGCAGACGCCAGCGGGGCGTTGATGCTGATGTCGCGAGTCAGGCGTGAGCGCAACCCGACATCTCCCGGAAGAATCTCCGAGTAGCGGGGCTGGAGCGAGACATCATCGAAAGTCAGGGCTTCACCAATCAACTGCATATTCCAAGTTCTCCTGAGCGCCAACGCCCGGCTTGTACCGGGCGCCATAGGGTTAATCGATCAATTATATCCCGCCACGCCGTTTATTTGAATAACTGTAAGAGCTCCTACAATTATGGCCCTGGTCATTCCCGAACGAAAACCGGCTTGCCATCCAGCCAGGTCTGTTCCACCACGGCCTGAAAAATCTCACCTTCCGGTACCTCCATGATGTCCCGGTCAAGGACGATAAAATCGGCCCGCTTTCCAACTTCCAGGGAGCCGATCTCATCTTCCATGAAGCCGGAAAAAGCGGCGTCCAGCGTGAAAGCACGAATGGCTTCTTCACGGCTGACACGTTGTTCCGGATACCAGCCCCCTTCAGGCCAGCCTTGCGTATCCTGGCGCGTGACCGCCGCGTAAATCCCGAGCATCGGGTTAACCTCCTCGACCGGGAAGTCGGATCCAAACGCCAGGGTAGCCCCGCTGTCCAGCAGGCTGCGCCAGGCGTATGCGCCATGGATACGTTCCTCACCAAGCCGGTCCACCGCCCAGTACATATCGCTGGTGGCGTGAGTGGGTTGCATGGCTGCGATAATACCGAATTGCGCAAAGCGCTGAATGTCGGCCGGGGCCAGAATCTGGGCGTGTTCAATTCGGTGCCGGCCCGGATTATCCGGGAATTCTGCAATGAGTTTTTCATAGGCGCCCAGGACCTGGCGGTTGCCGGCGTCGCCAATCGCGTGAATTCCAACTTGCAGGCCACATGCCATTACACGGCGCATATTGGCTTCCATTTGCCGCTGGCTGACAAACAGCAGGCCCCTGTTGCCTGGATCATCATTGTAATTTGCCAGCAAGGCAGCACCGCGACTGCCCAGAGCGCCATCTCCGTACAGCTTTACCGAGCGCATCACCAGGCGGCCGGACGGATCATCGATTGGGCCGTTTTCGCACAACCATGCCAGGGTTTCATTCATCCCATCTGCCATGGCGTAAACCCGTAGTGGAAACCTCCCCGCCCTGATTTTTTCCAGGTAAAGTTCAACCGTTGCACGATCGACACCCGGATCATGCACACCGGTCAGGCCCAGTGTGTTCAATGTCCGGGTTGCCTGGTCCAGCGCGGCACTGAGGGCTTCACGGGAAATGGCCGGAACCGCGGAATCAACCAGCGACATGGCGCCATCAATAAACACACCCGTCGACTGACCCGTTTCATCCCGGTGAATCACCCCGCCTTCCGGTTGCCAGTCACCGGACAAATCCCGATCCGCCTGCGCCAGGGCCACGCTGTTGCCCCAAGCGGCGTGGCCGTCGATGCGCCGCAGCCATACCGGGCGGTCGGGAAATTCAACATCCAGTTCCTGCCGGCTCGGGAACTCCTGCTCCGGCCAGTCATTCTGATCCCAGCCGCGGCCCAGCAGCCATGCATCTTCGGCCAGGGTGGACTCGAATTCACGCAGACGGCTCATTACCTCCGCCTTGCTTTTCGTTCCCGCCAGATTTGCCCGCGTGTACGACAGGGCCAGTCCGGCTAAATGACCATGTGAATCGATCAGGCCGGGAAGCACCATTTTACCTTCAAGGTCTACACGCCTCGCTTCGGGAAAAGTCCTGGTCATGGGTTCGCTGTCACCCATCGCGACAATCTCCCCTTCCTCAGAAATGGCCATGGCGCCCTTCTCGATCAGGGGCAAGCCGGCGTCGCCCGTATAAATTCGGGCGTTATGGACCAATAGGATCCCCGCGTTCAAATCAGATTCCGGAGCCTGATCTGCCTCGGGTTGACAGCCCGTGAGCACAAGAGATAAAACAGGAACCAATCCGGCAATCACGGCATTCCAATATTTGCAGTACATAAGCACCCTTTCAACAGGATTGTTTTAACCCAGGGATAAACGTGTTCCACTACCATGCGGCCGGTAAAAGGAAAAGGGCCACAGGAAAGTGAAATTTTTCAGTACAGAGTTTATCATCTGCATATGGCCACCAACGGCAATACCAGCGAGCACATCTACACACCGAGCGAACTGAACCGCGAGGTCCGCATGCACATCGAAATGGGCTTCCCGCGCATCCTGTTGGAAGCCGAAATCTCCAATCTCTCAAAACCGGCTTCCGGACATCTTTATTTCACGCTGAAGGATGAAAAAGCCCAGATTCGCTGCGCCCTCTTCCGCTCTTCAGCCAGCCGGCTGTCTATCCGCCCGGAGAATGGCATGAAAGTCCTTGCCCGCGGCAGGATCAGCCTGTACGAACCGCGGGGTGACTTCCAGTTGATCGTTGACAGCCTGCATGACGCCGGTGAAGGCCTGTTGCGCCGGAAATTCGAGGAACTTAAAAAGAAGCTCGAAGGCGAAGGCCTGTTTGACCCGACATTTAAACAACCATTGCCGCCCTACCCGCTGCGCATTGCCGTAGTGACCTCCCCGGGCGGCGCTGCAGTACGCGATATTTTGCATGTACTGGCGCGACGCTGGCCCGTTGCAGAAGTCCGCCTGTACCCGGTATCCGTCCAGGGTACTGAAGCACCACGGGAAATCCTGGCCGCCCTGCAGGCTGCCAATGAACAGAACTGGGCAGAAATCCTGATCGTGGGGCGCGGCGGCGGATCGCTCGAGGACCTGCTCGCCTTCAATGATGAAGCGGTAGCCCGGGCCGTATTCGGATCAGGTATTCCAGTCATTTCCGCAGTAGGTCACGAAACGGACTTCAGTATCTGTGATTTCGTTGCCGACCTGCGCGCGCCCACTCCATCCGCCGCCGCTGAACTGGCCACGCCGGACCAGGCCGCATTGAAGGAAACATTCGCACGCAATGAAAGGCAATTGCTTCGCCTCATCCGCGACCGCCTGCAACGCGATACCCAGGGGCTGGACCACCTTTCACACCGGCTCCAGCAGCGCCACCCGGCAACCCGGTTAAGTGAACAAACCAGGCACCTTGATGCGCTGCAAAAGGCGCTGACCAGAAGCTTTCAACATCGGTTGAAGGAACGCGAATCACTTTTGGCAAACCTGGGCACGCGCCTGTACAACGAACACCCCGGCCGGCGCCTGCATGATCTGAGAATTAAAGTTAAAAATATACGTCATTCTATTGATAAACATATTAAATATATTCTAAACCAACGCCATCAAACACTCCGTGACCTGGCCCGCACCCTGAATGCAGTGAGCCCCCTCAATACCATCGGTCGCGGTTATGCCGTTATCACTTCAGCACAGACCGGGAAAGTGATCTCCAGCATCAGCCAGGCACAGCCTGGAGAATCCATCGCAACCCAACTCAGCGACGGCCGCCTCTTCAGCACCGTGGACAAAGTCACCAAGCAAACCCTGGACCCCAACGAGTCTTAGTTGGCTGGCTATGGATCATTGAGGGAGTACTGGCCCTGTTCATCGTCATTCAGCAGCACCCGAATCACCCACTCCCCCAGCAATTGCAGGATTGAGCCAGTCGATGCGCACCCTGAATGCCCCCGCAACATTCGAAGTCAACATTAAGCGCAGTCGTTTCATCGCCCACGCTTCACGCGTGGACAGCCAGGCGGACACGCTGGATTTTTACGAATCAGTCGCTGATCCTGCTGCCACCCACAACTGCTGGGCCTGGCGCCTCGACTACCAGTACCGTTTCAACGACGACGGTGAACCCGCCAGCACAGCTGGCAGGCCCATTCTTTCAGCCATCGAGGGCAAGGGGCTCGACAACGTAATGGTCGTTGTCATTCGCTATTTCGGTGGCATCAAGCTGGGCGTCGGTGGTCTGATCCGCGCCTACTCCGGAAGTGCATCAAAGTGCCTGGACCAGGCGAATATCGTCGAAATCCAGCCAAAAACCGAGTGCACCATCAAGGCTGCTTTTCAATGGACCGGCCAGGTTTACGCCGCCCTCGAAAGCTGCAAGGCAAAAAAATTAAGCGAAGATTTTCTCGATGACGGCATCTTGATCCGGGCGGAAATCAATGCAAGCGATTTACAACGCCTGAAGCTTCTTCTTCGCGATACAACCCGCGGCGAGGTAGACCTTCACTGGCACTCTTAAAAGCCTGCCTGCGAATTTCCAAAATTGCCGGCGAAAAGCGGTCAACCCTGATCATCCCCATTCGGCTTGAATACCACAGCTTTGCCGCAGCGGCCGTCGATCAGAATATTCAATGGGTTTTCCAGACGCACATGCCTGACGTATTTGGTCTCCGCTACCGGCTCGAAGGAATTGAGCCATTCCCAATCGAAAAAGTTATATTCATTGCTGGTGTTAATGGTGAGGTAACCGATCTGGAAGGTAATCAGGTTCTGGAAAAAATGCGTACCGAAGGACGGTTCAACGACAAAATCCCCGTAAGCCGCCTCCACAATCACCCGGGCCCCTGAAATCTGATCCCATTTGGTGGGAATACCCAGCCATCGGTCTGCAGTTCCCCACCTGCCCGGGCCAACCAGCATGTAGGGCTTTTTCTCATCAATAAACATTTGGTTGAACCGGCCGATGTGGTCCGCCATGTGGACCATGTTTGCACGATCGAAATTGTCGCTCCTGACGAACACAATATCCTGGATATCATCGATCCTGCCATTACTGAGCGCCTGGTCCGACTTGCAGAGTATCTCCTGGTTGTCACCGTTATATATGGAAATATCTTCAGCCGACGGTTCCACCATCATGGGCCGGATCTGCAGGAACCAGAATTCGTGTGCCTTATCCGGGTCGGGGCTTATTTCAACGGCAAATTCCATCTCCACCGGAACGTTCATCGCACTGCTGCCAAGCTCCAGTAAATACTGGAGGATTTCATCCAGCGGGAATATCCGTGATTTCAGGATCGGGTCAAAAGTGATCAGCCGGGTCCCTTTTCTCCCGATCCCGGGATAAATCCTGTCGTTGTCGGCGGAGTAGGTAGACCCCACGAATTTGAGTACGCCGTGTTTCTCGGCTTCCAGCAGTTTCAATTTAATCAGCCCTTTTTCCCCACCCTGTTCAGGAAAAACGGATGCATCGTGCATATCAACGGCAAAAAATTCCCGTTGCGTATTCCGGAGGTAATCCTGGGGCGTGGAGAACTGTGGCAGCACCTGGGAATTGGCCGGTGAGAAGAACAAACAGTTTTCACCCTCCATGATGGTTTTGCCCAATCCGAGCGCGGTGTAGGCGATGCCTTCTTCGGGTTTCATCCGCCCAACCGAATAAAAATTATACGATCGGGCAGTACCTGAAATCATGGGGTAAAAGTAGCCGTCCCTTTCCCGGCCAACAATTTTCTGCACCACCACGGCCATCTTTTCCTCTTCGGTACGGTTACCGGTTGCTTCGATGTAATGCCTGGAATTCCTGCAATATACCGAGGCGTAGACCAACTTGATGGCCGCGGTCAGGCGCTTCACGCGAGCCTGCAGCGAAACATGCTTATTGGGCAGAAAATGGGTTTCGAAAATCCCCGCAAACGGCTGATAATGTGAGTCTTCGAGCAGTGATGATGACCTGACCGCCAGCGGGTATGTAGCCACGGCCAGGTAGGCGCTGAGATCCTCGACCAATTCCCGCGGCATGGTGGCGCTGGCGAATTCCGCAACGATTTCTTCATCGCTGTGATCGCCAAGGGCAAATTCGGTCAGTTGGTTTTCCTCCATAAACCGGTCAAAAGCACCGGTGCCGATCACCGCGGAGGGGGGTACCAGGATGTTGGTGCCTGAAAAGGCGCTGTAGACCGGGTAGCGGTTAATCAAATTACTCGCGAATGCCAGACCGCGGCCCTTACCGCCCAGGGAGCCTTCGCCAATGCGTATGAATTCGGCCTGGCCGTCATATTTGCTCTTGTCGAAATCCGTGACTTTGCCTCGTTGCCTTTCATGACGAAAATCCTTGAGGGTATTGATGAGGTATGCGCGCACTTCTTCGGGATCGTCAAAATCACTGGCCTTCCGGGCACGCAGGCGGGCAGCCAGGTCAAATTCCGTGCGCGCCATCAGCCAGATGGAAAAATGGTTTTTTTCTGCGTGAAAGAGCAAGGAGCTGATATCAACCTGCGCCACGCATTTTTCCAATTCCCTGAAACTACGCGCGCGTTCAAGTTCCGTACCATCCGGAAGCCGGAAAATAAAATCACCAAAGCCGAAGTTCTCTTTGATGAAATTGCTCAATTTATTCAAGAGCCTGGGTGACCTTTTATTCAGAAAGCTGGCATTGTGCGCTTCAGCCCGCACCGCCATGCCATCATCAGATGACTGCAGCAATACCGGCAAATCACTGGCTTCCCTCCTGATCGCAGCAACCAGATGGATTCCTGCGGATTCGTCGCTTTGCCCGCCTCGCGAAAATTGGATATCCGATATGACGCCCAGAAGGTATTTCTTGTATTTTTTGAACAGGGCCAGCGCTTCTTCGTAGTTTTCAGCCAGCAGAATCTTCGGCCGGGCGCGCATTCTGAGCAAGCGGTTGGCGGAATTGATGCTTTCCAGCATCACGTCCGAGGTTTGCCGCAGGATTTCGGCATAGATCAGGGGCAGGAAGGCGGAATAGAAGCGGACGGAATTCTCGACCAGGATAATCACCCGCACACCGATCAGCGCCGTATCTGCTTCAACGTTCAGCTTGTCTTCGACATACTTGATGATGGCCAGGAATATATTTGACTCGCCATTCCAGAAAAAAGTCATGTCGAACGCCTTGTCACCCCCCTTGTCCCTTATCGCCTCCAGTTCCTTGTAATGGAATGCCAGGAGAACAACAGGAATTCCCGGGCAGAACAGCCTGGCTTGTTTGCAGAACGTTACCGGGTCGATATCGCTGAGTGAACGAAAAACGATAATGAGCCCAAACTTGTTGTGTTTGAGGGCTTCCAGCGCATCCTGCCCGGTATCGACCCGCTTGATTTTGGGCGCGCCGGAAAGCCTTAATTCAGCGTATTCAGACAGCACCGTACTGGCCAACTGCCCGTCCTCGCGCAGGATGTGCATATCGTACAAGCTGGAAACGATCAGGATTTCCTTGACCTTGCAAGGCATCAGCGCATCAAACTGCGCTGATTCCTTCTCAAAGTCCTGTAAATTGATTGCTGGATTCATTCAGCTCAAACGACACCCTGGTCGAGCATTGAGTCGGCAATCTTCAGGAAACCACCGATATTGGCTCCCAACACGTAATTCTCCGGTTCCCCGTAAATCGCGGCAGTTTGCTTGCAGGTTTCATGGATGGCAACCATGATGTTGTGCAGACGCTCGTCCACCTCCTCACGGGTCCAGCTCAGGCGCATGCTGTTTTGCGACATCTCCAGGCCTGAAACGGCCACACCGCCCGCGTTGGCGGCTTTGCCGGGGCCATAATGTATTTTGGCCGCCAGGAACTTGTCAACGGCATCGGGTGTACTGGGCATATTGGCCCCTTCGGCTACGCAGAAACAGCCATTCTTCAACAAGGTATCGGCGTCATCGCCGTTAAGCTCATTTTCAGTCGCGCAGGGTAGTGCGATATCTACCGGAACATTCCAGACACCGGTGCCTTCATGATATTTCGCGGACGGGTATTCCTCAGCGTATTCTTTGATCCGGCCGCGCCGTTCATTTTTAAGTTCAAATACGTAAGCGAGTTTTTCCTCGGTAATACCTCCTCATCGACGATAAAACCGCTTGAATCGGACAGGGTGAGGACCTTGCCGCCCATTTCGATCACTTTTTGGGTGGCATACTGGGCAACATTGCCTGATCCGGAAACGGAAACTTTAAGACCGTCGATAGACTTGCCACTTGTCTTCAGCATTTCCTTTGTAAAGTAAACGGTACCATAGCCCGTGGCTTCCGGCCGGATCAGGCTACCGCCCCAGTTAAGGGCTTTACCGGTCAGAACGCCTTCAAACGCATTGCGGACCCGTTTGTACTGCCCGAATAAATACCCGATTTCACGGCCGCCAACACCAATGTCACCCGCGGGTACGTCGGTGTTCGGGACCGATATGCCGGGACAGTTCAGTCATGAAACTTTGGCAAAACCGCATCACTTCCAGGTCGGATTTGCCCTTGGGATCAAAATCGGAGCCGCCCTTGCCGCCACCCATCGGCAGCGTGGTCAGGCTGTTTTTTAAGACCTGCTCGAATCCCAGGAATTTAAGGATGCCCTGGTTGACGCTGGGATGGAAACGCAGGCCACCCTTGTAAGGGCCGATGGCGCTGTTGAATTCAACACGGAAGCCACGGTTAACCTGGATATTGCCCCCATCGTCAATCCACGGCACGCGGAACACGATCATGCGTTCCGGTTCTACCAAACGTTCAATGATTTTTGCTTCTACGTATTCGGGGTGGTTTTCGAGCACCGGGCCCAGAGAACCCAGGACTTCTTCCACTGCCTGGTGAACTCGTCTTCACCGCGGTTTTTTGCCCGTACCATGGCTAACACTGATTCGAGATATTGGTTCATTTTAGCTTCCTTTTTTACCAGTTGAACATGCCTGGTATTGTAAAGGATACGCACTCCGGATTAACCAGAAACCGATGATTTTGAGCGCCTTTTACTGAAACACTTGATCATAATCATTTCCGGGCCTGGTTTGCAAAAACAGGGTGTAAATCTGCAAGGGATGTGACGACCTCTTACAGGGCGAAGCGGGCCCTACAAGAAAGATTTTCATCTCAACGCCCGGGAGCGAGGCGGCGTAGGCGGCGCCCATTAGCAACGAGGGTGTGTAGTAACCACCCTTCCACGTCGTTCTCAAGCAGGTGCAGGACGATCCCCAGCGCAGCAGTGACCGTCAGGTCGTATCCGTTGGGGGCGGTCATGGTGGCGGAAAGGGTTCTGCCGTCCGCGGTGGTGACCTCACCCCAGAGTTCTGACCGGGCTTTTTCCCGCTTCGCGTCACTGGGGCCGCTTACGCGGTTTTCGATCCGTTTCTTCAAGAAGGACTGGACAAAACCCAGGCTCAACAATGGCTTCATCCATCGCATGCGTTGCATTTTTACAATGGTACCCGGGGGTACGGCCATGTAGACCTCGATGTCAGGAATGCCTGTGCTGATGAAGGCAGTGTAAACATCACCCCAGGGTATCGTCATTGCGCTGCGATCAGCATGGGCAAAGGGAATCGTGCGGGATTTCCAGGCGAGCGGGACTTCGAGCAGTTTTCCATCCCGCCGCACTCGCCCGCCCATCCCCAGGCCTTCCACGCTGGTCTTGGCGGTACCCGGACTTGGCCCGCCACCCGCCTCGAAAGCCAGTACCAGCTTTATCGCCGCCGGAAGGGCTTCAACCAGGCTGGCCGCCAGGCAATCAGAAGGGCACCACGTCAAAACCGACACCCGGAATGAGCACGATATCTGCGCGCCGGGCCTTTTCGGCCTGTAGATGAGCGTTCTCAAATACGGAAATTTCGCCGGTAATATCCAGGTAGTGAGCGCCTGCCGCCAGGCAAGCCTCGATCATGGGCTGGCTGGTAACGGAAAACGGGCCGGCACAATGCAGAACAAGCTTGCAGCCTTCAAGACCCCTGAGCACTGCCTGCGGATCATCCAGGCTGAACACCCGGCTTTCCAGGCCCAGTTCAGCAGCCAATGCGGATACTATCTTTTCATTGCGGCCGGCAAGAATCGGATGAAGACCCTGGCGTGCGGCTTCCTGGGCCATCAATTTCCCGGTGTAGCCATTGGCGCCGTAAATCATCCAGTTCATTAGAAAAGACTGCCTTGCTGGCGAGCATCGAACGGTTTATCTTTTTTACCGGCTTTCTTTTGCCGTCCAAAGCATCCGGTGCAGATTGTTGTGCCGGTTCGGGCACGGGAGCTGGTCGCTTGGCATTCTGCGCTGCTGGTTCCGGCCTCGCATGACTTACCGCCTCTCCGGTAACTACTTCAGCATTCTCCAGTTTTTCAGCTGCTGCTTTTACCGGATCCGGCCGCGTTACCAGCGCCAGCAATTTTCCAACATTGCAGTGCGATTCCAGACCGTGGCGCAGGGACTTGCGCTTATTGAGCCGGTAGCGGTTGCAGCGGCCGTGCTTGCTGATGGTAATAAAACCTGCGTCCTGCATGTCCCTCACGATTTTCTGGACTGCACGTTCGGTGATGCCAACCTCGAATGCCACGTCTCTCAACCTGGCTTCGTTATTGCGGGACAGGCAGACCAAAACATGGCCGTAGTTGCTGAAAAAAGTCCAATCACCCATCATCCTCTCACTTGTGCGGACTGCACCCAATCCATACTATGAACGTCATACCATGCCTTTTATCTATGAATTATATTTCGTGTTTAATATTTCTTCAATTCTAACATCATGACGAAATCCGGGCCCCAATGATTAAAACAGCATCAAAACAAGCAGTCAGGCAGCCTTCAGGAATTCCTCAAACTGGAAGCAGCAGGCGGCATCCTGCTGGTTGGCGCCACTGTGGTCGCGCTCCTGGCTGGCCAACATCCCGTTGGCGCAGGAGGCCTACGAGTGGTTTCTCGCACTGCAACTAACCGTCACACTGGGCGGGCAAGGCGTCGACAAACCGCTGTTGCTGTGGATCAACGATGCACTGATGGTGCTGTTTTTCATGCTGGTTGGCCTTGAACTTAAAACGCGAAGTCGTTGAAGGGCAGCTGTCACGGCTGGACCAGGTCTTGCTGCCAGCGCTGGCGGCACTGGGCGGGATTGGTTGTACCTGCCGCAATTTTCTGGTGGATCAACCAGGACTTTGTATCGGAAAAAAACGGCTGGGCGATTCCCACGGCCACCGATATCGCGTTCGCGCTGGCCGTGTTGGGGCTGATGGGTTCACGTGTACCCGTTGCATTGAAAATTTTTCTCACCACGATCGCCATTGTCGATGACATTGCCGCGATCGTGATCATCGCAATTTTTTACACCAGTGACCTGGGCCTCCTGTCACTGGTCCTGGCCGGGATTGGGCGTGATCGGCCTGGCGATGCTCAACCGGATGAAGGTGATGGCCCTGGCCCCGTATATGCTGATCGGGCTCTTCATCTGGTTTTGCGTATTGAAATCCGGAGTTCACGCAACACTGGCCGGAGTGGTCGTGGCCGCGTTCATCCCCCTGAAAGCTGATGATGATCATTCCCCGGCTCGCCGCCTGGAACACACATTACACCCCTGGGTCGCATTCGCGGTACTTCCCATCTTCGCTTTTGCCAATGCCGGCGTGCCCTTCCTGGGCGTGACCAAAGAGCAGATAAGCGGTGGTGTGCCGGTCGGCATTATCCTCGGGCTGTTTGTCGGCAAGCAACTCGGTGTGTTCGGCATGGTCGCCCTGGCGCGTTTGTTTGGCCTGGCAAAGTTACCGGCCGGCACAACCTGGGGCCAGGTGTATGGCGTAGCCGTGTTGTGCGGCATCGGCTTCACCATGAGCCTGTTTATCGGTACGCTGGCATTCGAACACGGAAATTTTGATCTGCTGGGAGGGGTTAAAATAGGGGTTCTTCTGGGCTCACTCCTTTCCGCGGCCTGGGGCTTTGCTGGTCCTCCACTTCGTCCTGCCGAAACGCAAGAAGTCCTAGCCCGCACCTTTCAGGAGTAAACCTTGTTCGTGAAAAACGCAGTGCCAGGGGAGAGATCGGCTAGCTGTTTGCAGGACAATCGGGCTGTCGGGAACAGCCGATTAGTGCACATGGACGTCTCGAACGTGTCCTGCAAACAGCTAGCCGATCTCTCCTTCGGTCGCATCTCTCACCAGGGATGGCCCACCTGGATGTACCAGTTCCAGTCTTCGTTCCCCTTTGCAATATCCAGGCCCATCCACACATTCTGTGCTTCGATTACCTTGAATCGGGCGCCTACGCCGATGTTATGGATATTGCCGGGATTTTCGAAAAGTGGGTTATTGCCACTGGTAAACCCCTTCCCTGCAAAGCCAAGCACTTCCCATTTGGGCGCCAGTTGGAATCGGCCTTCCACTTCGACAGCGCCCGCTAACTCGTCCTGATAGCGCATCGCCGGGATGCCCCGAAGTTTGACCCAGGGATAACCATAAAATGGAGGCTGTCCACTAACGGTCGTTACCTCCAGCCTCAATCCCAGCGTGAATCTGTCATGAAAGTGATGAAAAGAAAGCGCTTTCAACTTCGCCGACCAGTAATCGAAATTGCCCCCAATGGCTTCGTCGTAACGCCACAGGCTCAGGTTCACTAATTGCCCCTTATTTGGATTCATCGTGTTGTCACGGCTGTCATAGGAACCGGTTGCGGCCAGACCCACGTCCCTGAAGTCTGATTCGAGAACCTGGGCAGGTGGATCTCCAGGCAAGTCGAGACTGAATTCATTATTTGCATTGAGGTAGCTTAATGACATGCCCAGGAAAATATCGCTGTCCTTAATCCGGAACTTGATGTCCTGGTAAATGAACTGGCCATCCAGGGTAAATTTAAGCGGAAGAGCCAGGACGTAAAACTTCGAGTTGATCCTGGCGCTTGCAAGTACACCGGCATAACGGATGTGGTCTGCGCGCCAGTTGTTCATGTGGCCAATACCCGCTGCCCAGGTCTTGTTGCTGGTATAGGCTCCGAACACCCCGCTTACCACCGGTGGCGCCTGGCGGTCGTCTTCCATTTGGCCAATTGACGTTGGCGTTGTAGCCCTGGGCATTGAGCGAACTCCATCCTTAACCGGATGGAAAAGGGTAAGGGCTACACCCAGACCCTTGCCAATAGCTGGCTCGGTGATAAAAATGGGGATCGGCAGTATCTTGTATCCACCAAGCCTGTCCTTCTTCCCATTGTCCGTTTTCCCGTTCTGATCCGATTCTTCTTTTGTCGAATCCGCCTCACTGGTTTCCACATCCTCAATGGTTTCCGCATTCTGCGTATCCCCGGAATCTACCTCCAGGGCCCGGACAGAATTAACCGATCAGTGACAGCAATAAAATAAAAAAAAAGCCCGGACTTTTACGCAAAATCGACAAAGTTTTCAACTTATATGACCGCAGCCAATTCCGTCCCCTGCTTGATTGCCCGCTTGGCATCAAGCTCCGCGGCCACGTCAGCGCCGCCAATCAGGTGAGTCTTCACACCAGATGCTTTCAGGCTCTCCTGCAGGTCACGGCGCGGCAACTGGCCAGTGCAAATGATGACATTATCCACTTCCAGCAGCTTATCCTTTCCATCGTGCTCAATGTGCAGGCCGAATTCATCGATTCGTTTGTACTGCACACCGCCCATCATTTTCACACCACGTTTCCGCAGGCTCAGCCGGTGTATCCAGCCAGTGGTTTTACCCAGCCCTTTGCCGGGCTTGCTTGATTTGCGCTGCAGCAACCAAATATCGCGAGCCAGCGGCCGGTGGCTCGGCTTGCCACTCCCTCCACTCCCTCCCGCGGGCTTCGAGCGTCATATCAATGCCCCACTGACGGGCAAATTCCTCCGCTGTGGGAAAATCAGGGCCGTTGTGGTGTTCATGGCCAAGGAATTCCGCTACATCGAATCCGATGCCGCCGGCGCCAATGATGGCCACCTGTTTACCCACCTGCGCATCACCGAGCAGCACGTCGATATAACTCAGGGTTTTTTCGTGCCCGATACCTTCGATGTCCGGTAAGCGCGGTTTTACTCCGCTTGCCAGCACGACCTCATCAAAATCTTTCAATTGCCCGATATCAGCCTCCTGGCCCAGGCGAAGATCAACGCCCTTTTAGTTCCAGTTGCCGGCCGTAATATCTGATCGCCTCGTAAAATTCTTCCTTGCCCGGGGATGCGTTTCGCCATGTTGAACTGCCCGCCAATTTGGCCGGCTGCCTCGAACAAGGGTGACCCGGTGTCCACGCTCCGCCGCGACACAGGAAAATGCCAGCCCGGCCGGGACCTGCACCCACCACGGCGATCGATTTTTTCAGTTTCTGCTTCCGTGTAGTTGAGTACTGTCTCGTGGCACGCGCGGGGATTGAGCAGGCAGGACGCCAGTTGACGGCTGAAGCTATGATCCAGGCAGGCCTGGTTACAGGCGATACAGATATTAATTTCATCCGCCCGGCCCTCGGCCGCTTTTTTGACAAATTCAGAGTCCGCCAGCAGGGGCCTGGGCCATGGAAACCATGTCCGCGTCTCCATCGGCCAGGACTTTCTCCGCCACCGCCGGGGTATTGATCCGGTTGGTCGTGACCAGCGGGATGTTTACTTCGCCTTTGAGCTTGTGCGTAACCCAGCTGAAGCCGGCACGCGGCACCATGGTGGCGATGGTCGGAATGCGCGCCTCGTGCCAGCCGATGCCTGTATTGATTATGCTTGCGCCGGCCGCTTCGACGGCCTTTGCCTGGGCAACAATTTCATCCCAGGCATTGCCGTCCGGAACCATATCCAGCATCGAGAGGCGATAAATGATAATAAATTCCCGCCCCACGGCTTTACGTATGCGGCTGACAATCTCCACCGCGATGCGGTAGCGGTTGGCCGCCTCGCCACCCCACTCATCGCTCCGCTTGTTGACCCTTGGCGTGGTGAATTCGTTGATAAAATACCCCTCGGAACCCATCACCTCGACGCCATCGTAGCCAGCCTTCCTGGCCAGCTTTGCCGCCCTCACAAAACCACGGATCTGCCGCTGGATCCCGCTTTTTGAGAGGGCCCTGGGTTTGAACGGTGTTATCGGTGACTGGATTGCACTGGGTGCAACGGTAAGGGGATGGTAACCGTAACGGCCTGAGTGCAGGATTTGCATGCAGATAAGGCCATCCTCGGCGTGTACGGCCTCCGTCACTTTCCGGTGGTGTTTTACCTGCCACGGGAACATCAGGGTGGAACCAAAACGGCGTCAACCAGCCCCGAATGGTCGGGCGCCATGCCGCCCGTTACAATCAGGCCGACTCCGCCTGCTGCGCGCTCGGCGAAATAAACCGCCAGTTTTGGGAAATCTTTGGCCTTGTCTTCAAGACCGGTGTGCATCGATCCCCATCAACACCCGATTTTTCAGGGTAACGAAGCCCAGGTCCAGGGGTTCAAGAAGATGGGGATAGTGTTCAGTCATTTCCCTCTCCTTGCCTGCTGTTCCTGATCTGTAACCCCCTCATCCTGTAGTCTTTTGAGCAGGGCGCGTACCAGGGCCCTGACCAGACATCATGGGCTCCCTTCAGGGTTTCGGCGATATCATCTTCAGACAAGGGCTCTCCGGTCACACCCGCGCCCCAGTTGGACACCACCGCCAGGCCGGCATAGTCCAGGCCGAGTTCACGCGCCAGGCCAGCTTCGGGTAAAGAGGTCATCCCCGCCATGTGGCATCCGTCGCGCCGGGCCTTTCTCCACCTCGGCCGAGCTTTCAAGCCTTGGGCCCCTGAAAGACACCAATACAGCCCCCGTCCACCACCTCGATGGATGCATCCCGGGCCGCTTTCAGTAAGGTTCGCCTGAGCGGGCCTTCGTATGGCCGGGTGAAATCTACATGTTCCAGTTCAACGTGTTCGGAATCGCAAAAGGTGTGATTACGCCCCCAGGTGTAATCGATCAACTGATCCGGTACGGCAAGCGTTGCAGGGCCATAGGGCTCACATACGCCACCCACTGCGGAAACTGCCAGCACATGATCGGCGCCAACTTCCCGCAGCGCCCATATATTGGCCTGGTAATTAACACAATGGGGCGGGAAACGGTGCGGGTTGCCATGCCGCGGCAGAAACAATAAGCCGCACGGGCCACTTTGCACTTCACGGATTGGGCGCGGAAGGCGCACCGTAAGGCGTATCCACGGAGATGGATTTCACATTCTCATCGAGCTCAGTCAGGCCGGTGCCCTCCCAACCAGCGCCAGTGTCACAGAAGCATTCATCGTCATTCCTCCAGCGCGCGGATTTCGTCCAGTTGGCGCCAGTATTCATACACATCCATACCGCAGCCGAATACGTATTTGTCCTCCACCTCCATGCCAATGAACGCCGGCAACTCGCCGGTCGTCTCCCGTTGGTGAATTTTCCTGACCAGAACGGCACTGTTCACGGAGCGTGCCCCGCGGGAGGCGCAATATTTTTCGATCAGTTGCAAAGTGAGGCCAACATCATAAATGTCATCGACAATCAGCACATCGTGGTTTTCCAGGTTCAGGCGCGGCGGAACCCGGAAATCAAGTTCACCTCCCTTCGGTCTGGCCTGCGTAACGCGTGGCATGGATGAAATCCATTTGCAAGGGCATTTTCAAGCGGGAGGCCAGCCAGGCAGCGGGCATGATTGCACCGGTCATCACCGCCACCAGGATGATCGGCCGGTGTTCGTAGTAAGCATTGACCGCAACAGCCATGCGCTCGATTGCAGCTTCGACTTCCTGCTTGCTGGCAATGAGGACGGAATCCTCCAGAACTTTCATCGGATCGGGTTGATTCATATTGTTTCTCTCGTTGCTGATTTTTTACTTGCTCGTGTCAAGGCCGGCCCACTGCGGAGGCACATGCCCACTTTAATGATTAACTCCACGTCTGTCCTCCCAATTCTTCCAGGCTATTCCGCCACTGGCGCAATTCCCTCCCCGCCCAGCCTGCTCAACCACCACCAGTTCATCCCGGTCAAGGGTGGGCCTTCCATACAGTTTGCTGATTGGCCCGTTCGCATTGCCGATGGGCCCGTCTATTCCGGCCAGCAACTCATCCACATCTGCCGGCCGGCAAACCAGGATCAGGTCACAACCAGCCTCCAGGCACTTGCGGGTCCGCGCTTCCAGGCTGCCAACGGATTTGGGCCGCGTGCATTCCCAGGTCATCTGAAAAAATGACACCCTGGTAAGCCATGGTCCCCCTGAGGTAGTCCCTGAGCCATATCCGGGAATAACCTGCGGGTACATTGTCGACCCGGGGGTAAACGACATGTGCGATCATCAGGGCATCGAGCTCCCCCGCCAGTTCCCTGAACGGCAGCAGGTCACTTTGTTCAATGTCCTCCAGGCTGCGGGGATCCGTGACGTCATCCACGTGTGAATCGGCGACCACCGAACCGTGTCCGGGAAAGTGCTTTCCGGTAGTCTTCATGCCCGCGTCATGCATGCCGGCCAGGCAGGCCCGTCCAAGTGTAGTCACGGTTTCCGGGCTTGTTGACAGGGCCCGGTCGCCAATCACACAACTGCCACGATCGAGGTCCAGAACGGGTGCAAAACTGAGATCGATTCCGCAGTTCAGCATCTCGGTGGCCATTACGCGGCCATGACGGTAAGCCATGTCCAGGGCCTTGACCGGGTCTGTATTATGCAGGTTGCCGAGCACACCCAGCGGAGGCAACCGGGTAAAACCATCCTTTAAGCGCTGCACCCGGCCGCCTTCCTGGTCAATGCAGACCAGGGGCCTTGGGCTGCGTGCGGAATGTATATCACTGACCAGTTTTTCCAATTGCCCGCGGTTCGAGAAATTTCGCGCAAAAAGTACTACGCCGCCAACGGCAGGATGGCACAGCAGTTTCCTGTCTGTATCATCCAGCCCGGTACCGGGGAGGCCTATAAGAATCGGGCCGAGGTTCATGTACGCACCTTCTGTTTCCGTTCGAAAAGAGCAATGGATTCAACGTGACCGGTATGTGGAAACATGTCCATCACACCAGCGCCCAGCAGGTGGAAACCATACTGGTGGACCAGGATGCCCGCATCTCTGGCCAGGCTGGCCGGGTGGCAGGACACATATACCAGGCGGCCCGCACCACTGGCCGCGATATGCGGCAGGATAAATTCCGCACCTGAACGGGGTGGATCCACCAGCACCTTGTCATAAGGCTCACGTAACCAGAGCGCCGCACTGGGATCCTGGTTAAGGTCTGCCGCATAAAAGCGGGCATTTTCAATGTGGTTACGGGCGGCATTGGCCTCCGCCCTGCTGACCAGTTCACGCTCCCCTTCAATACCCACGACTTCACCTGCGCGGGTGGCGATGGGCAGGGTAAAATTACCCAGGCCACAAAACAGGTCCAGGACACGATCATCAATTCCCGGGTCGAGTAATTCCATCACACGGGCGATCATGTTGAGGTTCATTTCAGCATTAACCTGCACAAAATCAGATGGCTCGAATACCATGTTGATGCCGTAATCCGGAACCTTGTAGCCGAGTTCAAGCGATTCGGGTTCCAGGCAGTGAATGGTCGCCGGGCCTTTTGGCTGCAATAAAACTGCAATACCCGTTTCCCGGGCTAAAACCACGCAATTTCTCCAGGTCACCTTTGACTCAAAGGCTCCAGATGGCGAAAAATCAGTGCGCAGCTTTCATCCCCGCACGCAACTTCCAGCTGTGGAATACTGCGCCTCGCATCCATGGAGAAAATCAGCTGCGACAACCCGGATAGCTGTTCCGCAATGCGTGTATCCAGTACATGACATTCCTGCATGTCCGCTACGAAGCGTCCCGTAGCGTTCCCGGAATCCTACCAGCACCCTTTCTTTCTTGTGTACGTAGCGAACAGATAGCCGTGCTTTTCTGCGGTAGTGCCAGGACGGTCCGGTCAACGGGCTCCATATTTCGTTCGGGACAACCTTGCCGATACGCTCCAGGTTTTGCAGCAGTGTATTCTGCTTGGATTCGATTTGCCTGCTGCTGTCCAGGTGCTGCAGCGAACAACCACCGCACTGGCCAAAATGCGGGCATCGCGGTTTCACGCGATCCGGTGAAGGCTCCAGCACCTCAAGCGTCTCTCCCTCATCATAACTGCGTTTACGGTCTGTCAGGCGAGCCAGTACACGTTCCCCCGGGCAAGGCACCGTGAATGAATACCTTCTTCTCCTCCCAGGTGGCCACCCCGCGGCCATCGTGGCTGAGATCATCAATCGTGACTTCGATGGGATCTTTGGGCGGTTTGCGCCTTCTTCTTCGACTCATTAATCTCGCTCAATGAAAATGACCGAAAGCATCTGCTCAGCCACTGTGAATTCCGGCCGCTTGCGCAGTAACCCTGAGCAAGCCGCAAAGTCGTTTATTTTATCAGACATTGAAGAATCCCCTATACTCTTGAGAGAGGGATTTTTATTTTGATTGCGGCAGTTTTGAGTTTGCCGGCCAGGGGGACTCCATGAAAACCGATTCATATGATCAGGACGCCGGGATCCTGATAATCGACGACCACATGATCAGTCGTCATTTCACTTTATGAAGCGTTACGGCAGTTCAGCAACAACATCAGGTATGCCCGAACCGGCTATGAAGCTATCTCGACCACACGAAACTGGTTTCCGGAGCTTATCTATACAGACATCCATTTACCGGACACTTGCGGCCTCAGCCTGGTGCAGGAAATCAGGTCAGCATGGCCGCAGGAGCGGAAACTTGCCCCATATCATCGTAATTACCGGTGATTGTTCTTCCCGGCTGATGCAGCGAGTTAAACAGACCGGCGTTGCTGGAATCCTCCTGAAACCCGTTCGCATGGAAGACATCAGAGCCAGTGCACGGCAACTCGTTCAACTGGACAGCACCGTACGGGAAGGCCCGATACAGGACCCGGGTGTCATGGATAGCGAAATACGCGAATTATTCTCCCGGGAACTGGCCACCCGGCTGCCCATGCTGGACGGGTTTCATCTCACAACTCGACTGGAAGCCAGCCAGTGAGATCCTCCATCAACTCATTGCTTCCAGCGCCATGTGCCGGGAAAATAATCTCGAAAACTGCAGCCGCCTGCTGTACCAGGCCATCAGCGCGCACCCCGGAGCCAAAGACGATTGCCCAGGCCTATCACCCGTTCCTCCATGCGGCAGCGGCACAGACAAAAATGCACCTTTAGCCCGCAAATTGAACGAAGGCAAATCAGCAGAACCTAGTGTAGTGTCAAGCCTGCCGAATCAGAGCAGCCATCTCGCGGACTGCTTCTTCCAGGCCAACGAAAATAGCGCGGGCAATGATGGAGTGCCCGATGTTGAGTTCGATCATGTGCGGCAGGCGGGCAACATCCTGGACGTTGTGGCGATGCAGGCCGTGGCCGGCATTGATCTGCAGGCCCAGTTCATGCCCGTAAACGCATGCAGAATGCAATCGCTCAAGCTCCTGATTCTGCTCGTCACCAGCGGCGTCGGCATAGGTGCCAGTGTGCAGTTCCACCACCGGGGCGCCACATTCGCGGGCTGCTTCGAGTTGCTGCTGGTCTGGTCGATGAACAATGAGACCCTGATACCGGCGTCCTTCAGCCGCTGCGACGGCCCCGGCCACTGCAGCGCGGTTACTTGCGACGTCCAGACCACCCTCGGTAGTCAACTCTTCCCGTTTTTCCGGAACCAGGCAGACATCCTCCGGTTTCCGCTCCAGCGCAATGGCGATCATTTCCCCGGTCACCGCCATTTCCAGGTTGATCCGCATGGAAAACTCATCGCACAGGGATTTCACATCCGCATCCTGGATGTGCCTGCGGTCTTCGCGCAGGTGAATGGTGATTGAATCACCACCGGCCCGCTCCACGTAGCGGCGGCCTTTAACACCGACGGATAATCCGTGCCCCGTGCCTGCCTGACCGTGGCCACGTGATCGATATTGACACCCAAAAGTACCGTCATTTTCGTTTCCTGTTCTGTTAGCCCGGAAATCTCACCTGGGAAATTCTGTAAGAGCCCGCTTGCGGGCGGCTTTTCCAGAGCGCTTCGCCCCCAAGGGGGCTCTTACATTTAGACCGCAAGCGGGCTCTGCATAATACAGCCTAAGAAAAAAGTGCCTGGGAGGCAATCGGCTTTGTCTCCCAGGTGATTGCGAATCAGCTGCCGCATGAGCTGTTTCAGTTCCTTCAGGTGGTGATCCTCGATCTGTCCGGATTTTAAAGCCAACAGGGCTGACCCGGAGACCAACTGCGCATCCTGTTCCTGCCCGCGGTCACAACGCACGGGACCAGCCTCAGGTTTGTACAAGTACCATGCATCTGCTTCAATCACCCGGTCCGAACCGTATTCGTGGTCCAGTTGCATGCCAAAACCAGCGGATTGAAGCAATTGCTTTTCGAAAAACACGCAGCAATGGCTGAGCCTGTTTTCCCGCGGCCATCTGCGCCAGTAAATGCTGGTAGTCGATCAAACAGACCCTGGATGGGGATCCGAACGGTACAGGAACCGGACCATCAGTTCATTGGCGTACAGACCACAAAACAATGACTCCCCCTCCAGGGCCGGTGGCGAGGCCACCTGGTCAGCTCCGGTCAAGGTCCCCAATTCCCCGCGTTGAGTCCAACTCAGCAACAGTGGACGAAAAGGCTGCAGTATATTTTTCCAGCGGGATTTCGCGCCGCGGGCTCCTCGCGCGACCAGGCCCACCCGGCCATGTTCCCGGCTAAGGGCTTCCAGCAACAAGCTGCTTTCGCGGTATTGCCTGCTGTGCAATATGTAGGCTGGTTCCAACGAAAAACGCATGATTATTTATCCAGGGCAAGCACTGATAATGCCAGCTGTGAATTCCAGCACCGCTCTATACATCGGGCCTTCCAGTAATTGCTGGCTTTCAGTTTGGCACAAGCCCGTTCGGAGCAAGGGGTCTTCTTCCAGGACCCTTTGCAACACGATGTTGCAAGAGGAGGCCCCATGGGACGGGTTTATGCCGTGTGCTGGAAGAAGACCCCTTGCTTCGGACGGGCGCGCCCGCAGTATCGCATCACATAGATGTCAACATCGTTGCTGGAATTCACAAGCAGCCAACCGCTTCACGACTCGCTGAATCCATCAATATTGGCTTGTCGGAGTACTAGTCATCATAACCGAACTGTTTCAGCGCCCGTTCATTATCCGACCAGTCCCGGCTGACCTTGACCCACAATTTCAGGAACACCTTTTCCCCCGAGCAATTCCTGCAGCGCCCGGCGGGCTTGCGTACCCACCTGTTTGAGGACCTTGCCTCCTTTCCCGATCACGATGTGTTTCTGGCCCTTGCGCTCAATCCAGATGATCGCACCCATCCTGATTAACCCTTTTTCCCTTTTGAATTCTTCGATTTCAACCGTCAGTGCGTACGGCAATTCCTGGTGCAGGCGCATCATCAACTGTTCCCGAATCAGTTCCGCCGCCAGGAAGCGCTCACTGCGGTCGGTGAACATGTCTTCATCGTAAAACGGTCGCGAAAAAGGAAGGGACTTGAGCACATTTTGTTCCAGGTCATCAACACCATCACCCTTGAGGGCAGACAACAGGAAAACCTGGTTGAAGCGGTCTGTTTTGACCTCGTCCTGCAGAAATTTCAGCAGTTGGGATTTGTCCGGCACCCGGTCTATCTTGTTGACCACAAGGTCTACCGGGACATCGACACTGCTGAGGGTGCGTGCGACATGTTCATCCTGTTTTGTCCAACGGTCTGCCTCGATCAGGAACAGGACCAGGTCCACGTCGTGCAACGATGCGCGGGCAATCCGGTTCATATAGCGGTTCAGCGCACGCCTGGCGGCCAGGTGAATTCCGGGTGTGTCGATATAAACCACCTGGCCCTGTTTTGTAGTTTTGATTCCTGCGATTCGCTGGCGGGTCGTTTGCGGTTTGGCTGTTACGATACTGAGCTTGTGGCCAAGGATGCGGTTCATCAATGTTGATTTGCCGACATTGGGGCGGCCCACTAATGCTACATAACCGCAGCGGAAGTCGCCGTTCTCCCTCTCAACAGGCTCCGGCAAGTCGCTCATCAGGCCGCAAATGCTTCCTGCAACAGCTCCAGCATTTTGGCTGCCGCTGCCTGTTCCGCCCTGCGCCGACTGCTGCCGGAAGCTTCCACCATGCTGCCATCATCCGTAATTGTGCACTGCACATAAAATTTCTTGACGTGATCGGCGCCCTTCTTCTCTCAGCAAGGTGTATTCAGGCAATGGGCTGCCCCTGCCCTGCAGCCATTCCTGCAGGCGGGTCTTGGCGTCTTTCAACTCCTCGATACCGGGCAGTTTCTCAATCAGGGGGTCGAATAAGTCGAGTATGACATGGCGGCAGCTTGCGTAATCGCTGTCGAGAAAAATTGCACCCAGCAACGCTTCGAAAGCATCGGCAAGAATCGAGGCCCGGCGGAACCCGCCGGACTTCATTTCACCCTCACCGAGTTTCAGTTGTTTCCCCAGGCCAAGGCCGGAAGCTATGTCCGTAAGACTCTCGCCACGAACGAGCCTGGCCCTCATCCTGCTCAGATCGCCTTCCTGCGCGTCCGGCTTCAACTCGAACAAGCGGGATGAAATAACCAGATTCAGAACACTGTCCCCAAGGAACTCAAGGCGCTCGTAGTTGATCGCCCCCCGGCTGCGGTGGGTCAACGCCTTTTCCAGCAATTGCTGGTCGGCAAACCGGTAATCAATCCCGGCTACGGAATTTTTCACTTCAATTTGACAGATCGATCAAATGAAAGGATCAAGTCAACATTGCCTATAAAATCACGCCGGACCTCGTAGGTAACGCGAACCTGGAGTCCGTCTTTACGGGTCACTTTCATATGTTTGCGTTGAATGTTGTCCGTGGCGTAATTGACCCAGAGACTGTTTATCAACTTATTCTTGATTTGCTTTGGCGTCATCTTTGCCGCTCTTGGATCTTCTTCCAAAGTATTCATGGCATTGATCAGGGCATGATACTCAAGGTAAAGCGGCACCATCCGCATCGCTGCGTAAGCAAAAAATACGACCAGTACCAGAACCATACCAAAGCCAAGCAGTGTTAATCCACGCTGTTTACGAATGTTCATCTGTCTTCACCTCCGTCCTTGTTAAGTGGAACCCGACCCTTCTGTAAGTGGCGGCATAACTGCCCCTCTGTGTTAAGAATCAAGCGTAACCCGGTGTTTTCGTGCAATATCCTTGTTCAAGACTCGCATACTATAGCCTTTTAGCTGCAAAATTTCTGCAGGAGTTTTAAAAGAAGGGTTAATGAATGCCATTCCCAATGCGGGAAAGGTCGCCGCAGCCTTTCGTATAGTCAAAGTTCATCCAGATTCCCACCGCCCGGCCCATCATGTTTTCTTCGGGCACGAAACCCCATTCACGGCTGTCATTGCTGCGGTCACGGTTGTCGCCCATCACGAAATAATGCCCTTCGGGCACGACCCACTGCCCGTTGCGGCTGCCGGATCTCTCATGCAGCAGGATATCGTGTTCAACATCAGCAACAGTTTCACGGAAACGAACGGCGTCAGCCCGTGGCGTTGAGCACTTCACTTCGTCACTGGTGTAACGGCCGTTTTCCTGTTTTGAAACCGGCTCACCATTGATAAACAGTTCTTTGTTACGGTACGTGATGGTATCACCGGGGAGGCCGATCAGGCGCTTGATGAAATTTACGCCGGGATCGACGGGGTAGCGAAAAACAACCACATCACCACGCTCGGGTTCTCCAAGCGACAGTATCTTCTTATTCAATACCGGCAGTTTGAGTCCGTAAGAATACTTGTTGACCACGATAAAATCACCGACCAGCAAGGTCGGGATCATTGATCCTGAAGGAATCTTGAACGGCTCGAAAAGAAAAGAGCGGAACAGCAGTACGATCAACAGCACCGGAAACAGGGAACGTGAATACTCGATGATCACGGGATCACGGGGGCGCTGCACTTTTTCCTGAACGGCGCGATCCATGCGGCGCCTGCGGAAAAGCAAACTGTCAACCAGCCATACCAATCCGGTAAATGCAGTTAAAACCACCAGCAACAGGGAAAAATCCAAATTCATTGTTATCGACTACCTTTTTTGTCCTGCTGGAGCACCGCCAGGAAGGCTTCCTGAGGTATCTCGACACGACCCACCTGTTTCATACGCTTTTTGCCTGCTTTTTGTTTTTCGAGCAGCTTTTTTTTACGTGTCACATCGCCACCATAACACTTGGCCGTAACGTTTTTGCGTAGCGCTTTGACCGTGGTACGGGCAATGACCTGCCCGCCGATTGCAGACTGGATGGATACATCAAACATCTGGCGCGGGATCAGTTCCTTCATTTTGACCGCTAATTCACGCCCTCGCCTCTGGGCCTGATCACGGTGCACGATCAGCGACAGGGCATCAACCCGGTCACCATTAATCAACACGTCCAGGCGCACGAAATTGCCTGCCTGGAACCGCAGGAAATGATAATCGAAAGAAGCGTAACCGCGACTGACCGATTTAAGCCGGTCAAAGAAATCCAGAACAACTTCTGACAGCGGCAACTCATAACGGATGGAAACCTGCCCACCCAGGTACTGTAACGCTATTTGAGCGCCTCTTTTTTCCTCACACAAACCAATCACGGCGCCCACGTAATCATGCGGCACCAGGACACTGGCCTCGATAATGGGTTCACGAATTTCGGTAAACTTATTTGCTTCAGGCAGCTTGGCGGGGTTTTCCAGTTTGATCACCTCACCATCGATCAACTCCACCTCGTAAATTACCGACGGGGACGTGGTGATCAAATCCACGTCATATTCGCGTTCAAGGCGCTCTTGCACAATTTCCATATGCAGCAGCCCCAGAAATCCGCAGCGGAACCCAAACCCCAGCGCTTCAGAAGTCTCAGGCTCAAATTGCAGGGCGGCGTCGTTCAACTGCAAGCGGTCCAGGGCCTCGCGAAGGTGCGGATAATCTTCCGCAATCGTGGGAAACAGGCCTGCGAATACCCGTGGCTGCAAGGTTTTAAATCCGGGCAAGGGTTCGGTCGCGCCGTCCTTTGCCAGCGTGATCGTGTCACCGACCGGTGCCCCATGCACCTCTTTGATTCCAGCCACAAAAAATCCTACTTCGCCGGCAGATATCCGTTCCCGCTGCTCACGCTTGGGGGTGAACACCCCCACTTGCTCCACTTTGTGCTGGTTCCCGGATGACATCAATTTAATTTTCTCGCCCCTGGCGATAGAGCCATCGACTACGCGCAGCAGTGATACGATTCCGAGGTAATTATCGAACCAGGAATCAATGATCAGGGCCTTGAACGGCGCATCACTCTGGCCTGTCGGAAACGGAATGTCCCGTACCAGCATCTCCAACACCTCAGGCACCCCTTCACCGGTCTTGGCGCTGATGGTCAGCGCATCCGAGGCCTCGATGCCAATAATATCCTCGATTTCCTGCTTGACGCGCTCCGGTTCAGCCGACGGCAGGTCGATTTTATTCAGAACGGGGATGACATCCAGTCCGAGTTCCACCGCCGTATAACAATTGGCCACGCTCTGGGCTTCCACACCCTGGGCCGCATCCACCACCAGCAAGGCGCCTTCGCAGGCAGCCAGTGAGCGGGAAACTTCGTAGGAAAAGTCCACGTGGCCCGGCGTATCGATGAAATTGAGTTTGTAGGTTTCACCATCCCGGGCGGTGTAACTCAGAGTGACACTCTGCGCCTTGATCGTGATGCCCCGTTCCCGCTCGATGTCCATGGTATCCAGCACCTGGTTTTCCATTTCCCGTTCAGTCAATCCACCGCATAGCTGGATAAACCGATCGGCCAGCGTAGACTTGCCATGATCCACGTGGGCTATGATGGAAAAATTTCGAATGTGTCTTTGATCCATACCTCAGACCTTTAGCCCGCAAACTCCATATCCTTCGTGCAATATGCGGGTTCGACAGGTGCGCAAAGGCCATCCGCTTGCGGTGAAACGGATGGCCCGGCTTTTCAAAGAGTGGATTATAACCCAAGGAGTCCCTGCCAAGGAGTTTCTACCAGGGAATCTCTGATTTAATGCAATTCTACTATTCTTCGGCGGTTGGGGTGTAAGCGATAAAGTTGGTGACTCCCTGCCGCATGATTCGCAGTGCAACGGCTTTGTCTTCCGGCAGCGCTTCAACAATCCCGTTGAAAGAACTGACATCTTTCACTTTGCTCCGGTTGATCATCAGCACAACATCCCCTCGTCGTAAGCCTGCCCGGTAAGCCGCGTCACTTTCGATTTTGGAAATCAGTACACCACCTTCGGGATCACCCAGCGCCTGGCGTTGATCGCTGGAAATTGATTTCACCGCGATACCCAGTGCATTGCTGTTACTGGATTCTGATGTGGAAGCCAGCACGCCGCCATCCTCGCCACCGTCCAGCGCGTCCAGTATGACTTCAAAAGTTCGTTCATCGCCATTACGACTGACCAGTAATTCAACTTCCGTCCCGGGTGGGTTTGAGCCTACCAACGGCGGAAGATCACTCGAAACTTCAATGGATTCTCCATCAATTTCAAGGATCACGTCACCGGGCTGAATCCCGGCGCGTTCGGCCGCGCTGTCCTTATTGACGTCATTGACCAGCGCGCCCACGGGCCGCTCCAGTTTCATCGCCTCAGCCATCTCACGCGTGACCGGCCCGACGATGACTCCAAGCAGCCCACGGGACACTTTACCGTGCTCCCTCAATTGTTTAACGGCACTGCTTGCGGTTTCAATCGGAATGGAAAAAGAAAGTCCTATGGAACCCCCGCTGGAACTCAATATCCAGGAATTGATGCCAACCACCTCGCCATCAAGGTTGAGCAATGGCCCGCCGGAATTACCGGGATTGATGGCTACATCCGTCTGGATGAATGGCACGTACTGCTGGGAGTTGGTGCTGCGCCCCGTTGCGCTGATGATGCCGGCAGCCACGGATTGTTCGAAATTGAAGGGCGAACCGATAGCGACTACCCATTCACCAGCCCGCAGGATTTTGGAATCACCAAATTTCAGGGTTGGCAGCTCGCTGGCATCGATTTTCAGTAATGCAATATCGCTCAGAGGGTCTGAACCGATCAGTTCAGCTTCAAATTCACGGCGATCGGCAAGCCGTACAATGATCTGATCCGCATTTTCGATCACATGATGGTTGGTGATGATGTAGCCTTCGGATTCAAAAATAAAACCCGACCCGGTGCCACGGCGATCCGGCTGACCACGACGGGGATGACCCGGTACGTCGAAAAACCGGCGGAAAAATTCAGGCATTTGCTCACGGCTGTTCGGATTCTGGTTACCCTGGTCTGACGGGTCATCGCTCGCCCGTTCACCGAACTTGGTCACCTGAATATTGACTACTGCCGGTCCGGCATCCTCCACCAGCCCTGTAAAATCAGGCAGACCCGTTACCCGGGCAAATCCAGTGCTGCTCACCACTGTGAACACCAGCAAACAAAAACCGATCATGATACGTCTTGTCACAAAATCACCTCTGAGATGTTTATTCAATTGGCAGTATCGCACTGCTGTGTAAAGCTCCGCTCAACGACCCGCAACAGGTGGACAGTAATTTTTCGTGGAAATTCCCCAGGGGGTTTTCCACTCCCTTGCCTGTTCCACATTAGTGCAAAAACCCCGGCGAAAACCGCTCCAAGCAGCGCCAGACCATCTGAAGCAGCGGAATTTACTTCGAGCATTACCGATATATAGTGTCCAATGGCGGCTCCTGCAAGCCCCGCCAACAATGGGAACAGGTAAAATTTGAACACCAGGTGCAAAAAAAGTGTTTCCGACAAACCAACCATGACCGACTGGCCAACCCGGGCGCCGGGTCCGTTTTGCAGTTCAAGAACCACTGGCTTACGTTTTAAAAGGCGCCCAAAAATTCCCGCTCCGCAACCCTTTCCGGCATTACAGGCTGCACAAGCGGGTTTACCTCCAAGACGTACACTGGCGGTTTCACCGGAAACTGCAATGACCAAGCCCTGCTGTTCAATCATAAGCGCCGGTTCAGGCCCTAGGGAGATGCCAGGCAAACGGCATTGCCGATGGACTGCACCGTGATGGCAGGCACATCACCGACCACTGTAATAAGGACGCCGTCGGTCACACGGGAATAAGCGTGTGTCGTTCCAAGCCGGCTGGTGCCGGTTTCCTGATCCTGTGCGCTACCGTCAACACTCTCAACGTAAACCGAAACAGCCGTCAATCCATCGCTATACACCAGGTGCTCGAAAACCTGCTGGTCCTGCTCGCCCAGGTTACGGTGCGCTGTCAGCTTGAATCCGGCAGGGCAGTGTACTCGGTTTCCACCGTGGTTTACGGTGGGACATGCTTTTGTCAGGGGGCAGGCTGGACTCCAGAATCTTGTATTCTTTCAATTTGCTGGTGGATTTCAGTTCTTTCTCATCGACTTCGGAACCCAATCGTAAATCGGTGAACATGAGTTTGGCCAGCCGTCGATTATCGCTGTCCAGTAATTCCCATTTCAGCAACAGGGCGGAAGGCTCTTCCAGCCACAAAGTGTAACCGTAGCGATACTTATCCTTGGGTATGACTTTGAGTTTACGGCCAATGTGGCCGGCGATTCGTTCACTGGGGCCAAGCTCAAGACGGTATGAAGCTGAGGCCTGGTCAGACTGGCCCAGTGGTATTTCCGGGAAAAAAGAACGGCCGAAGGCCGAGTCTTCCATCACCTGGAGATCTTCACCCTGCACCCAGCGCACGCCATTGGAATCCCTCAGTATTTCGCGTCGAAGCCCGGATAAGGAGACCAGGCGTTCCCGCACGCCCTGTTCGTCCGAAACATGGGTGATTCGCATGGTTTCAACTTCATCGCCCTGAACGTAGACGAAGGTGCCCTGGTAGGTCATCTGGCTCATCGCGGCTGACATCCGCTCCAGCCATTGGACAGCGTTACTGTTAGAGCCGGCCATGGCAGGCAAAGCCGCGGCAAGCACAAGTGCCGCCAGGCATATTGTCACAGCGCGGGGTTTCATTACTGGGGAGATTCGTTCGCCCTGTCCAGTGAATCTCCAGCCACGGAATCTTCACCTTCCTCAGCTCCACGTTGCGGATCGGCTTGTGTATCCGCCTGGGCGGCAGCCTGGGTCACGACGAATGGTACGAAAGTAACAAAACCCTTGCCACCGGTAGAACCGGTTACCTGATAATGGCGCAGCAGGTAGGAATTCATTTTCTGGTTCGAATAGCCGGCTTCCACCCAATACGCTGACCTGTTGGGGGCGCGGGCTGCGAGCCAATACATTATTGGGGCTGACGAATGATTCCGCCTGCGGGCTTCCGGCGAGTTCGCCTGCCGGAGTACTTACCGGGTTCTGTCCGGGCCCCTACGGTGATGATGGCCATGAGAGCTACCGAAGCCGCGACGGCCATACCGGCAACTGGCTTCAGCCAACCCCGCCTTTGTCCAATTTGATGCAGACCAGCCTGCAGCATTCCTTCCCGGCGCTGTCTGTGGGCCTTCATTTTCCAATGCCTGCTGGACCCTGCCGCACAGACTGATACCCACCAGGTCACCCTCCTGGTGCCTCAGACAATCCCTGACCAGGTGGTAACGCGCCCAGGCGTCACGCAATTCGCTATCAGCGCCAAGGCGCCTGACGAGGAAACGGCCTGTTTCCTTGCTGATTTCACCGTCCATGAAACATGAAAGGTGTTCCCGTGATTCATTGCTCATTTTCTTACCGTGCCTGTTAATTCCTCAGTTCCCCTCTACGAGGGGTCTCAACTTCTCGTCAATGGCCTCCCTGGCCCGAAATATCCTTGAACGGACTGTACCGATGGGGACAGTCCATGGTGATTGCAATGTCTTCGTAACTCATGCCTTCCATCTCCCGGAGCATGATGGCGGTTCTGAGGTCCTCCGGAAGCTGTGCAATCGTGTCATAAACCACCTCTTTGATCTCATCGCGCATCAACTCATGTTCTGGTGTGCCTTTATCCTTGAGACGGCTATCGATGTTGTATTGTTCCGCATCCGCTGCATCGATATCCGAAGCGGGCGGACGGCGTTTTTGTGCAACCAGCCAGTTTTTAGCTGTGTTGATTGCAATGCGGTACAGCCAGGTATAAAAAGCACTGTCACCGCGGAATTTGTCAATCGCCCGGTAAGCCTTGATAAACGCTTCCTGCGACACGTCCAGGGCCTCCGCATGATCGGACACGTAGCGTGATACCAGGCTCACAATTCGGTGCTGGTACTTGTTGATGAGCAGATCAAAGGCATACTTATCGCCTTTCTGCACTCTCTCAACCAGCAACTGATCAACCTGTGCTTCGCTCATGCGCGCACGCTCCGTCTCTCCCCATTGGGCTTGCTGGACCGGTTTGCGGGCGTGAATCCCGCTACTGGAGGGTTTCTCCCGGCGGGAGTAATTCCCATCACCCAGTTCGGCCAGGCTTGTTCGTTGTTTGCATAGCGCCGTCATATATACCGGCTCCCTCTGCTGAGCATAACATGCTACCCACTCTGCCAAGACTTCCTTTTGTTGGACCAATACGCCGGTTTCCAGCAACAGGTTGCCACTGTGCGATATGACAGGCCCTGCGGGGTGGAGTTCCGTTAATTCCCATATTTTTTTAGCGCTAAGGAAGCGTGCAAGAATTCAGAGTGAATGCGATAATATCCTGTTCTGAATTTGAATTTTTTTTCACGCATTAATAAGAAGGGCAAAATCATTATGGAATTTCTGAAAACCCTGGGAATAGAAGACTTCAACCCCGGAGCATATTTCGGCAACGGTGAATGGTCCGGCACGCAAGACGCAGGGATCATCGAATCGATCAACCCGGCCAACGGAGAAGTGATTGGCAGCGTTTACGGCGCATCGGCGGCGGACTATGAACGTCTCATGGACACAGCCAACTCGGTATTTGAAACCTGGCGCAGCGTACCGGCGCCACGGCGCGGTGAAGCCGTTCGACTGTGCACCGAGGCCCTGCGCAGGAACAAGGACGCGCTCGGCAGCCTGGTCAGCCTCGAGATGGGCAAAATCAAGGCTGAAGGTGATGGTGAAGTGCAGGAAATGATCGACATCGGGGACTTTGCCCTCGGCCAGTCACGGATGTTGTACGGTCTCACGATGCACTCTGAAAGGCCACTGCACCGGATGTACGAACAATGGCATCCCTACGGTATCGTGGGCGTGATATCCGCGTTTAATTTTCCGGTTGCCGTCTGGTCGTGGAATGCCTTTCTCGCCGCCATATGCGGCAATGTCACGGTCTGGAAAGCGTCATCGAAATGCCCGTTATGCGGAATTGCCGTGCAAAAGATCTGCAACCAGGCGCTTGAAGAAGGAGGGTTTCCACCTATTTTCCTGAGCTTCGCGGCAAGTGGGCATGATCTGGCGAACCGTTTTGTCGATGACGAGCGCGTCAAGCTGGTGTCCTTCACCGGTTCCACTGGCGTGGGCAGGAGCATAGCCTCCAAAGTAGCTGCACGCCTGGGCCGCAGCCTGCTTGAACTGGGCGGCAACAACGCGATTATCCTGGACGAAACGGCGGACCTGAAATTGGCCATTCCCGGCATCGTGTTCGGCGCCGTCGGCACGGCCGGACAACGCTGCACGTCGACCCGCCGCCTGCTGGTGCACGAATCCATACTGGACCGCGTGACCGAATCCCTGCTCAGTGCGTATCGCCAGGTCAGGATCGGCGATCCGCTGGACCCCGACACGCTGATGGGACCACTGGTTGACGGAACCGCGGTAGCAGATTTCGAGGCCGCGGTTACAACAGCCCGCGAGGCTGGCGGAGAAGTACTGACCGGTGGTTCGCGGATCGAGGGTTCCGGTTTTTTCGTGGAGCCTACGATTGTAATGGCCGACAACGAATGGGAAATCGTTCAGACCGAGACTTTCGCCCCCATCCTTTACCTGATTCCGTTTTCCAGGCTCGAAGACGCCATGCGCATGCATAACGACGTCCCACAGGGCCTTTCATCGGCGATTTTTACCACCGATCTACGTAACGCGGAGCTGTTTCTGTCGTCCGTTGGTTCAGATTGCGGCATCGCCAACGTGAACATCGGTACCTCCGGTGCGGAAATCGGCGGTGCTTTCGGCGGTGAAAAGGAAACCGGCGGCGGCCGCGAATCCGGCTCGGATGCCTGGAAGGTCTATATGCGCCGGCAAACCAACACGATCAATTGGGGCAAGGATCTTCCCCTGGCGCAAGGGTATCAAATTTGATTTCTGACCCCACAAAGGGGCCGGCTGCCCGGATTCCCGGCCATGTTGTATAAACTGGCGCAAAAGGCTCTGTTCGCCACCGACCCGGAAATTGCGCACGGGTTGAGCATGGAGAGCCTGCGCCTGGGGCACATGCTGGGCGCCACGCGTTTCCTGTGCAAGGCGGCTGACCAGCCGGTTTCCTGCATGGGGCTGGAATTCCCCAACCCGGTAGGCGCGGCTCCCGGCCTGGATAAAAATGGAGACTATTTCGAGGCCCTGGGAGACCTGGGCTTCGGTTTTGTCGAAATCGGCACAACCACGCCCAGGCCTCAGCCCGGTAATCCAAAACCCCGGATATTCCGGCTGCCCGAGGCCAGCGCGATGATCAACCGGCTGGGCTTTAATAACAAGGGCGTGGACCACTTGGTCCGCCGGGTCAGTAAACACCGCTTTAAGGGTATCCTGGGCATCAATATCGGCAAGAACTTCGATACGCCCATAGAGAACGCGGCGGACGATTACCTGCACTGCCTGGAAAAAGTTTATCCCTGGGCCGATTACATCACCGTCAATATTTCCTCGCCCAACACCAAAAACCTGCGCGACCTGCAGTCTGAGGGTGAACTGGATAATCTGCTCGGCAAACTTGGCCGGAGACGGGAAGAACTATCAAACGAGCACGACCGCTACGTGCCACTGGCGGTAAAGGTCGCGCCGGACCTGGAAGACGATGCCATCGGGGTGATTGCCGATGTGATAAGCCGTCATCACATGGATGCCGTGATTGCTACGAATACAACGATCAGCCGTGAAGGCGTGCAAGGCATGAAACACGCCGAAGAAGCCGGCGGCCTGTCCGGCGCTCCCCTTAAAGCAAAATCTGACAAGGTCCTGGCGGCGCTCAGGAAGGCGCTGCCGGATCAAGTTGCACTGATAGGCGTGGGTGGAATCACCACCGGGCAGGATGCGGTCGACAAGCTGAACCTGGGCGCCGAACTTGTGCAGTTTTATACCGGCATGATCTACCGTGGCCCTGAACTGGTCAGTGAGTGCCTGCAGGCCATTGCCAACCGCAATACCGGATGAAAGTACTGGAACGCCCTTCCCTGAAGTCATTGAACACCTTCGGTGTCGAGGCGTCGGCCGGCTTGCTGCTGACCATTGAAACCGAGGAAGACCTCCTGTCTCTCCCTGCTTTTGATCCGCACATGGATTTCGTGCTGGGCGGCGGCAGCAACGTGTTATTCACCAGCGACGTACCCGGCACGGTGTTTCTCAACCGGATAACGGGCAAGGAAATCATCTCTGAGCACGGCGGCTACGCGCAGCTTGAAGTGGGAGCGGGTGAGAACTGGCACCAACTGGTGCGCTGGTCGCTGGACCAGGGCCTGTCCGGCCTGGAAAATCTTTCCCTGATCCCCGGCCTGGCGGGAGCGGCGCCAATCCAAAACATCGGCGCCTACGGCGTGGAACTGTCGTCCGTATTGGAACTTGTAACCGCATGGGACTGGCAAAATTCCACCTGGGTCACCTTCAACAGGGATGAATGCCGTTTTGGCTATCGTGACAGTTTTTTCAAGTCCGAGGATACCGGCCGTTACTTTATCACCTCCATCCGCCTGCAGCTGAACCGGCAATTCAAGCCGCAACTCGATTACGCGGGACTGCGAGGATGCACTTTCATCCATGGGTATCGACCAGCCCGATGCAAAGCAGGTCAGTGACACCGTGATCCGCATCCGGCAACAAAAACTGCCCGACCCGGCGGTCACCGGCAATGCCGGCAGTTTTTTTAAGAATCCCGTGGTTTCCACAGATGAAGCTGAACTGCTGCACAACCGCTACCCCGGCCTTCCCTCCTGGCCGGCCGGCGCGGACCGGGCCAAACTCTCAGCAGCCTGGATGATCGACCATTGCGGGTGGAAAGGTTTCCAGGAAAACGGCGCTGCTGTCTCCTCTCAACATGCACTGGTGCTGGTCAACCAGGGACAAGCCAGCAGTCAACATATTCTGGAACTGGCCCGGAAAATCACAGACAGCATCGCACAAGAATTTGGCGTAGCTTTGGAGCCCGAACCAAAGATATACAAAGGGCCGGATTCTTTGTAGGGATTCAATTACCTTCCTCAACCATCATTGCCCGGGCGTTCATTGGTAATGCCATTGGGAACATGGGCGGTGGCTACGTGTGCGCTGGCTGATTCGGTATGGATTTGCTGGTCATCGAAAAAAATATCCGCCCCGAATGCTTTGAGAAATTCTCCCTTGGAACGCCCGCCGAGGAAGAGCGCCTCATCAATCCGGATACCCCATTCACGCAAGGTCAGTACCACCCTTTTGTGTGCCGGTGCGCTGCGTGCGGTAACCAGGGCGGTGCGGATGGGATTATCGGTGATGGGATAGGCGGACTGGATCTTGTGCAGGGCTTCCAGCACCGGCTTGAAGGGCCCGCCGCTCAAGGGTAGTTTTGCCGCTTCGCGTTCGCTGTCGGCGAAAACGTCAAGCCCGTGTTGCTGGTAAACACGCTCCGCTTCATCGCTGAAAATTACGGCATCGCCGTCAAACGCGATGCGCAGCTGCTTGCTCCCGGGACTGGCTGCACTGCCGGGCAAAATGGTTGCCGCCGCATAGCCTTTTTCCAGGGCCTTGCGGACGTCTTCCGCATTGGTCGACAGCAACAGGTCTGTGCCAAAGGCAGACATATATTTGTACGGGCTTTCACCATTGGTGAAAGCGGCCCGCTCAATATTAAGACCGTAATGCTCGATTGTGTTGAAAATTCTCAGGCCCGTATCGGCGCTGTTTCTGGACATCAGGATGACCTCAACGCCCGGGTGCTCCACGTCATCATCGTTCAGGGCCAGGAGTTTCCTGACCAATGGAAAGGCGACGCCGGGTTCCAGGTATACTTCCTCGTTTGCGACCTGGTACTCGGAATAGACTTCAAGACCCTTCGCACCAAACAACTCGTGGCTTTCGCGAAGATCGAAAAGCGCCCTCGATGATATGCCAATGACCAGCACGTCACTGTCATCCTGCTTGCGCCGTTCACTGGACAGGGAATTCTTCATGGCATCATTCTAAACTGCCACGCTCTCAGAAACCGAGAAAATGGATAAGAAGCCTCCCAACCGGCTCTCCAGCCGATAAAAGGAATTTCCGGCATGGAAGGATGTGAAATATTGCAGCGACAGATGGCCAGGTCCTGCTGATTCAAAAACACTTTCCCTGATTGAATTGAGAGCTGTATAGCTGCACTATAGACAGGTCAGACTCCTTGTGCGGCCTTTCTGGATACAGGGCTGGTATGGTACTTCAACAAGCCGGGAGCTTGGGAAATGCGAAGCTTGTTTTTGATCCTTTTATTGCTAATGACATCCCCTGCCTTCGCGGCGGAAACCGATGCAAGCCAACTGGTGAAAGATGCAATGGATCACTGGCGTGGCCTGACCTCCTATTCGGAATTCACGATGACCATCCACCGGCCCGACTGGGAACGGAAAATGACCCTGCGCGCCTGGAGCGAGGGCGACAAGCTCTCACTGGTCCGTGTAGTCGAGCCTAAAAAAGATGCCGGCAACGGCACGCTGCTGAACGACAACAACATGTGGAGCTACTCACCGAAGATAAACCGCATCATCAAGGTGCCATCATCAATGATGTCACAGAACTGGATGGGCAGTGATTTCTCCAACAAGGACATCGCCAAGTCTACTGACATAATCGATCAGTACGACCATGAACTGACCCGGCAGGAAGAATCCGAAGGCCACATTTTTTATACCATCACTTCCATTCCCCACGAGGAAGCAGCCGTTGTCTGGGGTAAGGAGGTCCTGACGATCCGCGATGACTTCGTATTGATGGAACAACAGTTCTGGGACCAGGATGGCGTGCTGGTAAAATCCATGAAGACATTGCAGGTCGAGGAAATGGGCGGACGGGCGGTGGCCAGCGTCATGCGCATGGGCAAACTGGAAACGCCGGACGAGTGGACAGAAATTATCACCCATTCCATCGAGTTTGATCTTGAACTGCCAGCCAATATCTTCACCCTCTCCAACCTGAGGAATCCACGGCGGTGATTCTTACGCTGCGTTTAGCCTGGCGTAACCTGTGGCGGCACAAGCGTCGTACCTGGTTGACAACCATGGCCATGATCTTTTCCAACGTCCTGCTGGTCTTCATGATCTCGCTGCAGTTCGGTTCCTACGACATGATGATCAACAACACACTGCAGGCATTCAGCGGCCATATACAGGTGCAGCATGCAGGATATAACGACAACCCAAAACTGCGCAGGAGCATTCCGGCGGTTGTTCCACTGGCGGTTGAACTGCGCAGCGCCCTGCCCGGCGCGCGCATCGCGGCCCGTGCTGCCGCTTACGCACTCGTGTCCAGTGAGCAGCGTTCGCTCGGCATCCAGATCATAGGCGTACAACCCGAGTATGAACCAACGGTATCGACACTTCCCGGGCTGGTGAAGGAGGGCCGGTTCCTGCAGGACTCCTTTGCTGCTGAAATCGTGATTGGCCGTGTATTGGCGCGCAACCTGAAAGTATCTGTCGGCGATGAACTGACCCTGCTTGGCAGCGGCCGGGATGGCTCTTTTGCCGCGGGCGTGGTGACCATTACCGGAATTGTTGATTCCGGTTCCAGCGACCTGGACCGTAGCCTGGCTGAGGTGCCGTTACACTATTTCCAGGACACATTCGCCATGCGTGATCACGGTAATTCAGTTGTTGTAGCTGTGGATGAACTGGGTGCTGTCCCCACAGCTCTGGCGACGGTAGAAAGTAAAATTGAAGGTGAAGACAGTTTGACCGCCCTGGACTGGCCGCAACTGCAACCCGGTCTGAAGCAGGCCATCCAGGCGGATCTGACCAGCGCCTGGTTCATGTATGGACTGCTGATCATCCTGGTCGCATTCAGTGTGCTCAATACACAGTTGATGTCTGTTCTGGAACGGACCCATGAGTTCGGAGTGATAACCGCACTGGGCGTCAAACCACGCAAACTCGCCTCGCTGGTGATGCTGGAAACGGCTCTGATGGCCCTGATTGGGCTTGTAATCGGCCTGGCTATAGGCTGGATGATTGCTTCATACCTCAATATCGCCGGTTTCCATTACCCCGGCATGGAAGAAATGGCAGAAAAGTTCAACCTGCCGGACCGTGTTTATCCCAGCGTCACGTTTTTCTCCATGATCCTCGGGCCCGGCGTGGTTTTCCTGTTCTGCCTGCTGGCAGCAGTTTATCCGGCCCTCAGGCTGTTCCGCCTGCAGCCAGTCGAGGCGATGAGGGCCGTATGAATACAAACGCGCTGCCTGTTCCAGCCATGATGCGCCTGGCGTGGCGCAACCTGTGGCGCAACCATCGCCGCACGCTGATCATGTTGCTGGCCATTGCTGTTGGTGCCCGGGCGATGATATTCATGACGGCGCTGATGCGGGGCATGGTGGACGAGATGATCAGGGACGGCATTGATTCCCTGCCGGGCTACGTCCAGATTCACCACACGGGTTTCCGCGATGACCCGAGCATCGACAACTCTCTTAAGGCGCCCGGCCCTGAACTGCTTTTAGCGCTGGAAAGCTCGGCAGCTTCAGGCTGGACCAGCAGGGTGCGGGTTCCCGCCATGATTTCCAGCGAGCGCGACAGCCGGGGAATTACGCTGTTGGGTGTCGATCCGGCGGGTGAAATTGCAATTGGTTTTGACCTGGATAACATGGTTGAAGGCCGGTTTCTCGATAGTTCGGAAGACACGGGACTGGTGGTCGGGCGGAAACTGCTAGAGCGGCTGGAGACCAGCCTGGGCAAACGCGTTGTCGTGATGAGCCAGGACCCGGAAAATAACGTGACTGACCGTGGGTTCCGCATCGTTGGCGTGTACAAGGCCAGCCTCGAAAGCCAGGAAGAAAATTTTGTTTACGGCGGGCGCTCCAACATCCAATCGCTATTGAAAACGGGAAGCATGGTGTCTGAAATTGCGATTGCAGGGCATGATTACCGCGCGGTTGATGACCTGCTGACGATCATAACTGGAGCATCCCCGCCCGGCAGTGAAGTTCTGCCCTGGATGGAGCTTGAAAGCTACCTGTCTTCGATGATGAACATGATGGATGGTTTTGTCCTGGTCTGGATTATCGTGATCTTTCTTGCCTTGAGTTTCGGTCTGATCAATACCCTGATGATGGCCGTTTTTGAACGCATCCGGGAGATCGGCCTGATGCAGGCCCTCGGCATGCGGCCATCTTCAATCCTCTACCTGATCCTGATGGAATCGTTGCTACTGCTAACCCTGGGCCTGCTGACCGGTAATATTCTGGCCATAGCGAGCATCCTGCCGCTGAAGGAAGGAATTGACCTGTCTGCCGTGGCCAAGGGAATGGAAATGATGGGCGCCGGAAGCACACTCTACCCTGCCTTGAAATTACGTGATCTGGCCACCGCCAACGTCGTGGTCATCGTGCTCGGCCTTTTGACCAGCCTGCTGCCGGCCTGGCATGCATCCCGTTACAGCCCGGTCGAAGCCATTACAAAGATTTAAGCTGCATATTGCAGACTAACAGGAACAAAAATGACCGCCATCAAATGTGTCGAATTGTGCAAGTATTTTCAGCAGGGTGACGTCGTAATCAAGGCGCTGGACCACGTCTCACTCGATATTGAAGAGGGCTCATTTATCTGCCTTTCCGGAGCCGGACGGGCCGGAAAGGC
>PVMK01121731.1_pt1 | contig 43407 bp, 35 predicted proteins | sample 1853481 | NCBI WGS metagenome assembly PVMK01 (sample SAMN08533507, study PRJNA380276) | Marine sediment metagenome, whole genome shotgun sequencing project.
GATCACTGGGAGGCCTCCGTACTCGGTGCGCAGCTGCTGCTCCGATTTGACCACACGCGCGAGCAGGTTGATGGGCTTGTAGACGTCCAGCTTCGCGAGCTCTTCGCGCAACTCGGGTGCGGCTGAGTCGAAGCGGCGTTCGAGCATTCGGAGATCGATCGGTGCCTTGCTGCCGAGCAGGATGAAGTCGTGGCGGTTGCCCACGAACAGAAGTGAATGCGGGAACGCCTCGACGAAGGTCGTTACAGCGAGCTGGATCGACTCATTGGGCATCTGCCGCGTGGGAAGCCACTGCGTCATCATTCCCTGTGGCGTCAGCCGGTCAATCACCGCAGCGTAGTATTCGGCCGAGTACAGGCGGTACACGCCTTCGTGTGTTGGCGGTGGCGGTTCGCTGGTGATCAGATCGTAGTGTTGATCCGTCAGCGCGAGGAAGTTGCGCCCATCATCGTGAATGAGGCGTACGCGTGGGTCTCTGTCTACGCTGTGGTGGGTGGCCGCGAATTCGGGCGCCGTGCGGAAGACCTGGTCGTTCAAGTCGATGATGTCGATCTGCTCTATCGACGCGTGCAGTGCGATGGCGGAGGCCGTGTTTCCGACCCCAAAACAGATCACTGCCGCAGCCTTCGGGTCGGACTGCGCTAGCAAGGGGAAGTGCGCCATGAGGCGCATGTAACGCTGCCCTCCGATCGCGGTACCGGACATGTTGAAGTTGTCGAAGTAGAGCGAGTAATCGCCAGCTTGATCCGTGACAACAAACGTGGTGGTGTCGCCATTGCTGCGCATGGCGCGAATTCGGCCGGTGGCCGCGGGGTGTTCGGGGCGGAACAACGTGCGATTGAAGTCGCGCGATGTGACAACGCAACCCGCCAGTATCACTGCTGCGGCGATCGCAGGTTTCCACCGGGACAAAGAGTGCTCGCTCTCGCGGAGCAACAGCAGGACGCCGGTCCCAGTACCGAGCACGACGATCGCTAACCTGAACGCATAGAAGGCATTCACCAACGGAGCGATCCATGTGAAGCTCAGCATCCCGATACAAAATGCCACGGTGTTGAGCCCGTAGGCTCGTCCGAGGTGCTGGTGTGCTCCCTGTAGCTTGTTGCACACCGCTGGTAGGAGCAGCGAGAAAAGATAGAACGGCGGAAAGATTGTTATGCCCAGAAAAAACAGCAAGCCTCCGGGCCCGCGAGTGCAGCACGTAGAATTTGGCGAGAGCGATCTGGTCGCTGGCGAGCTGTAGCTCGATGTCTGGACTCTGCCAGCGGATGATGGCGTCCTCGAGGGGGTGCGTGAAGTGCCACACGAACGCGTAGTAGGTGACCGCAAACACGTAGAGGATTGCGATTGTGCGGAGCCCGAGTCGCGGCAATACGCGCACCGTCCAGCTTGCGGCGAAGATTGCGACGATGGCCCAAAACGAGATCAGCGGCATTGCAGCCGCCGAGCGGAAACTCGTGTAGCGGATGTGTTTGAAGACGTCGGCTTCCACCACGCCGGTGAGCAGACCACCGATCACGGCACTCGCGATCAGGACCGATACCCCCGTGGCTACGGGTGCGGCTGCGTCCGCCGCCTCGAGGGTTGGAACTGCCAGCGGCCGACCGCCTCGGTTGACCGCCAGGAATGACAGTCCGATGCACGCGTTCAACGCGATGGCCAGCTCGAAGCAGCGGCTGTGGCCCAGCGCAGGCAGCAGCGCAAACTCGAAAACCAGGATTCCCGCGCAAGCACCCAATGTGTTCCAGCCGTACAGCGCCGAGGGAAAGCGCTCGTCATCCTCGAAGGCGCTGCACAGCAGCGGAAAGGTCATCCCCATGAACAAACACGGAATCAGCACGCAGATGCTGACGATGAGAACTCGCGACAGCCGGTAGCCGAGGGTGTGCTCGAAGATTCCGTTGCGCAACTCAGTAGGGGAACGCACCCCAAAGGTCGGCAGGGAGGGCGCTGAGCGCGAGGGTGAGTAGTGCTCCCACGGAGACGCAAAGTTCTAGAACACCGTACACGCGCAACCGCGACGCACCGCCAAGTCTATCGGAGAGCCAAGCCGAGGCTCGCCTGCCCACCAGCGCGCCCAGACCGAGTCCGCCGATGAAGTTGGTGATGACCAGCACGAAGGTCAGGGTGGTCGAGCCAAAACGGTCGACGAAGATGCGAAACCACGCGACCTGGTAGACGAGACTCACCAGGCCTGAGAGGCAATAGAGACCGTAGACGAGGGCTCTGTGGGCGCGGGTTGCGTGCGGTTCCATTGACTATTCCGTCGCCCGTCTCACAGTCAGCGCTTCACCGGAGTAATTCGCATTAGCGCGTATTTGTAGATCGTAAGGAGTTGTGGGATCAACAAAAGCATGGCCGACTCGATGGCTTCCAGCAGCATGAGAAGAAGAATCTATTTTGCACCATCTCGGAGAGGCTTGCGATCCCCTGCCCTAGAAGGGCGATGTCTGATGACAGCGGTCTACTCCTTCATGCCTCTGAGGGGCCAATCTGCTTGGTCCAGGTGACCCGGTAGATCAGCGCCGTTGCGCGGGATAGAAAGGCCAGGAAATCCAGTACGGCTGTCACGGTTTGCTATTCGCGCCTCATCGAAGATCGGTAGAGGAGTCCATCGAGCGTGCATCGACACCGATATCCAAGTCGACACCGAAGCTCTCAATCGCGATATCCGAGGGCTCGAAGCGTTTCTTCTTCTTCGGGTGAGAGTGTGAACTTGGCCGAGAATTCCCCGGGCCGCGACGTGATTGGCTTGCGTGTCTCTCGGTGGATCGCAGGGCGGGGCTCCAATTCGCGCTCGTAGCGCCTGACTTGTTCGATCATTTGATTGAAGGTCTCTATGCGCTCGGTTCGAAGATTGTGCTCTTCTTCCGGTGATTCCTGAAGGTCGAAGAGCAGTCCCTCGGAGTCACCGAATTTGGCGTGCCCCTCGATCAATTTGAACCGATTTCCGACAGCCACCCGGCGGATCGGCTCCATTCCCTCATTGGGTATGCGCAGCACTCCCGGGAAAACGACACGGTCATCAGCTGGATCTTCTTTTCCGCTTTCGATCAAAAGCGGCGCAAGATCGATGCCGCGTAGTTTTCCCGGGTAGGGCACGTTCGCGAGGGAAAGGATCGTGGGTAGCAGATCCAGATGCCAGGTAATGCCCGCCACCGCGCGAACACCGCGCTCTCGTAGCAAGCGTGGATAGGAGACGATCAAAGGGACCTTGAGTACTTCGTTGAAAGGCACCTGATCGTGTCGATAGAGGCCGTGCTCGAAGAACGCTTCCCCGTGATCGGAGGTGATGATGAACAAGGTGTCGTCCCATTGGTCGAGTTCGATCAGCAGGGAGCGGATCTGCCCGATGGACCGGTCTATCGATCGGATTCGGTCATCGTATCCATGTAACATCGCGCTGCGATCGAGTTCGAAATGCGGCGTGTCTGGGAATCTGGCGGAAAGATTGTTGTAGCCACAACTCAGGCGTTCGGAATTGTCATTTGCGAGTTGGTTGAACAGCGAGCAGAGCCTGCGGATTTCGTCTGGAACCATGGATGCATGGGATGCCGCGCCGGGCTCACGCGCCGGGTATTTCCGACGCCACTGCTGGATTTGCTCACGCGTCGGAAGCCCTCGCTCGGGGTGCTCCCGCCGGTAATGTTCGAAGCCGCCATAGGGATCATGGGCCGCGTAGGTGTGTAGAAACAGGAAATAGGGTTCGTTCTCTGCTGAACGCATCCAGTCAAGAATCGACCAGAGGGATTCCTCCACGACCTTGCGTTGGGGGTAGGCGGTGTAGCGATCGAAGCCGCGATCGAATCCGAACTCCGGATCGACGTACCCGCCTTCGTGAAAAGCCTGGGTTCGATATCCTGCCTTGCGAAGCAATTCCGCGAGCGTCGGAACTTCGGGCGCGAGAACGGCGGCTTCGTTCCAAAGGCCGTGTTCGATTGCGTCGAGGCCCGTGAAGATCGACATCGTCGCAGGCAGCGTAAAGGAAGCCGCGGCGTAGAAGTCTGTGAATCGCGCTCCCTCGGCGGCAATCTCTTCGAGATTCGGCGTCGTCGAGGCCGTCCCATATCCGCTCACGCGGTCGGCCCGGACCGTGTCCATGCTGAATAGGATGATCCGACCCGGGCGCATGGGTGCGCTTATGGTTTCAGCTCGGCTCGCTCGGGTGCCTGGCTGTTCTTGGTCGCTGTTTGGCCTTCGCGGCGAATCTTCTTGTCCGCAGCCGTAGACCCCGAGCGCCAACACAGCGATCGAAGCCCACCGCACAAACGCGATGGAATATCCCCGGATTGATCCCGTCTCGATCGGTTTGGATTGATGCACGATCTCAGCGTAGAACTTTGACGCCGCAAAGTCTGCTGGTTTTGGGACCGGTGAATATCCCTCTGCCCCGTTCGGTACTTCCGTGCAGGCTCTATATATTCGGGTTCACAATGTTCCGGTGGTCTGCGAACGCCTGGGTATCGGCCGTCACATCAGTCGGTTGCGTGCGGCTGCTGGATCCTCTGCGGCGGCGGAGAAAGCAGGTGGCAATCCCGTACGCGACGGCGGGTAGGGTGAAGCTGGCCACCGAGGCCGGAAGAAATCGGAACATCTCGGTGGTTTCTGCGGTGAGCGGGTTGTAGAGCATCAGGTAGATGATCTGCCCCAGCACCACGCACCCCAACGCCACCCAGTTGTAACCACGCCAATAGTGGTACTCCGCGTCGGCGCCGTCGCTGAAGATCGCCCACAAGTTCAGCGTCTGGCCGCGCAGCAGGAAGTAGTCCGCAAACAGGATGCCGGCGACCGGCGCAAAGAGCGTGCCGTTGTAGGTCAGGAACGCGTCGCCCAGGCTGTAGAGCTCCTGGGGCCAGATGACGAACGGCAGGCAGGGGATGATGGTGAGCAGCATCAAATGCGACCAGGGAAGCAGGCGAAACCCCTTGATGTGCCGCAGCGCGAGTCCGCTCGCGAACATCGAGACGGAACTGGAGGTGATGTTCGCGAGCGCGACGAAACACAGTGCGAGCACTCCCATGACGGGTCCGCCAAGGGGCACCATCCAATCGGTGGGATCGTCGCTCCCCACGACCAGCGCCGAGAAGAGCGCGACCGAACAGACGATCGCTTGCGAGAACCCCATCTGCAAAATCACCGGATAGACGGCGTTTCTTCGCCTGCGGGTGTTGCGCGCGAGAAATCCCAATCCCCCCCACCATCCGATGCCTCCGGCAATCCCGATCTCGACGGCGATCATGTAATTGACGAAGGGGTTCGGAAATGGATCGAGGGGTTTGGCGGCCGCGATTTCCTGCCAGCCGTGTTTGCTGATGAGCATGTAGATCATGAATGCGATCAGGGCGCTGAGCCCCGGTGTGATGATCGAGTTTGAAACGTTGAGCCAGTGAACACCCCGGGTGACGATCGCGTACGAGATCCCGAGGCCGAGCGCTACACCCGCGCCCACGACCCAGCTCGCGGGGGTGTAGCCGAATGCCTGGATGATGTTGCGGATACCGTTGCCGAACAGCGTGAGGATGAGTCCGTTCCAGCCGAGCATGTTGATCAGGAAGAAGAGGAGGATCACTCGTGAACCGCGCTGACCGAAGGCCGGCTTGCAAAAGTCGATCTGCTCGAGGCCGTAGCGTTGGCAGCCAAGTGTGATCGACATGGAGGTGAGGAAGATTCCGATCAGGCTTCCCGCAAGCAGGCATACGACGCCCTGTACCGCACCGACGAGGTCTGCCACATAGCTCCCAGTGAGGAAGCACCAGGTGGCGACCGCGTACGCGAAACAGGTGTTGTGGGCGCCGAACGTTCCATATTCGCGTTCGCTCGGCAGCAGCGGAAGGCGCCCGAAAAGACTCTCCTGGCGGATCAGCTCGTTACTGGAATCGGCAGACAGCTGCTTCAAGGCGGGCTCCGAAGCGTTCCGTCCGGTCGGAAGGGCGCGAGTATATCCTTTTGTCGCAGCCCCGCTTCGTATCGTACTCACGAGCTGCATCGCGGAACGTCACTCGGACTATGCGGCAGATCGGGAACGGTCCTAGACTCTCCGCGGTATGCGGGCTGAAGAATCCAAACAGAAGCATCGATCATTGAGGCGCGTTGTTCTTTGGCTCGGTGCAGGACTGCTGGTCGTCGCTGTGATTCGGTCCGTCAGTGTGACGGAGACCGAACAGACGGGACCAACCGACGATTGGGTGGGTATGGCCTCGATCAAAGTGAAGACTGTGGACGATCACCCGGCGAATCCGAACGAGCCGGAAGTCGAGCGGGTCGATTTCGATTTGACCGCAGGCGAGACGATGTCGGTTGCCGTGCAGGATTTGCCGACTGAACGTCCGTTGGCGCTGAACCTGCTGCTGCCCGCCGCTTTGCCGAGTGCGGACGCGCTTCCGGCGCGGATTGTTGCGATGGAAGGAAGTCGAGAATTGAAATTGCCAGACGCGGTGGTCGCAAACGATCGCGGCAAGGTCCAGGTTCAAATCGAGAGCGGTTGGTTATCGCCCGGGCGTTACCTGATCGAGATCGAGACCACCGAGCCATCCCCTCTCGCCCCGCGCCGCTACCTGCTCGAAGTTCGCTGAGCCGGCCTACCGCGTCTACGCAGTGCTTGGGCAGCCGTCGAGGCCATCAAGGAGCCGTCCGTGTCGCGATCGATCGGAAGGGCGCTGCGCGCCTGGTCGGGAGCGATCGCACTTCAGAAGCAATTCGAGCATCACTGCTAGTGAGGCGCTTCAGAGCGTCTCGAGCATCAACTCGGCGATCCGGCGGCTGAACGCCGCCGGGTCTTCGAGCTGGCCACCTTCGGCGAGCATCGCCTGGCCGAAGAGGAGCGTCGCGTAATCGGCGAGCCGCGGATCCTTGGCGTCCGCATCGCAGACGGCCTTGAGTTTCGCGAGCAACGGGTGCGTGGGGTTGATCTCGAGGATTGGCTTGACGTCGGGGACCTTCTGTCCCGACCGGCGGAGCAATTCGCTGATCTGGGGCGATAGATCGCCCTCGTCGACGACCAGACACGCGGGCGACGACGTCAGGCGGTTCGACACGCGCACTTCCTTCACGTGATCCTGGACGCCTGCGCGCAGCGCATCCAGCAGCTGCTTGAATTCCTCGGCGTCTTTTTCGCGCTTTTCCTCGTCGCGTTCTTTGTCGGCCGCGCTGTCGAGGTCGATCTCGCCCTTGAGGACCGACTGGAATTTCTTTCCCGCAAATTCGGGCGGATTCTGCTCGAGCCAGATCTCGTCGACGTGATCGGTGAAGAGCAGCACCTCGATGTTCCGGTCTACGAACGTTTCGACGTGGGGTGAGTTGACGAGATGCTCGCGCGACGGGCCGGTGAGGTAGTAGATGACTTCCTGGTCTTCGGGCATGCGCGAGACGGCTTCCGCGAGCGACGTGGCGCCGGTTTCCGCAGCGGTCGATTCGCATAGCACCAGTTCCAGGATGCGCTCCCGCTTCTGGGAAAGATCGAGCAGGCCCTCCTTGATCACGGGTCCGAATTGGGCCCAGAAGCCCTGGTATTTCTCGCGGTCGCTCTCCTTCAACTCCTTCAGCGCGTCGAGCGTCTTCTTGACGAGGTGTTTGCGGATCACCTCGATCTGCGCGCTTTGCTGGAGCATCTCTCTCGAAACGTTCAGCGAGAGATCTTCGGCGTCCACCACGCCCTTTGTGAAGCGCAGATACTCGGGCATCAATTCGCGGCATTCATCCATGATGAAGACGCGCTTGACGTAGAGCTGGATGCCCCGGTGGGCCATCTCGCGGTGGTAGAGATCGAATGGCGCGAGCGACGGCAGATAGAGCAGGGCGCGGGCTTCGAAGTTGCCCTCGATCTTGGTCGCGAAATGCAACAGGGGTTCGTTCCAGTCGTGGGCGATGTGCTTGTAGAACTCCGCGTACTCTTCTTCGCTGACTTCTTCGTCGGGGCGTCTCCAGATCGTCTTCATCGAGTTGAGGGGTTCGGTCGAGCTGGGCGGATCGGCGCCCTCGATCTTCAAGTGGATCGGGTAGGCGACGAAATCCGAGAAGCGCTTGACGATCTGTCGCAGCAACCACTCGTCGGTGTAATCGGCGATCGCATCGTCGCCTTCGGCGGCTTTGAGCTTCAATCGAATCGTCGTGCCCGCGGTGTCGCGCTCGGATTCTTCGATCTCGTAACTTCCGTCACCCGATGATGCCCAGCGGGTCGCTTCGCGCTCGCCGGCCTTGCGGGTGATGACGCTGATCTCCTCCGCGACCATGAAGCTCGCGTAGAAGCCCACGCCGAATTGACCGATCAACTCGGGTGAGATCTTCGGATCGGCGCTCTTGCTCAGGCTGCTCAAGAATTCGGCAGTTCCGGATTTGGCGATCGTGCCGATATTGTGGACGACCTCTTCGCGGTTCATCCCGATGCCGTTGTCGGATACGCTGAGCACGCGCGCTTCCGGATCGACGTGGATGTTCACCGCGAAGGGCTCATCGGGCAGCAGCTCGGAATCGGTGAGCCCCTCGAAGCGGAGCCGGTCGCACGCGTCAGACGCATTCGAAATCAGCTCGCGCAGGAATACGTCCCGATTCGAGTAGAGGGAGTGGATCATCAGATCGAGGAGCTGCTTGACCTCGGCCTGGAATTCGAATTTCTCGGCAGCCATCTTCAATCCTCCTTTGGCGGCCCGGGAAGATAACCACGTCACGGCCGCCGAAAAGGCCCCCTCAGAGCGCTTCGCTCCGGGTTACCATGGACCGCGCCCCACGGCCCGGGGAGGGAATTCGACGAAGGAGGCGGCATGGCCAGCGATCGAGAGGCGCGCCAACAAATCGTTCAGATCGTCAACGAGCTCTACCGGGATGGGCACCTGACCTCGACGGGAGGCAACGTCAGCAGCCTGTCGGGCGACGGCGAGACGATCTGGATCACACCGAGCGGCCTGTTCAAGGGGGCGCTCGATGAGAACTCCCTGGTTCGGATTCGCGCCGATGGCAGCAGCGTGGAGGGCGCCAACAAGCCTTCGATCGAATTCAGGATGCACTTTCGCGCCTACGAGGCGCGCCCGGGGTCGACCGGCGCCGTCCACACCCACTCTCCCATCGCGACGGCTTTCGGGATCTGCAACCAGACCTTCGAGCCGATCAACACCGATGCCGTTGCGCTGGCCGATACCGTGACGCTGCCCTGGTTGATGCCCGGCAGCAGCGAACTCGCGGACGCGGTTTTCGAGGCGCTGAAGACCAGCCGAGGGGCGATCCTCCAGAACCACGGATTGATCGCGGTCGGCGACGACCTGCGGAAGGCCGCCACGCGGGCGAGCATGATCGAGGAGACCGCGAAGCTCACCCTCTACGTCAAACAATTTGGCGGCGCGGTTTCGCTGGTCCCCGAAGCCGGGATCGAGCGGCTCGCGTCGATCACAGATTTCATCTAGACCGAGGGCGAAACTTGAACTCGTGAATCGCATCGCGGAGACTAAAGACCATGAGTGACTTTGCAAAAGAGAGACTGCGCGCGTTGATGCCGGGAATCCTGCTCGCATTAGCCGCGATTTCGTTCGGCTTCGGGCTCGGCATTGCGTTTGGCGCCGCGGAGCACGATCTCAAGGATCATCTTCAGGGGAGCGCGGATGCTGTCCTGGAGAGCGTTTACGCGGGCGACGCATCCAAGGCCGAGCCTGTCGTCAAGAAGTCGTGGAGCTATTTCAAGCGCGCCCACCTCCACGCCAACGCGCTGGGAACGACCGCTCTCGTGGCGAGCCTATTGCTCGCGTTGCTCGGCCCCCCGGGCCTTCTGGCGCGGCTTTCGTCGTTCGGCCTCGGCTTCGGAGCGCTCTTCTACGGCGCCTATTGGCTGATCGCGGGTCTATTGGCGCCGGAACTCGGCAGTACTTCCGCTGCCAAGGAATCGCTGGCCTGGCTGGCCATTCCGAGCGCCGGGGCCTGTGTGCTGGGCCTGGTGGGTACGCTGGTCTGTTTGATCCGGGCGACTTTCGGGTCGAGCCGCGACTGAGCACGCGATGGCGAGCGAGCGTCGTACGACCAGCATTCGCCGGAGCCTGTCTCAAAACATGCTGGTGATGATTGCGCTGCTGAGCGGCGCGATCCTGCTGAGCACGATCTACACCGCAAACAGCATCCGGAGCAGCGCTTCGCGCAACTTGATCGAGCGCGCGATGAGCCGGGCCGAGTCGGAACTGACGGGTTTCTTCACCCCGATCCAGCGCATCCTTCGGTTGTCGCGACGCTGGGCGGAATCGGGTCTGATCGATCCGAACGACAACGCCAGTCTCAACGCGCTCTTCATGCCGGTTCTCGATCAAGCGCCCCATATCTCTTCGTTCAATATCGGTGACGACCAGGGCCGGGGGGTTCTGCTGCTCAGGCTCGATGATCGCTGGCGCAACCGGCGCGTGAACGCGCAAGCGTGGGGTGACCGGCTCGAATTTCAGGAATGGAGCGACGAAGATACGCTGATCCGCGAGTGGGACGTCGACGAACCGGAAGAGGACGAGCGCTACGACCCGCGCACGCGCGCGTGGTACCGGGTCGCGGTGGACGACGCGGAGCAAATGGAACCGGATGCGGAGCTTCCCGAGCGCGTCTACTGGACGGAGGCCTACGCGTTCTTTTCGACCGGTGAGCCTGGCATCTCGGCCTCGGTTCACGCGCGGGCCCCCGATGGCAGGCGCTTCGTTCTCGCTCTCGACGTGAGTCTGACGGATATCTCGAATTTCACGCGACAGATCGATATCAGTCCTCACGGACTGTTGGGCGTCATCGACGAGGAGCGGCGGGTGATCGGTCTGCCAAGCGATCCATCGTTTGACGATTCGATCAACAGTTCGCGCGCACTGCTGAAGCGCGCTGGAGACCTCGGCGTTCCCGCGATCGCCGATGGTGCAGCGGCCTACCTCCAACTGGGCGCCAGTCCCCCTGACATCTTTTCTTTCGAGAGCGAAGGAGAGACCTACTGGGCACAGTTTCGCCCGTTTGAGCTCGGCATCAATCGCAGCTTCACAATCTTCGTCGCGATCCCCGAGGACGACCTGCTGGGTATCGTTCAGCAGCAGCGATTGCTGTTTGGTGCGATCGCGTTGCTCGCGATGCTCGGAGCGGGCCTGATGGCGATGGCGCTTTCGCGCCGCTTCAGCCATCCCCTCGGCGAACTCGTGCGCAACAGCCAGCGTATGGGGCAGCTCGATCTGACGCCGTCAGCGGCCATCGAGTCGTCGTTGACCGAGGTGGATCAACTCGCCGCAGAGCAGGAGCGCATGCGGATTGCGCTCGACGCGTTTTCGAAATACGTCCCTGTGGAACTCGTGCGCGAGCTGTTGCGCCGCGGTGAAGCTGCGAAGATCGGCGGTAGTGAGCGCGATATCTCGATCCTGTTCACCGATGTCATCGGCTTTACGACCATCGCCGAGGCGATGACGCCCACCGAACTCACGCGCCACCTGGCCGAATACTTCGCGGCTTTGCTCGAGTTGATCCAAGAGGACGGATACGGAGACGTCAACGAAATCGCGGGTGATGGCGTGGTGGCCTTCTGGGGCGCACCCGCGGACGACGACGATCACGCGTTTCACGCGGTCGACGCGGTTCTGCGTTCTCGCGATCGCCTTGCCGAACTCAATCTCGATTGGCGCCAACGTGGGCTCCCCGCAATGCCGACCCGCTTCGGGCTCGCGACGGGGCCCGTCGTGGTGGGGAACGTGGGCGCCCCTTCGCGCCTCTCCTACGCGGCGGTTGGCGATACCGTGAATGTCGCCAGTCGCATCGAAGGTCTCAATCGCATCTACGGAACGGAGGCGCTCGTGACGGCCGCCGTCCGTGAGCGAGCCGGCCAGGGCTATCAGTGGCGCCTCGTCGACGTCGTGCGGGTGAAGGGCAAATACGACGCGCTCGAAATCTACGAGTTGATCGGGCGCTCAGGTGAGATCACTCCCGAAGCCGAGCGATTCGTCCAACGCTACGAAGAGGCTTTGGCGTTGTTCCGAGACCGCCGTTTCGATGACTCGATCGATCTACTCGACGACCTCGCGGGTGAGCGCGGGACGATTTATCGATCCAGCGCCTGGCCGCACGCGCTCGTGCGATGCGAGACAACCCACCCGGCGCCGACTGGGATGCCGTCAGTCGTTTCGAGGTGAAGTAAGCAATGACCATACGAGCTGTCGTTTTCGATCTCTTCGACACACTCGTCGATCTGTCGATGCACGATCTGCCGCGGATCGAGATCGGTGGCCGATGCGTTCCCTCGACGGCCGGCGCTTTGCACGAAGTTGTCACGGCTTACTCGGATATCGACCGCGAGCGTTTCATCGCTGTGTTGACCGAGGTCGATCGCGCGTTTCGCGAAACCCGCCACGCGCGCGGGCTCGAGCTGCCCTCGCTGGAACGCTTCGAGGCCGTGGTCGATCGACTCGGGATCGACGCACCGGAGCTTCCGGAAATTCTCACGGAAACCCATATGGGAATGATTCGCGGCCAGGTCAGTGTTCCCGAGAATCACGAGCGGATTCTCGGCGATCTCGCGCGCCGGGTGCGCTTGGGCCTCTGTTCGAATTTCAGTCATTCAGCGACGGCGCTGGGCCTGCTCGACGATTGCGGCTTTCGGACCCATCTCGATGCGCTGGTGATTTCCGACGCAATTGGCATCCGCAAACCGCGCGCCGAGATCTTCGAAGCGGTACTCGCGGAACTCGGCGTCGCGCCCCAAGAGACACTTCACGTCGGAGACAACCTTTCCGCGGACATCGGCGGCGCCGCACCACTGGGCATCCGCACCGTCTGGATCACGCGGCGCATCGCCGACCGCGAGGCCGCACTTCGAGCACACGAGGGGCCCGCGCCCGATTGCGTGATCGAGGATCTGTCCGAGATCGAAGGTCTGCTGGACGCCGTCTGACCTCAGCCCACAGCGCTCGGGTACGCGTCGGCGTTCAACCCGATCGCTTGCGATACGCCTCGCCGTCGTAGACATCGGGGTTCAGGCAATTGGGGGCACGATCGCCCTTCAGCATTGCCAGCGCATTGGTGGCGGCCTTCGTCGCCATCAGGTTGCGGGTGCCGCGGGTCGCGCTTCCGAGATGGGGAAGCAGGATCGCGTTGTCGAGCTCCGCGAGACCTTCCGCCATCGCGGGCTCGCGCTCGTAGACGTCCAGGCCCGCTCCGGCGATCGTCTTCTTGCGCAGCGCCTGCACCAGAGCTTCTTCGTCGACGATCGGGCCGCGGGCGGCGTTGATCAAGTAGGCGGTCGGCTTCATCAGCGAGAGCTCGCGCTCACCGATCAAGTGTCGGGTGTCCTCCGAGAGCAGTGTGTGGACACTGACGAAATCACTTTCGCGCAGGAGCTCGTCGAAGTCGGCCCACTCGGCCTGGTCGTCCGCTTCGATCGCCTCGCGTGCGAACGGATCGAACGCGAGCACGCGCATCTCGAAGCCCAACGCGCGTCGTGCAACGGCCTGGCCGATCCGACCAAAGCCGAGGATTCCAAGCACCTTCTGCCGACCGTCACCGCCCGCCGATAGGTCTTCGCCGAGCAGCATGTTGGGGCCCCAGGCCTTGTAGTTTCCGCCGCGCATGTAGCTGTCTCCGACTGCGACGTTTCGCGCCGCCGACAGCAACAGCGCCCAGGTGAGGTCCGCGGTCGTATCGGTCAGCACGCCCGGGGTGTTGCTCACGGGGATGCCCAACTCGGTGGCCACCGGTACGTCGATGTTGTCGAAACCCACCGCAAAGTTGGCGACGCCGCGCAGCCGCGGGTTGGCCTCCATCACCTCGCGGTCGATGGATTCCGTGAGTACCGAGAGCACGACGTCCGCCCAGCGCACACCTTCGAGCACCTCTTCCCGGCTCGGGCAGGCTTCCTCGGCGCCGGGCCAGACCCGCAGTTCGACTCCGGCATCGCTGAGCAGATCGAGTCCGGCGTCGCGAATCCGTCGTGTGACAAAGATTTTTCCAGTCATCGGGGGGTGCCTCCTCTTGCGCTGGCGGTCGCCGCCTGTCCGTCGGGCGCCGTAGCTTACCATCCTGTTTGAGGGGTGGCCGCATCCGCTATCGTTCGGATTCCCGTTTATTGGAGCCCGATGACCGTGTCCTCTGCGCCCGATTCTCGACCCACGAGTGTGCTGGAAGCCAAGGCCCCTGATTTTTCGCTCGCAGAAGCCGAGGGGATCGCCAAGCAAATTTTTGGTGTTAGTGGCTCGACTCGCCCACTCGTAAGTGAGCGCGATCAGAATTTCCACCTGCGCTCCGGCGACGGGCGAGAGTACGTGCTGAAGATCGCGAACCCCGCCGAGGATCCGGCCGTTCTCGATTTCCAGACCCAGGGGTTGTTGCACATCGCGCGCGTGGATCCGGAACTCCCGGTTCCCCATCTCGTGGCCACCGCCAAGGGCGCCCCCAGCTGTGTGGTCGACGGTGCGGACGGGAGGCAGTTCATCACGCGCCTGCTCAGCTATTTGCCGGGTGAGATTCTCAGCGACGTCAAGCCGTCTCGGGCTCTACTGCGCGACGTTGGCGCGAGCGCGGCCCGTCTCGGTCAAGCTCTGCGCGGCTTCTTTCACCCCGCTGCGCGTCACGAGCTGCTCTGGGATCTCACGCAGGCGCCCTTGCTTCGCGAGAGAACCCACTTCATCGAGGATCCCGCCATTCGCTGCAAGGCGGAGGGTGTGCTCGACCGACTCGAGGAGCAGGTGCTGCCCGCCCTCGAGGGCATGCGCGCTCAGGTCATCCACAACGACGTCGCTTGCAACAACACGCTCGTCGACGGCGACCGTGTGGTGGGTGTGATCGACTTTGGCGACATGATTCACGCGCCGCTCGTCTGCGATCTCGCCGTACCGATCTGCGAACTGATCGTCGAGGTCGACGATCCGTTTGGCGCCGCGATGGATATCATGACAGGCTATTGCGCGGTCGAGCCGCTCAACGCTGATGAGATCGCCGTGGTGTTCGACCTGGTGGCGGCACGGACGGCCATGACCATTGCGGTCGCGGCTTGGCGCGTCGCCGATCATCCCGAAAACCGAGACTACATCACCGCTGGATTCGACGAGTACTCGGCGATGTTTGGGTGGCTCCTGGATCGGAAGTCGGACTTCTTTCACGCCTGTTTGCGCAACGCCTGCAGTCTTCCCACGTCGCCAAACGCGCCGCGTGTTGCGGCCTGGCTGAGCGGTCACGCGGCGGAAATGGGACCGCTGTTCGACCGGGAATTTGCGCCCATTCGAAAACGCGTTTTGTCGGCCGAGCAGATGGCACGGACGAGCAGTGATACGGGCCGAGATTCGGGCGCACTTTTCGACGTGATCGACGTCGGCTTCCATCCCCTTGGCGCACCCGGCTGCGGCGCGGCTGCGGCGGGTGGCGCGTCCGAAAGCGGTGCTCTGCACCTCGGGACCGATTTATTGGCGCGCCCTGGCAGCGCGATCCACGCACCGCTCGCGGGTGTCGTTGCGCGGCTCGAGCCGGTGGAATCGAAGCCGGGCCTTCGCGACTTGATTCTCGAGCACGATGTTTCGGACGGTGTCCGCTTCTACACCTGTTACGGAAGCCTCGCCGAGGCAGAGTCGGGTGGTCTTCGGCTCGGGGATTCGGTCGAAAAGGGCGACGCGATCGGTCGGGTTTCGGATTGCGGCGCGCCGATTCACTTCCAGATCCTGACCGATCTGCTCGAGATTTCCGGAGGATTCCCCCGCGTTTGCGACCCCAGTAAATGGAGCGTCTGGTGCGATCTCTCGCCCGATCCGAACGCGATCCTCGCGATTCCCGAAGAGGCGTTTGCGCCGCAGGAAGACGACATCGAGGCGCTGCTCGCGCGACGCGTCGAGCGGCTCGGGCCGGGCCTGAGCCTGTTCTACGACCGCCCGCTTCACGTGGTTCGCGGGCGCGGGGCGTGGTTGATCGACACTTCGGGGCGCGCGTTTCTCGACGCCTACAACAACGTGCCCCAGGTGGGTCATTGCCATCCCACCGTCGTCGAGGCGTTGTCGCGGCAGGCCGCGACATTGAACACCAATACGCGTTACATCTACGAGTCGGTGCTCGAATATTCGGATCGCCTCACGGCCACGATGCCCGGCGATCTCTCGGTCTGCATGTTCGTCTGCTCCGGCAGCGAGGCGAACGATCTGGCGTGGCGGCTCTCCAAGGCGCACACGGGAAACACCGGCGGCATCGCGATGCAAGACGCTTATCACGGCACGACGGAAGCCGTGAACGACCTATCGCCCGTGGAACTCGAGCCGGGGCAGTCGCCGGCTCCCCACATCGCCCCCCTGCAGCCACCCGACAGCTACCGCGGACCGCATCGACGCGATGAGCCCGGATATGCGGAGCGCTACGCGGATTATCTCGACGACGCCATCGCATCCCTGGCCGAGCGCGGTCACAAACCGGCCGCCTTCATTCTCGATCTGATTCTCGCGAGCAGCGGGATCATCAAGCCGCCGCCCGGGTACCTGCGCGCGGCGTTCGCGAAGGTCCGCGCTGCGGGCGGGCTGTGCATCGCCGACGAAGTGCAGTCGGGCTTCGGCCGCACGGGCAGCCACTTCTGGGGCTTCGAGGGGCACGGGGTGATCCCGGACATCGTCACGCTCGGCAAACCCATCGGCAATGGTTACTCGATGGCCGCGGTGGTGACGACGCCGGAGATCGTGCGCTCGCTCGTCAGTCACGGTGAGTTCTTTTCCACCACTGGCGGAAGTCCGGTGGCTTGTGCGGTGGGCCTCGCGGTGCTCGATGTGCTGGAGCGCGAGAAGCTGCAGGAAAACGCCGATCGCGTCGGCGCCTACCTTCGCTCGGGCCTCGAGTCACTGGCCGAGCGGCATCCGCTGATCGGCGATGTGCGCGGCGCGGGTCTGTTCGTCGGCGTCGAGCTCGTGCGAGATCGCGAGACCCTCGAGCCCGCGACGGAAGAGACCCATGCGATCGTCAACGGGATGCGGGAGGATGGCGTGCTCGTCGGGATCGAGGGGGACGCACCACAACATCTTCAAGATCAGGCCGCCCGTTGGTCTTCAGCAAAACGAACGCGGACCAGCTGGTTGCGGCGATGGGGCGGGGGCTCGACGCGATCTGATCCGGGCGGTTGGCGAGACGGCCGAGATTCAGCAAGAACAGGGTGGTTTTCAACACACTCAGCTAGGAATTTTGCTGACTCAGTTGCACGATTCCTGTAGGATCCGCCTCTGCGGCCTGGATACCTGGGTTTCGCAATCGTGCAATGAGCGCAAGCAGCGGCCAGGACTTCTGGGTACCGCGGTAGACGCAAGTGAGGAGAGTAAGTTGGCTATTGGCACCGTGAAGTGGTTCAGCGACGAGAAGGGTTACGGATTCATTACTCCGGACGACGGAGGGGACGACCTGTTCGTTCACTTTTCGAACATTGGGGGCGACGGATTCAAGTCTCTGCAGGACGGCCAGAAGGTCGAGTATGAGTCGGGGCAGGGCCGAAAGGGACCCGAAGCCACCAACGTGCGCCCCGCCTAGTTCGGGCCACAAGAAAATTTGAGTGCGACGGCCCCGGCCAACGCCGGGGCCGTGCATTTCTGGGGTAGGTCCAGCACGCAGCGATCCCGGCAGGAGCCGGATCCACGCGTTTCCGAGAGCGCCCAGGGTATGCGACCCTGGAAATGCGGCCTCCCGCTCTCGATCCGGACCCGATAGAATTGAACGTTCTGGATCCCGGTCAGGATCTGGCGCCGGGCTGCAGCCGCATCGGCACGTGCGAGGATGTGTGTACCGAACCCTCCGACGAGGATTCGGGAGCTTGGGATTTGAGGTCTGCGAAGACCTGTGAAGAATGGGGAGCGTAAGCCATGCCGATGAAGATCACCTTCGAACTCAGCGACAAGGACTTGAAATATTTCAAGCGCATCATCACCGAGGTGCGCGCGAAGAGCGCTGGCATCGAGGAGTCGAAGCTGATCGCCGGCGTCCGGGCGCTGATCGACGAAATTCGCGGCGCGAGTGCCGCGGGGTTCGTCGTGCAGCGGCTCGAGAGTCTCGAGCGCATGGTCAGGATGCTCGAGGATAAAGAGTGGGACATGGAGGGCAAGGATCGCTCGCGGGTGGCGGACGGCCTGGTCTATTTCGCGGAGGGTGAGGATCTGATTCCCGACCGCATCCCGGGGCTCGGTTATCTCGACGACGCGATCATGATCGAACTCGTCGTCCAGGATCTGAAACATGAGATCGAAGCCTACGACGACTTCTGCAAATACCGCTCGAGCAAGGAAAAGCTGCTCGGCCGCAAGGTTGCGAAGGCCTCTCGCGAGACATGGCTCACCGCGCGTCGCGGCCAGCTCCACTCGCGAATGCGGCGTCGGCGCCGGCGTGACCGTGCCAGTCGCGGCACTTCGTCCAGCTCGCCGGTGAAGCTGTTCTGATCGGCATCGAGCCCGATCCGTCCGGATTCGCGATCCGCTGAGCGGCGCGCGTATCCGGCTCCAGCGTAAACGAGGAAGCCGTGTCCCCCTGCGCCGACAAACTCGGTAGACCGGTCCATGATCTCCGGATCTCGGTCACCGACCGTTGCAATTTCCGCTGCCCCTACTGCATGCCCGCCGAACTCTACGGCGAGAACTATCAATTCCTGCCGAAAGCCGAGCTTTTGAGCTTCGAAGAGATCGAGCGACTCGCGCACCTCTTCGTCGATCTCGGCGTCGAAAAACTGCGAATCACCGGCGGTGAACCGCTGCTCCGCCACGGGCTGCCGCGTTTGATCGAGCAATTGGCGGCGATCCCAGGCCAGCACGATCTCGCACTTACCACCAACGGCTACCTGCTCGGCGAACAGGCCGCGGCTCTGCGCGAAGCGGGCCTCGAACGCATCACGGTGAGTCTCGACAGCCTCGATGAAGAGGTGTTCAAGCAGATGAACGGCCGCACTTTTGGCCCGAAGCGCGTTCTCGCGGGTATCGAGGCCGCGAGCAGCGCGGGTATTGGGCCCATCAAAATCAATTGCGTCGTGCAGCGCGGCGTCAACGACCACACCCTCGTCGATCTCGCACGCGCGTACCGCGGAACGGGCCACATCGTTCGCTTCATCGAATTCATGGACGTCGGGACGTTGAACGGATGGGATCTCTCCCAGGTCGTGACCGCGGCCGAGATCGTCGAGAAAATCGGCGCGGAGTTTCCGATCGAGCCCGTCGACCGCAACTACCGCGGAGAAGTCGCCAACCGCTATCGCTACCGCGACGGCAGTGGTGAGATCGGAATCATCGCCTCGGTCAGCGAGCCCTTCTGCGGAGATTGCACACGCGCGCGCCTCACCATCGAGGGCAAGCTCGTGACCTGCCTCTTCGCGGCCGGCGGTACCGATCTGCGCACGCCGCTCCGCGCGGGCGCCTCGGACGACGAGCTGCGAAAACTCATCGAGGGTGTCTGGACACAGCGAACCGATCGCTATTCGGAAGAGCGCGCCAAACTCACCGCAAGCGGCGATTCGTCGACCCGCAAGGCCAAGATCGAGATGTACCAGATCGGCGGCTAAAATCTAGTAAGTGTCTGTTTTTATTTGATAATACTAATATCTGTCGCGGTCGTGGTGGCGTCGATTTGCGGCTGGAGACACCTCGGTGCGCTTCGCACCCCCTCTGTCACGCGGGAGGGCTTCTCCAAGTAGATGCCCTCGTTATCGGGTAATGCGGACACGGGAATCGAACCCGCGTGCATATCAACAAAATCAGGTACTTAGAGAAGATTCTGGTGCCTCAGCGCTGCCTCAAGGACTTTCGCCTCCAAGGATGCGATGGGCTGTCGGCGAGAGAGTTTTTGCTGGGTGGAGCCACAAGGCTGCTGGTGGCGTCCCCCCCCTCGGGGCTGACTCGCTTCTTGACGGAATTCTGTGCCAGCTCAACCGGTCGACGCAACACTTTGTCTGAAACCCATAACGTGGCGTAAATGCTCACGTCAATGACCCTAACGGAAATCGGATCAGCGCCGACGGGGAAATTGTCGAACCGAATACGGAAGAGGCTCGCCTCCCGATCGGTGATTAAGCTCTCGCTGACCATCGAACCGGACCGAATCGCGTCTGTGACCTGCCCCCCTGAGATCGATCGGGCATGGTTCTTCGGATTTTGCTTCGGATCGAGTGAGGAGCAGGTCAATGGGCAGGAAACGCCACACGGCAGAGCAGATCATCGGGAAGCTTCGAACCGCGGAGATCGAGCTGGCGAAGGGGCTTGGTACGGCCGAGGTCGTTCGTAAGCTCGGGATCGCCGAGCAGACCTACTACCGCTGGCGAAAGGAGTACGTGGGTCTTCGGCTCGACCAAGCCAAGCGCCTGAAAGAGCTCGAGAAGGAAAACACCCGGCTCAAGAAGCTCGTGGCCGACCAGGCGCTCGACAATGCAATCCTCAAGGAAGTCAGCTCGGGGAAATTCTAAGCCCGGCCCGGAGCCGCCGTGGGGTAGCCTATCATCACATCAGCGAAGCTCCGTGGAAGTAGATTCGAGGGTGCCCCAAGGCTCTAGCTGTGAACGGCTGAAGGCTGAATTATGTTTGGAAGGAACAGCATCGTCAGGAAGCTGACCCTGGCGGTCATCGCAATCGTCACACTGGTCATCGCAGCCACCGGTCTCGTCACCAACGCCATCAGCCACCACTACGCTCTGGAGTCAGCGCGGGAGGTGTTGAAGTTCAACTCGGAGTCGATCCTCAGCGGCGTCCACAAATTGATGATGACCCGCAACAACGAGGCTGTATCCGCATTGATTCAGGACATGTCCGAAGGCAGCACGATCTACCAAGACATCCGCCTCCTGTCCCACTATTCGGGAGAGGTCGTTGTCTCTCGTTTCGACGAGCCGAGCGCGACGCTGTCCGAAGAAGACCATTCCTGTGCAATATGCCACGATTTACCCGGGCCGCTCACCACCTCTGACACACCGCTCGACGAGGTGGTCGGCGCTCTTGGCGGCGGCAGGACCCTCCGCGTCGTCACTCCGATCGTAAACGAAACCAGCTGCAGTGAGGCCGATTGCCACGCCCACAAGGAGTCAGGACCGACCCTGGGGTTCCTGGAGACCGAATATTCCCTGGTAAAGATCGACGCGCTTCTCCTCGGCATCAACTCGTCCTTTGTCGTGGCGGCCGTCACGGCCATTCTGCTCGGCGCGATGGCCCTCTGGCTCATGTTCAAGCAGAGCCTTGATAAGCCGATTCGCCACATGATCTCCGGAATTCGAGCAATCACTGGTGAGGATCTGTCCTTCAGGTTCAAGACGGATCGGAAGGACGAATTCGGCCAGGTGGAAAAGTCGTTCGACCAGATGGCTGCCAGAATTGAGGCCCAGCAGACGGAGTTGAGAGATGCCAGGGAGTATCTGGAGGGGGTCGTCGAAAACTCCGCTGACTTCATCATTACGGTGAACCTCGAAGGTGTCATCGAGATGGTCAATCGCGGAGCGGAGCAGGGGCTCGGCTACCAGAGAGAGGAGCTGATCGGCAAGCCGATCGACCTTCTCTTCGCCGACCCGAGCGAACGAGATACCGCTATCGCGAGACTCGAAGACCAGGCCAGCGTAACCAACTACGAAACGCACTTTCTTACAAAGGACAAGACGATCAGACACGTTCTTCTGACACTGTCCCGCCTTCGCGACCGCGACGGAAACGCCATTGGCACGATTGGCATCAGCAAGGACATCACAAACGAGAAAGACCTCAAAAATCTCCTGATGCAATCAGAGGCGGCCGCGGGCATCGGTCGGGCAGCAACGGCGATTCAGCACAGCATCAAGAACATGTTGAACACGCTGACGGGCGGCTCGTACCTGATGCGCCATGGGATAACAAAGAACAACAAGGAGAGGATGGAGGAGGGACTCGAAATGATCGACGATGGGATAGCGACCATCGGCGACCTCTCCGCGAACATGCTGAAATACGCCAAGACATGGGCGATCGAGCCCGAAGCCACCGATCTCGCCCAGATGGTCGTGGATGTCTGCAAGGCCATCGAGCAGAGTGCGGCCGATAAGCAGGTGACGGCTCAGTGCAAGATCGCCGACCATCTGCCACTGGTCTTTTGTGATGCGCGGCTGACCCGCATGGCGTTGATGGACATCGCAACCAATGCCGTAGACGCATGCCATTGGATGAGCTACGGGGATGGGGATACGGGAAAGATCGAATTCAATGTCTACCTGGAGGCGGAGAGAGAGTTCATTGTTGTAGAGGTCAGAGACAACGGAATAGGCATGACAGAGGAAATCAAGGCAAATATCTTCACGCCGTTTTTCAGCACCAAGGACAAGATGGGAACCGGATTGGGCCTGGCGCTGACGGCGCGGATAGTGAAGTTACACGGTGGAGAGATCGAGGTGGAGTCCGAGCCGGAAAAAGGCTCCGTGTTCCGGATCGCTTTGCCGATTCGGGACGTGAACGCACGAACCAAGGAGCAAAATGATGAGCAAGAAAGTCGCCATAATCGATGACGACGAAAATAACGTCAAGTTTCTATCGGTGCTGTTGAGCGAAAACGGCTACGAGCCAATCGTTGCCTACGACGGCCGCGAAGGGCTGCAAATGATCAAAGAGAATGATGTCGATCTGATCGTTCTGGACGTGATGATGCCCAAGAAGACGGGCTTCGTTCTCTTCAAAGAACTCAAGATGAGCGACGAGCACAAGGACATCCCGACGTTGATGCTGACCGCCGTCGCTGCGTCGCTCAAGGAGTTCGATGAAAAGAAGGACGACACGTTCGAGCGCCCCTACGACAAGCTCCGGGAGTCGCTGAGAAAGGCGATCGGGGAGATGCGGGAGAGCGCAGACATCAGGCCGGAGATGTTCGTAGACAAGCCAATCGATCCCGACTCCTTCATCGCGAGAGTGAAGGAGCTGATCGGCGATTGAGCGGATCGGGCTGCTGTCGATCGGTTGCAGCCCGACTGAGCCTGACCCCTTGGTTGGTCCAGTCTGGTGCTCTTCTTCTCAGGCGCGGGAATATCCGCCATGCCATCGATCGTCCGCCTCGCGACGCCGTTCTTCCATTTGACCATCATCGTGGGTCGGTGTATCCACCGTGCGCGGAGTTCGAAGGGTAGAATCGACACATGTGGTGCACTAATCATGCCCGTAATGGATGACGACACCTTACCACTTCCCGATGAGCTGGCTCCCTTTGCCACAGCCGAGCCCTGTATTTACTGTGGCTGCTCGAAGCTCATTCGTCTGATTGTGTGGCGTCGCACCGAACCCAAGCTGCTGGCGCGGTGGGTTTTCTTCTGTCCGGAATGCGAAGTGGCGGTCGTGGCCACACAGCGACGTCCACCACGCATCGTGGTGTCCCAGCCGGAGATCAACCCCTTCTCGCCCTTTCTGAACACGATCAATCAGGATCTTTGCCCGGCTTCGCGGCTCTACTACTACGACGTCTCGCGGGAGACTTTCCGCCGCGGATCACCAGCCTATGTGGGGCCGTTTCGGGTCGACTATCGGACAACTCGGCCCACCATCGTGGCGACCCTCGGCGCGCAGTGGACCAAACAGTCCGGCGTGTCGCCGCCGGAGCACCTCGACGTGGTCCACGTAGCAAAGACGACCGCCGTGGCGTTCGATCCGGACAAGGGGCGACTCTACGCACTTGCCCATGGGCAACCGACGCTCCGCTTCGTACCCACGGATTCGGCGGGGGCGTGATCTCCCCAGGGAAAGAGCGCGCTACTTAACCGAATCGCGTTATTGGACGACGCGAGAAGCCAGCTGCCGCGTAGCCCTGGGCAGTCACCCACCCCGGACCCTCTCCAGATCCGGAGAAGGAGATCTCTACCATCAGGCTTCTCCGCGGATGCGGCCCGTCGGCTACGAACCCCAGATTTGGGCAGTGATCCGAGGCATCGGGAGAGGGAAGTCGCGGAGCAAGCCCACGAAGCTCACCCGGGTGAGACGATTGCGCTGGCTCCGACCGCAGAGCCACTCATATGACACGTGGATCTCAGGCATCAGATCCGGTCAGGCCAGCCCGTCCGGTGTACAGCTTGAAGACCTTGCAGTCCTTACACTCGATCGGGTACTCCAAAATCTTCTTGACTTGCGTCCCCAGGTACTCCCAACACGGCTTCTCTTGTTCTCGCCGAGCAATACACCGAGAAGAAACTTGCTCTGGGCAGTCAAGCATTTCCCAGCAAGAAATCTTGTCCCGCCAAAATCCGGTTAACATCGGGGTATCTCCCCCCGTTCTTTAGCCTAAGAACAGTATAGCATCGAGACCCGAATCCGTTACTCATGGTCGTAACCTCTGCGCATTCCGCTGATCGTGAACGCCCAGATCGGCTGATCGTGATCACCTCGATTGGTAATCGTGAACGGAGCAAAGCGACGCTGGGGTTGTCGTTGGTTTCCCGTGGTTTGGACCAAGAGTGCCGCCGTCTTCCGACCGACGGAGAAGCGGCTTCCGCGGCCGCTCCCGCTGGCTCCTTCACCCCCCAAGTGAGCTTGGAGCGACTCGTCGGCGAAACCTGCTGCTTCACATCGCGAAAGAACCGACGGAGGAAAGGTACTTCGTCCCGGGCGAACGGACGTTTTCTCGCCGACCCCATCGTCGCAAGACGGGCCTGGTACAGGAATCGTACGAACGGACGGGTGGGTTCGCAGTGTTCCATCATCAGGAAACGGCCACCCGGCCGAAGAACCCGGAGGGCCTCTTCGAGGGCGCGGGTGCGGACCTCTGGGCTCAGCTCGTACATGGCGTGGGAGCAGGTGGACTGGAAGAAGCTGCGCGGCGTGTCGAAGCCCAAGCTGATGGAGCTGGCTTCGTGCGACTACCTGGATCGAGGCGAGGATGTTGTGCTGGCGGGTCCCCATTCCGGCGAGACCTCCGAGATGTCGTTCGAGAGTTCCTTGACGGAGAGCGGGGAGTTCTTCATTATCGACGCGAGTGATGACGGGTGCGGACGAGTTCGGCATGGTCGACCGATCATGCCGGAACGCGCTTGGGAGGCAGTCATGGCCAAGCAGATTCTCCTGGTCGATGACGATCGCAATACCGCCAAATACCTTTCGGCGGTGCTGAGCGACAACGGCTACGACCCGATTCTTGCCTACGATGGCAGCGAAGGGCTGGCCAAGGTCAAGCAGTCCACTCCGGACCTCATCGTCCTGGATGTCATGATGCCCAAGAAGACGGGATTCGTGCTGTTCAAGCAGCTCAAAGAGGACAAGCGGTACAGGGATATCCCGATTCTCATGATTAGCGGCGTGGCCGGAGTCCTACAGGAACTCGAGGAGCACAAACAGGAGACCTTCGAGAAACCCTACGATAACCTTCGTGAGGCCCTGAAGCAGAAGATCCAGGAGATGCGCGAAGTTGGGTCGGTCAGGCCGGAGATGTTCCTAGACAAGCCGGTCGAGCCCGACTCCTTCATCGCAAAGGTACGGCAGCTCATTGGAAACTGATCGGTCGGATCCTGCGACCCTGCTCGAAGTCGAGAGAGGATTCGAGCAACACCTAGCCTTCCGGACGAATCCCCCGTGCCTGAGAACGCGAAGTACGCTCGAATGAAGGAAGGCGGCCGATGCCCATAATCACCATCTCCAGGGCAATCATACACCCAAGCGAAGGAGGTCGCCGAGAAGGTGGCTGAGAAGCTCGGGTTCCAGTGCGTTCGGCGAGGAGTCCTGATCGAGGCTTCGGAAGAATTCAATGTCCCTGAAGTCAAACTTCTTCAAGCCCTTCGCGACGCACCTTTTGTCCTGGATCGACTCACCTTCGGGAAAGAAAGGTACACCGCGTATATACAGGCTCGCCCTGCTGCAGCGCCTCCAGAGCGACAACGTCGTCTATCATGGATTGGCGGGCCACCATCTCGTCAAGGGGATCTCTCACGTTCTCAAGGTCAGGATCATCGGCAACATGGAAGACCGCGTGAAGATCGTGATGCGGCGCGCTGAGGTATTCGAACAAGCCGCCGTGGCCATGAAGGGGATATCGATGCCGGGTCTTTCGCGCCCGGGAGCGCCTCGGCCGATATCGAAGAAAAAGGCCCTTGCAGGTCATAGAGGAGAGCGAGGAGGCGCGAAGAAAATGGGGCCTTCACCTCTATGGAGTGGACACCCACGATCCCGACCTCTATGACCTGGTGATCCACATCAACAAGCTATCAGTCGATGACGCGGCGGATTTGATATGCCGAGCCGCCAGCATGGATAGGTTTCGAGCGACGGGCGAATCGCAACAGGCCATGGACGACCTGCTCCTCGCCGCACGCATCAAGGCGAAGCTTGTGGAGCGTCATCCCCGAATCGTCGTGACCGCCAATGAGGGCATCGTCTATGTCGCCCTCGAAGGCGGGAGTTCCAGCGAAGCGGAGGCGATTCGAGAAATCGTTGCACCGATTCCCGGCGTCGAGAAGGTTGACGTCAACGTGTACCCGTTCGTGACCCCCGATTGATCGTAAGTGAAGCAGCTTCGTGACGTCACCTAAGCGGCAAACTCGCGTGACGCAGAAGCGCGAGCGGCAGCGATTTGCGGCTCGGATCGCCCTGACGGAGCACGACACCCGGCGGGTCTACATCCCCTTGTAGGGATTGGGTCCAGCCGTCTCGATCACGTCGAGGAAGTCGTCCATGATCTTCGGGATCTTGCGGTAGTCCGTGATGCTCAGTTCTTGTATTTCAACACGCTCTTCCTCGAGGACGAGCTGCTTGAGCTTCTCGCGCACGTTTCCCATGCGGTAGTCGGCCAGTTCGCTTCCGCGCACGAAGTGGCACTGATACTCATCGCCCTTCTTGCAACCTATGAGTAGGACGCCATCGAAACCCGAAGCGAGGGCGTCGCCAACCCAGACCGAATTCATGGAGCCCAGGCAGCGGAGCGGGATGATGCGAATCATCGCGTTGTACTGGAGCCGCATGGCGCCGGCCATGTCGATCAACGGCAGCGCATCATTCTCGCAGACGAACGCCAGAATCCTGGGCTTCTCCTCGAATTCGTCGGGAATGTGAATCGATTTGATCATCTGCGAGACCATGTGGACGCTGAAGTTCTTGAACGAGATGATCCGCTCTGGACAGGCGCCGAAGCAGATGCCGCAGCGTCGGCAGCGCATCGGATTCGGCATCGGTGTACCCTTGGCGTCTTCGTCGATAGCGCCAAACGGACATTCCTCGGTGCACCGCTTGCACTGCGTACACTTCTGCATGAAGAATTCCGGATAGCTGAGGTCGCCGGCGCGCGGATGCACCGCCGCGCCTCTGGCGACCGCTTCAACCGTCTGGATCGACTTGAGAGCCGCGCCGGTAGCATCGTTCGCGCAGCCACCCAGATCCATCGGGGCCCTGACAGCGCCGGCGGCATAGATGCCGGTGCGCCGGGTTTCGTAGGGAAAACAGATGAAATGCGAATCGGGGAAGCCGTACTTCAGTGTCGGCAGATCGGGGCCCTGACGATAAGAGAGGTTCAGGATCGTCTCTCCGGGCTCGGCGGCTTCAGCCTGGGTCTCGTCGCCCGGTTCTTGATCCGCTTCCGCTTGTGATTCTTCGCCCTCGCTGGTGTCCTTCTCGGCGTCGCCGGAATCGAGCACGTCGTCGACCTTCGTAGTCGGTACCATTCCGGTTGCCAGCACCACCAGATCGGCTTTGATCCTGATGTCGTCGCCCAGCAGCGTCTCTCGGACGTCCACGGAAATCTGGCCGTCGGAATCCTTGGTGACCGAGGCGATCTCACCCTTGGTGAGGAAAACGCCTTCGTCTTCCTGAACGTTCGCGTAGAACCGTTCGTATTGAGCAGGAGATCGGATGTCCTTGTAGATGACGTAGATCTTGGCGTCCGGATGCTGTTCCCGGACATACATCACCTGCTTCAAAGAAACCCGGCAGCAAACGGAAGAGCAGTAGGGCAGATGATCCTGGTCGCGGGAGCCCGCGCACTGGATGAAGACGACGCTTTCGACGGATCCGCCGTTGGACGGGCGCTTGATGCCGCCGTTCGACACCATTTCTTCCATCTGGATATTGGTGATCACATCGGGCGAGGATCCATAACCGAGATGGGTCAACTTGTCCGCATCGTATGGTTTCCATCCGGAGGCGAGGATGATCGAGCCGACCGTGATTTGCGTCGTACTCCCGCTGTTTTGGAGGTCTACGCAGAACTGGCCGGGCTGTCCGGAAGTCTTCTTGACGATCGTCGACTTCTGAATCGTGATGTTTGGCTCTGCCTCGATCTCTCGGGCCAACTCCTGCCAGCCGGAATCCTCGAGGTCCTTGTACGGCGGGCTCTTTGGGAACGTTTGGCGGAACCGGGCGGCCCAGCCACCCAGGCGATCTTCCTTCTCGACCAGTGTGACATTGTACCCGGCTGCGGCAGCGGACTTTGCAGCCGTCATTCCAGTCATGCCACCGCCGACCACCAACAGGTCCTTGCTGGTTTCTTCGATCAGGGGCTCGGGGAGGGCGCGACAGTTTTCACCCGAGCGACTCCCATGCGGATATAATCTTCAGCCAACATCTGGGTATCTTCGTCGTTCGGTGCATGGCACCAAGCCACCTGCTCTCGCAGGTTCACCCTGTCGGTCAGAACATCAGCACCGAAATCGAACGACTCGGGGAATGCGCGCTGTGAGCACGCCGCGATCACGACGCGATTGATTTCCTCGCCGTCGATGTCGGCCTCGACCAGTTGAATACCCTCTTGGCTGCAAAGGGCGTCGTGAACCCGACAAACCGGAGCTTCCATCTCACTGGTGGCGACTTCGACCAGCTTGTCGACATCGAGTGATTGTTTGATTGAACAGCCGTTACAGATATAGACGCCAATTTTGTTTTCCATACTGCTACTGCCTAGCAGCGTTGATGGCTTTCAACGCTGCACTGGTACCGTCCTGAACTGCCGTCGCGACGTCGACGGGTCGTACCGCGACGCCGGCGCCGATGAGGCCGGTAAGTGGATCTGGCACTAGAAAGCCGAACTCATCTCGCTCGGTGGTCAATGGCGGCGGCTCCGCAGCCGTGTTTGGCACCATACCCGTGGCGAGGACCGCCAGATCGACTTCCATTCTGGTGATATTGCCGGTAAGCGTATTCTCCGCCTCGAGGATGAGATTGTTGTCAGCGGTTTCCGTGATCTTTCCCACCTTGCCGCGGTGGAAGAAGAAGTTTTCGTCTTCCTGGACCTTCGTGTAGAAATCCTCCATGCGTCCCGGTGAGCGGATGTCGATATAGAAGAGGTGTATCTCGGCGTCCGGGTATCTCTCGCGGATATAGGTGGCCTGCTTCATCGAAGCCAGGCAGCAAACCGCAGAGCAGTAGGGGAGATGGTTCTCGTCCCGGGAGCCGGCGCATTGCACAAAGCCGATCTTTGTAATTTCACGACCATCGGATGGGCGCACAATTTTGCCCTCTGTTGGGCCATTCTCCGATGCGTACCTCTCCATCAGGGTATTGGTGATGACGTTCGGATACCTACCGAAGCCGAGGTTCTCCAATTTGGTCGCATCGTACGGTTTCCAGCCGGTTGCCCATACAATGGCGCCGACATTCGCCGTAATCGTCCTTTCCTGCATGTTCAGATCGACGGCGCCGTACGCGCAGGCCTCTGCACATTTCTTCATCCGGTCGTCGTCGACATGCTTCGGGTCTACGACGTAGCGGTTCGGGTAGGCGATGAGATGAGGCAAGTAGATGGCTTTGGTCTTGTCGAGGCCATAGTTGAAATCGTTGTCGCGCTCGATTTCGCAAACCTTTTCACAGTCGCCGCAGCAGGTGCATTTTTCGTTTACGTAACGCGGCTTTAGCTTGATCTGGACTTCATAATTTCCGGCAGAGCCCGAAGCCTTTTCGACCTCGGCCAGCGTCAGGATCCGAATGTTGGGGTTGGACCGCATGCGTTTGAGGTTGATCTCCATTCCGCAGATCGGTGGGCAGAGTTTTGGGAAATATTGGTTCATTGCTGCCACCCGCCCGCCAAGGGAGGGGCTGCGTTCTACCAGGATTACCTGCTTGCCGAGCTCGGCGGTTTCGATTGCAGCAGTCATTCCCGCTATGCCGCCGCCGACAACCAATGTTTCGGCTGCTACGTGATCACCCGAATCAGTCTGATCTGAAATCGGTTCGAACTGAGCCATGGTCTGAGTCCTCGTTCTTGAGAAGCCTTCGCTAGAAGCTGCGCACAGCCGACCGCGATCTGCGCGTGCCTCTGGTGCGCAGAGCCGAGCGGGCCACCCGACGCTGTCGAAAGCGAAGGCGGATATCGCCAGTCAGTGGGTGTGCAATATCCGTTCCGAATGGCCAGCATCAATAAAACCAGGAAATACAGACTGTTAAGGAAGCGCCCCCACTCGGGATCAGGGCAAAACCGCCGCGCCTGCACGCTGCCAGTGTACCATTGCGCCCCCGGCCGAACTCGGTCCGCCGCCCGTCTACTCTCAGGCTGGAGTGCGCGCGAGGGCGTCAGGCTACTCCCATTTGATGTACGGCTCTTTGATGCCAACCATGGCGTTCACGATCAGCTCGACCAACCCACCGTAGGTGATCCCGGATTTCTCGAGTGCACCGTAGTAGGTCAAGATGTCGCGGAATTGCCCTTTGCAGTTGGAACAGGGCGCGCAGATGTACTTCTTTACATCCGGCCCAGGCTGATCGCTGAAGGCGTCGAGGACCTGCGCGAACTTCCTGCGGCCGTTCACCGCCACACGCCAGTCGGCAAAGTTGTTGCCGCTCATGATGGCAAATCCGCTTCCCCCGCCGCAGCAATAGTTGTCGATGCCATGAGGCTCCATCTCCCTGAATTGAGGGCACAGGTGCCTCAGGATTCGACGCTGCGGCTCGACGATGCCCAGATTGCGCGTGATGTTGCAGGGATCGTGAAGCGTTACCGGAAAATCGTTCTTCGAGGGATCAAATTCGATCTTGCCACTGAACACGATCTTCTCGAGAAGCGGTAGACAGCTCTCGATATTGACATCCAGGTCCCCGAGGAGGATGCGGTCACTGATCGTCATCATCGCCTTGTGCTGATGGCCGCACTCTCCGGCTACGATCTTCTTGACGCCGAGATTCTTGGCGGTGCTCGCGTGTTTCAAAGCGATGCGCGCGAGCTGGAAATCGTCGTAGAAAAGGCCGTAGTTGACTCCATCGTAGGACGGCTCCTCGGAGGACATCGTCCAATCGACGCCCGCGGCATTGAGGATGATCGCGAAAGCAGATGGATTCTCCGGCCACGCCATGATTTCTCCGGCGTTGTGGATGAGGAGCATGTCGGCTCCCTCTTTGTCCCACGTGCTATTGGCGTTGAATCCTGACTGCTCGGTGAAATCCTCATCGAGAAACTCGATGTTGTCCTTGACGACGAGCGGACTCATGCCCGTCGATGAGCCGACCTTTAGCTGCTGCATGGTGCCCTGCTCGTGAAGCTCCTTGGGCGCCCATCCGAGCTCTTGACTGAAGAGCTTGCGCAGCTCGTGGGTAACCAGAGCGTTGTCAACGCCCATGGGGCAGGCTTGAGCACAGCGGCGGCACATGTTGCAGCGATACGCCAACTCGTACAGCCGCGAAACGGTCGTATAGTTGAGATCGATGTCTCCGTGGTTGAACTTCGCCAGCCACTCGGGGCCGTCCTTGACGTACTTGTTCACGAGGCGTCGCCACACTTCCGCGCGGTAGGTCGGGCGGTATAAGTCGTTCTCGCCGCTCATCTGATAGGTGTGGCAGGCGTCGACGCAAGTCTGGCACTTGGCGCAATACTCGAGCGACAGTATCAAGGGCTGGAGGAAGGTCCAGTTGTTCTCTTTGGTGAAGAGCTTCCGCAGACCGTCGAGGAACTTCGCGACGATCTCCTCTTCCTCGGCCTCATCCTTCGGTTTCGGCAGGCTGCACGCCACGACACCGTCGAGGTTGCAGACGATGTTCTCCTTGTGCTCCGGCTTGATCTCCTTCCACTCTGGCTGTTCGTCGAGTTTGTCGTAGGGGGGCGGCAACGGCACCAGGTCTTCCATCTCGATACTGGTCAACTGTTCGTTGGCATGTTTCCCGAAATCCTCGACTTTGAGCTGTTTCGGCATGGCTACTTGCCCTCCTCTGAGACGTCAGCAGTGGCAATATCGACCCAGTTCTTCTTGCCGTCGGCACCCAGGTGGGGTGCCGCCCAGGTCACGGTCTGGCCGAGCAGCTCCTTGACCTCCTCCGTCATGGCCGGGTTTTCCCGGATCGGCTCGTCGTTCCAACGAACCTCGTGGTACATGAAGTACTTGGTGGCGAAATGCATCATGTAGGTGAAGGGAAGGTAGGCAAGGAAGAGCATGCCGATGGTGATGTGGGCAGACGCTGCGGCGCCAAGGGCGACGCTGGTGTCCGCGGTGAAGAAAGCGCCAATGAAAGAAGTCATGGAGGCAAGGAAGTCGCCCGCGAACATGGTAATTGCGCCGCTGACGAACAGGGCCGCGAGAAATACCAGGTTGAAATAGGAGGACGGGGCGGAGAAGGGCCTGAGTTTCGGATCAAACAGGCGTTTGCACAGCAGGCCCGCCGCTCCCACGGCGCCGAAGACGTAGCCGACTCCGCCGAGCCATTGCCCCACCGGGCCGAGAACGCTCACGCCGAGAGACGCAAGTAGCAGACAGACCACCATGCCAATGAGGAGATACAGCCCGAAGTGCAGAGGGAACGACCACAGCCAAAGCGGCCGGTTGCGTTCCCATACGCCCTTGAGGAACACGATCTCCTGGAACATGTAGAAGCCCTCGTTGATCAGCGACTTCTCCCTCGGCTTCGTCCACCATTCGAATTCCTCGAGGTAGGACCCTCCGTAACTCGCCTTGGTCTTCTCGTGCGGAACGGGTGCTAGCTCCCAGCGCAGATGGACCGGCATCCGCGCAATGCGCAAGACGCGCCAAATGAACCCGACTGCAAACACGAATACAGCCACATAGGTGAAAAAGAGTATCATCTGCCCTCCCCTTGAGGAACTTCCTGCTCCGCCCAGATGAATCGATGCCGCTCTAGAGGGTCGCGGAAGCCGTCCGAGTGGGTGCCTCCTCCAGTGGGATCGGCATTCTCCAGGAGAACGAAGGCATTCCAGTGGATCCTGTGTGCCGCGGCCGACTCGTAGCAGGCCTCCGGCGTTCCAAGCGCGCAAGGTGCATGCCACCTCTCGTCCAGCACCCCACGGAGAAAAAACCTGCGGCCTCTAGAAGGGCTGGGTAGTTCAAAATCGCATCGTTCCGTCCTTTACCGAGCGCTCGCGGTGTTCGAGTTTGCATCGCCCGTGGAGGCCCTTCAGCTCCACAGCTCCCCTCATTCACCGCCAGTGAGGCAGTTCAGCCCGCGACAACGGGGCGAGTTGCCTCAGAACCATGACGCCCTCGAACTTCGGGCCTCGCGATCGGCTCGCGGTATCGGCGCGATGGTTTCCGCTTTCTCCGCGACCGCCAGGCCGAGCGCGCCTCCGCCGGCGCGCTACGCGCCTTCATCCTCGATGAGGGCCTTCGTGGGAAGCATCGCGAAAAAACGCAAACCGAGGATGAACCCGATGGCGATCAGTGCAGCGATTCCCAGCGCCTGAACGATTTCGAGAAGCGATATCGAGTAACTCACCGCTGCTCCATCGAGCGCCACACTCTCCACATGCATGTTCGGCAAGATGTCCGCGGCATGGGTCTGAGCGGGCACCACCGCGAGGTATTTCTCGCAAAGGACACCGACTACATGAAGCGCTGCTGCGACATTGATCATCTTGAGCGAATTCTTGGTGCCCGGATTGAACAGAATCGCGGCAGGAATCAAGATGCCCGCGCCAATGAGTCCCCACCAGAAGAGGATGCTATGGGTCCCAGAAAACAGGAAATACCACTCCGCCTCCCGCGACGCAGGGGTATATGCCCGGAAAGCATTCTCGAGAAACAAGAAATAGAAAACCACGATGATGAACAGAGACAGGATCTTCGAAAGCTTTCTCACGTATCTTTCATCGAAGGGGCGGCGGGTATACCTGAAGAGCAGCTGCAACAGGATGATCATCAAGGCGATTCCGGATGACAGGGCAGTCGCGATGAAGCTCAGGGGCAGCAGCGGCGACTGAAATAGTTCTATCGGCATGAAGCCGAAGATGATGCCTGTGCCGGTACGCACGACTATGGCACAGATCACCGCAATCACTGCGATTGCGCTGATCCACCTCCCCTTTCCAGCAAACAGCGCCAACAGGAAGGCGAAGCAGATGGCAATATACGAGGGGTACAAGATTCCGTTGATCGAAAACATCGATGTGGGATTGAAGTGAAGGAAGGAAACAAAGAGCCTATCGGGCCGCCCCCAGTCGAGGATGATGGACAACAACCCTCCAACCAGGAGGAGCATCGCCAGTAGCGTGGCGACCCTTGCAAAGGGTTGGAATTCCTTTTTGCTGGAGAGCACTGACAGCGCCGACAGCACGAGTGCGCCGGTGCTCAATCCTATATAGAAGACTGCCATCACTATCGAGATGCCCCAGGGAACGCGGTTGGACAGCCCGCTCAGATGAAGCCCTCTTGCATAGAATAGATACGTCGCGAGAAGCCCCGCCCCGGCCACTGCAAACAACAGCAACAGGAATGCACGGAACCGCGGCGATTTTCCTTCCAGTGGAGAAAATTCAACCTCCATGATTCCAGCTCACACTCCTATGTAATAGACTTTGGGTTTCGTTCCCAGGTCCTCACGAAGACCATGGACCACCGTGTTTGCGACGAGTTTCGCCACCTCACTCGAAGAATCGTTGAGGTTGCCAAATGCGAGTGCGCCGTGTCCCGCTTTCTTGCAAGCCTCGACACAGGCGGGTTCCAGGCCACGATCCAGTCTGTGGTGGCAGAAGTGGCAGGATTCCGCGACCCCGTGTGCTCTCGTGGGGTAATCCTTGTTGTGCTGTTCCTGATTCTCTTTGAAATTGAACATTCTCATGTCGTATGGGCACGCGATCAGGCAGTACCTGCAACCAATGCACCTGTGCTTGTCAACAATCACGATGCCGTCCTTGCGTTTGTAGGTTGCTTGGACAGGGCAGACCATGGCACAGGGCGGATTGTCACAGTGATTGCATAGAAGGGGCGCCGAGATTGCCTTCGCGCTCTTGACTCTTCTCCTTATCGTTGCCTTCCGAATCCAATGGATGTCGATACGGGGGTCGTCGTGAAGTGCGACATTGTTTTCTTTTCTGCACGCGTCGAAACAGGCGGTGCAATCCTTCGTGCACTTCGTTGCATCGACGACCATGCCCCATCGCTTCTCGGATAGATCAGCAGCCGTTCCCGTTGCAGAGGCTTTATAGAGGGGGACCAGGGGCAGTCCCATCCCAACGGCTGCCCCGGCAGCCAGAACGCTGCCAATCTTGCAGAAATCGCGCCTGTCAAGTTCCTTTTTCATCTTACTGCAGCCTCCGATACCTCATTCTTGATTCTCTTCTCCACCTGGAGGCAGCTGCACCAGCGGCGTCGACGCCGAAGCCCGGGTGATGGTTCTGTTGTGGGGGCTGGTCGAGGCGGAGGAGGCGCATGTGTGAGCTTCACGAAGGTGAAATGCGTTGGACACCGAAGGGTGTTGAATGCGATTGAGGGTGCGGTGGAGAGAGCGGGCCTTTCGGAGCGTCGACTGATTGGCGAACAGAGTGAAAAAGCGCATTGGATGATACCGAAAATCAAAGCACCCAGGCTTTTTGTTCACCGTATTCATACCAAAATTTCCATGGTGTCTCTTGCAGAATTGCTCTCTATCGGTATGACGTTAGTCAGAGCAGAGTGCTTAACCCAAGATCGATTCTCCTTCAACCCTCAAGGGAAACCCTCGATCGAGGCGGTCGCAGTTCTTGTCCGTATGCGACCCCAAGTTGTGGCAATTGGCCCCACGGGTGCTTTCCGGTTGGCCGTGGCGTGCACTCCATGCCCCTGTGCATTCGCATGGTCAGCGTGTGCCACATTCGAAGGGCGCGCACGAGCGGGTTGGAGAGCGACGGCTCCCGATTGCGCTCAGCCGACGATTTGTTGCTTTGTTCCAGTGATAGCGGATCCATTTCGGTGGAAGTTTCGGTCATGAACAACGCGAGCCCGAATCGGAGAAAAGAACACAAACGCGCAGAGAAGACGCTGGATCGGCGAGGGTCTTCCGAGCCACCGGGCACGGAAGTCGTCCAGCGAATTTGGAACGCGTCTGGCCAATTCCCCATCATCTTTGCGGAACTCCGCAATGGGGAGGTTTGGAACTGCGGCGCCTGGATGCGTGGGGCGGACTTGACCACAGGGAGTCCGGCAAAGGCATCGGTGGCCCCGGCCGGGTCCAGCAAGTCCTTGTTATGTAATGGGTTTCCCGCCCGGAAGGAGAAGCGGAGAAGTGGCACGCAGCTTGCGAAGTCCAAGCCCGAGGGGAGTCGCCTGGCTCGAGTACGCCGTCGAGAAGCCGGGGAGGCGCCTGGGCCCTCACCAAGAGGGTTCCGATCATTTTAGGAGAGATCATGGCTGACGCATTGCCGGTAACGCCGCAACTCGATGAGCTCGAGAAGGGGAAGTGGCCCAGCTTCGTCAAAGAAATCAAGATGGCCGCCAAGAAGAGCCCGATGAGCCGGGACCTTCTCGGTCAGCTCGAGCAGTCCTATCGAGAGAAGGTGGGCTACTGGAAGCACGGTGGCATCGTGGGAGTGATGGGATACGGGGGCGGCGTGATCGGGCGCTACTCCGACCTGCCGGAGAAGTACCCGGGGGTTTCCCACTTTCACACGATACGCGTCAACCAGCCGGCCGGCTGGTTCTACAACACAGAGGCGCTGCGCAAGCTGTGTGACATGTGGGAGGAGCATGGCTCGGGTCTGACCAACATGCACGGCTCGACCGGCGACCTGGTTCTTCTGGGCACGACCACGGATGAGCTCGAGCCCATTTTCGACGAGCTCCAGAAGATGGACTTCGACCTCGGGGGATCGGGGTCGGATATGAGGACGCCGAGCTGCTGCAACGGGATGGCGCGCTGCGAGTGGGCCTGTTACGACACGATGGGGGCCTGTCACGACTTTACGCAGGACTTCCAGGACGAGATTCACCGCCCCGCTTTCCCCTACAAGTACAAATTCAAGTTTTCGGGCTGCCCGAACGACTGCGTGGCGTCCATCGCTCGGGCCGATATGTCGATCATCGGCACCTGGCGCGATTCAATCCAGGTCGACAAGGCGGCCGTCACCGAGTACGCCGAGAACGGGATGGACATCCAGTCGGACGTGGTCGACAACTGTCCGGCCAAGTGCATGGAGTGGGACGGCAAGGAGATTGAGATCGAGAACAGCTTCTGCCGGCGCTGCATGCACTGCATCAACGCCATGCCCAAGGCGCTGCGCCCGGGCAAGGATCGCGGCGCGACGGTGCTGATCGGGGCGAAGGCTCCGATCGTGCAGGGGGCGCTGCTCTCCTCGGTGCTGATCCCGTTCTACAAGATGGAGCCTCCGTACCAGGAGCTGAAGGACGTCGTGGAGAGGATCTGGGACGTGTGGTCCGAGGAGGGGAAGGCCCGCGAGCGGGTGGGCGAGTTCATTCAACGCGTCGGGATGGGGAACTTCCTCGAGGCCATCGAGCTAGAGCCGATGGTGGAGATGGTTTCGCATCCTCGCACGAACCCGTACATCTTCTACGAAGAGTACTTCGAAGAAGGCGACGACGAAGACGAGGAAGAATCGGAAGGTTAATTCCGGAACAGAATCAAGCCCAAGAAATCGAGGTAAAGAAATGACTTCAGCGGCGACGCAAGAGAGGCGGACAGATTTTGGTCCCCCGCACTTTGAACAATTCCTGCCTCCGGTCATCAAGAAGAACTACGGCAAATGGAAGTACCACGAAGTCCTCAAGCCCGGCGTGATGGTGCACGTGGCGGAGTCGGGCGACCGGCTCTACACGGTGCGAGCCGGATCGCCGCGGCTGCTGAGCGTGGACAAGATTCGAATGTTCTGTGATCTGGCCGACAAGTACTGCGGCGGGCATCTCCGGTTCACGAGCCGCAACAACGTGGAATTTCTCAGCGATCAGGAGAAGAGCATCGACCCGCTGATCGAGGGTCTCCGCGCGATCGGGCACCCGGTGGGCGGCATCGGGAATTCGATCTCGAATATCGTTCACACGCAGGGTTGGGTTCACTGCCACTCGGCGGCGACCGACGCCTCTGGGGTCGTCAAGGCGGTGATGGACGAGTTGATCGAGTACTTCGAAACCATGACGCTGCCGGGCAAGCTCCGCATCGCGCTGGCTTGCTGTCTCAACATGTGCGGCGCGGTTCACTGCTCCGACATTGCGATCCTGGGGATCCACCGGCGCCCGCCGCGGCCCGACCACACGAAGGTGTCCAAGATGTGCGAGATCCCGAGTGTCTCGGCGTCTTGTCCAACGGCGGCGATCCGGCCGGCCACGGTCGACGGCAATAAGTCGATCGAGGTGCTCGAAGAGTCGTGCATGTTCTGCGGCAACTGCTTCACGGTGTGCCCCGCCATGCCGCTGAGCGATCCGCTGAACGACGGCATTTCGATCTGGGTGGGTGGCAAGGTCTCCAACGCGCGTTCGGAGCCGACGTTCTCGAAGCTGGCGATTCCCTTCCTGCCCAACAATCCGCCGCGCTGGCCGGAGACGGTGGATGCGGTGCGGAACCTGGTGGAGGTGTGGGCGAAGCACGCCAGGAAGTACGAGAGAATGGGCGAGTGGATCGAGCGCATCGGCTGGTCCAATTTCTTCAAGCTGGCCGATATTCCATTCGAGAAGGAGCACATCGACGACTTCAAGCACGCCGGCCTGACGTTCAAGACCTCAACACACCTGACTTTCTAGGGGGATTGAGATGGCGAAGACGGTCGATGAAATAGCCGACGCCATGTATAAGATGGTGGAAGAAGCACAGGGCATGAAGAAGCTCAAGCCCATGGATCTCACCAAAGCGATGGTGCAGCTGTTTGGCGACGAGGTAGACAAGAAGCTGTGCAAGAAAGCCATCAAGCAGCTGGTTGATCCCGGGAAGTGCGTCTACACCTATTTTGGCGGGAGCTTCATCGAGATTCCGCATAAAGAGGGCGCAGCCAACGATTAGGTGATCTCACCTGCGCCCGGACAACGAGTTGATCGAATGGGTTCATCGAGACTTGTAATCGCCGGCCTAGCTGGCGATTCGGGCAAGACAATTGTGAGCTTGAGCGTCTTGACGGCGTTGAGACGGAAGGGATATTCAGTCTCCGTCTTCAAGAAAGGGCCAGACTACATCGATCCGGCTTGGCTCTCCCTGGTGAATCAGACGGCCTGTCGCAGCCTCGACACCTACCTGGTAGATCCGGACACCGTCTTGAGAAACTTCGTCCTCCACGGTGAGAAGTCGGATATCTCGGTAATCGAGGGCAACCGCGGCCTGTTCGACAGCAAGGATGGGTCCGGGAGTCACAGCACCGCGGAATTGGCGAAGCTGCTCCAGGCGCCGGTCGTGCTCGTCGTGAGCGCGGCGAAATTGACACGCACGGTTGCCGCGATCGTCAAGGGGTGCATCGACTTCGACCCCGCCGTGAACATCGCAGGCATCATCTTGAATCGGATTGGCGGGAGTCGACATCTTCGGGTTCTCAGCGACTCGATCAGGGAGCACACCGGGTTGCCTGTCTTGGGAGCGATTCCAAGGCTGGATGATGATTCAACGTTGATTCCCGGGCGCCACCTGGGTCTGGTTACGCCGGCGGAGTACGAGCACAAGGTGGATCTGGAGTCCACGCTGTGCGAAATCGCGGATCGCTTTCTCGACATCGACGCGATCGCCGAGATTGCTGAATCCGCGCGACCGCTTCCGTGCGCCCGCCTCGATTTGCTCCCCGTCAATCCCGAGCGAGTGAAGATCGGGTATTTCAAGGATTCCGTCTTCACCTTCTATTACCCGGAGAACCTCGAGGCGCTGAGAGCCAGCGGAGCAAAACTCGTACCGATCTCTTCGCTGGCCGACGCAAGCCTGCCCGAAGTGGACGCTCTGTACATCGGCGGTGGCTTTCCGGAGACGCACGCCGAACGGCTGGTTGAAAATCGATCGATGATGAAGTCGGTGAAGAGGCAGGCTCTGGACGGTTTGCCCATTTACGCGGAATGTGGCGGCTTGATGTACCTGTCCAGATCGCTCAGGTGCAAAGGTGTCGTCTACCCGATGGCTGGCCTGTTCGGAATCGACCTGAGTATGCACCGCAAGCCGATGGGGCACGGCTACACGTCGGCCCAGGTGGACGAGCCCAACCCATTCTACGCAGTCGGCTCCTCGATTCGCGGGCATGAGTTCCACTACTCGGCGCCTCTGGAAGCCTCGTTGCCGATGAAGAGCTGCATGAAAGTCGGGACCGGCGTGGGCCTGGGCGGCGCGAGGGACGGCCTGATCCGTGCCAACACGCTTGCATGTTATACCCACATTCACGCGGATGGGGTGAAGAACTGGGCGTCGGCAATGGTGTCCAGAGCCAGCGAATACGCAGCGAGGCGCTGGAGTGGAGCCAACGAGAACAACAACGCAAGGGGTTAGCTCAAATCGGAAGCGGTTTGGGCCATCCAAGGTGCTAGCACCATGGCAAGAGTTGCAAAAAAGAAGAAGCGGGGACTGAAATCACTCCGAAGTAGCAGCGCGGGTCCTCAAACATCGGAGCTCCGCCCGATGGTTGTCGAGAAGCGTCCGCCGTGTGTTGCTACCTGCCCCAACCACAACGCCATTCGAGAGATGCTGACAAAGATCTTGAAGGCAAAGGATTTCGAAAAGTCCTATGAGCAGGCCTTCGAGGAGGCCTTCCATGTCTTCATGGAGACGACGCCGTTTCCCTCCGTGTGCGGGCGTGTTTGTCCGCACCCCTGCGAAACCGAGTGCAACAGGGGAGAAAAGGACAGCGCCGTCGGAATCAACAAGGTCGAGCGATTCATCGGGGACTTCGGCCTCGAGAAGGGTTTGAAGGTGAAGAGGCTCTCCGATGAGCCGAGGCCCGAGAAGATCGCGATTGTTGGCTCCGGCCCGGGCGGACTATCGGCGGCATACCAACTGGCTCGGAGGGGTTACCCCGTCACGGTATTCGAAGCATTTCCAAAATCCGGGGGCATGCTCCGATACGGGATACCCGACTACCGCCTTCCCCAGCAGATCCTCGACGCGGAGATCGACCGTATCCTGGAATTGGGTGTGGAGCTTCGGCTGAACACGGCAGTGGGGAGCGAAGTTCCTCTTGATGAGCTGCGCAAAGACTACAAGGCCGTCTTCGTCGCCATCGGAGCGCACAAAGGGATTGAGCTGAAAATCGAGGGTGAGACCGCACCCAACGTGTTCACGGGTACCGATTTTCTCCATCGGGCCAACCTTGGTGAGGAAGTCAAAGTCGGGAATCAGGTGGTTGTAATCGGCGGGGGCGATACTGCGGTTGATGCGGCGCGCGTGTCACGCCGTCTGGGTGCTGATGTCACGATCGTCTACCGACGGACGAAAAAGGAGATGCCCGCGATCGATGAGGAGATCGATGCGACCGAAGAAGAGGGGATCAAGATCCACTACCTGGCGGCTCCCATCGAGATCTACAAGGAGAACGGCGAAGCGAGCGGTATGAAATGCCAGCGCATGGAGCTGGGCGAGCCGGACGCCTCGGGGCGCCGTCGGCCTGTTCCGATAGAGGGGGATACCTTCGATCTGGATTTCAGCTGCCTGATTGCCGCTGTCAGCCAGGCTCCAGATTTCGAGGGATTCGAGTCGCTCATCGAGGGGAAGGACTGGATCAAGATCGATGAGAGGTTCGAAACCAAGGTCGAGGGTGTCTACGCTGGCGGTGACAACACCAATCTAGGTCTGGTCATTCATGCCATCGCGCACGGCCGTGCGGCCGCCGAGGCGATCCACGAGAAGATTACGGGAGAATCGGCCACGGCCGTGGATTCCGAGATGAAGGTGATTCGGGCGGATGGAATCAAGTTCGACTATTACCCGGAGAGCCAGCACGTGCCCCCCCCTGAAATGGCAATAGACGAGCGGCTGAGAGACATGCAGGCGGAGATCGTCAGCACCTATTCGGATGACGATGCAATCGCTGAGGCGAGCCGGTGCATGAGCTGCGGCCTATGTTTCGATTGCGGAACCTGCTGGAGCTTCTGCCAAGACAATGTGATCGCCAAACCGTTGGTCAAGGGCGAGCCGTACAAGTTCAAGCTTGAATTCTGCACTGGCTGCAAGAAGTGTTCCGAGGTTTGCCCGTGCGGTTATATCGAGATGTATTAACCGAGTCTGTGGATTTGACCATGGACACGCAGCCAAGGACGTAGGAGTTGAGAATGGCGTTGTTCGAGCACGGGAATATCAAGATCCAGGTCGACGAGGATGGCTTCATGGAGGAGCCCGAGGTCTGGAACGAAGAGATCGCGCGGGCTCTCGCTTCTACCGAGGGCGTGGAAGAGCTGACGGAAAACCATTGGAAGGTGGTCACCTACCTGCGTGAATACTACGCCAAGTTCGAGGTCGCCCCGATGATTCGGAAGCTCTGTAAGGAAACGGGCTTTCCGCTCAAGGAGATCTACGAGATGTTTCCTTCCGGACCCGCCAAGGGCGCGTGCAAGGTCGCCGGTTTGGCCAAGCCGACGGGCTGCGTCTGATCGAGAGTTCCCGCTGAACCCCGTCGGTGCCGAAGAAGTTCGGCCCCTTCGAAGCGGCGGAGCGCGATTCGAGGAGTGGGATGATCGGAGCCACGTGCATGAAGTTGGAGACGCTACTGGAACTCAAGCGCGAAGCGATCTTGGGTGCGTGGCGCGACCTCATCCTCAAGACCTACCCCCCGGAGACGTCTGAGTTTCTGGGGATGCAGGGAGACCCATTTCGCAACCCGCTGGGCCACGCGATTACGGAGAGCATCGGTCGCATCTACGACGAGATTTGCTCCGCGATGGATGCTGATGAGCTGCTGCGCGCACTCGACGGGATCATCCGGATCCGGTCGGTCCAGGATTTCACAGCCTCCGAGGCGGTGTCATTCATCTTCGATTTGAAACCGGTGATACGGCAGGTGGTTGCTACCGAACTCCGGGGGTCTGGAACGCTGGGTGAGTTAACAGACCTAAACTCGAGAATCGACCGCGTGGCCTTGCTCGCGTTCGAGAAATACATGACCTGTCGTGAGAAGCTTCACGAGATTAGAAACAACGAGATCAAGAACAGAATGGCGAAATTGTTGCAAGCGGCCGATAGAGGATCTGCTGGTTCACCGGAAGAGACAGGCGCCGTCTGTGATGGAGCTGATGCGTGCCCGGTGATGGGAGGCGCTGGTAGATGAACGCACTATACGCCCTTGTTGCAGTTGTTGTTTTGCTCCTGGTCGCCTATGTGGGCACTGGTGGGGCCGATCTCGAGTTCCTCTTCGGGGTCGTCGTTCCGTATGCCGCCATCGCAGTCTTCCTCCTCGGATTCACCTACCGAATCTTCAAGTGGAGCAGATCGGCGGTTCCGTTTCGCATCACGACCACGTGTGGGC